>Ga0080004_1177549_pt1 | contig 11250 bp, 7 predicted proteins | sample WasSprMetagenome_FD_69207 | JGI IMG/M metagenome (GOLD analysis project Ga0080004, IMG submission 69207) | Sulfidic aquatic microbial communities from Washburn Spring, Yellowstone National Park, USA - WS (SPADES assembly) (version 2) | ecosystem: Environmental > Aquatic > Thermal springs > Hot...
ATCCCTCCACTTTTGCTCAGGCGCGGGAGATTTTGGAGGCGCGGGCCCTTTGGCCGGAAATCCCGGAGCGCGTGCGCCAGCGCCTTCTTGCGGGCGAAAAGGGGGAAATTCCCGAGACCCCAAAGCCCGGCGATTCCCTTTTCTCCCGGGTTTCCCACATTCTTTTGGGCTCCGGCCGCACAGCCGCGGAGATCGCCCGGGACTGGGGAGAGAGGCGCGGCTTTCACGCGGGAATCCTCACCACAACGCTGCGGGGCGAAGCGAGGGAAGTGGCGAAAATGCTTGCGGGAATCGCGGAAGAGGGGGTGCGTTTTTCCCGACCTTTCCCGCTTCCCTGCCTGCTTATTCTTTCCGGGGAAACCACAGTTACCGTACGGGGCAAAGGAAAAGGTGGCCGAAATCAGGAATTGGCGCTCGCTTTCGCGTTGGAGATCGCGGGCTTAAAGGGTGTGGCCTTATTGGCCTTGGCCACGGATGGGAAGGATGGGCCCACGGACGCTGCAGGTGCGCTCGTGGATGGGGAGACGGAAGCGCGGTGCAAAGCCCGAGGGATCGATCCGCGGCTGGCCCTTCGGGAAAACGATGCCTATCGGGCTTTGAAAGCCTCGGGCGACCTTTTGTTCTTTGGCCCGACGGGAACCAACGTAGCCGATCTTGTGGTTTTGGGGGTGGAAAAATGTTAGTGGCCAAAAGCGGAGAGGCGGTTGTGGTGCGGCTTTTGGATGGGGAAAAGCTTCCCGAGGCCCTAAGCCATCTTCCCCCATCCGGGGCGGTGGTCTGCGGGGTGGGGATGCTCCGGGAAGTGGTCTTGGGGTATTGGGAAGCCGGGAAATACCTGGAAGAGAGGATTCCCGAGCCGGTGGAGCTCCTTTCTCTCCAAGGGAATATCGGGGAAGGGCCCGAGGGCGTGGTGGTCCATCTCCACGTGGTGGTGGGCGAGAAGGGCGGGAAGGCCTTGGGTGGCCATCTCCTTTCCGCGACGGTGCACAACACCGTGGAGGCTTTGGTGCTTGGGCTTTCCGGGGTGAGGCTTTTGCGCAAACGCGAGCCCACCGGCCTTCTGGGCCTTTATCCTGAGGAGCTGAACTCGTCCCGGAATTCTTGACCCTTCTATGCGCTGAGGAAGAGGGAATAGAAAGTCTCCCCTTTTAAGCCATCCGGGTAACCTATTCCTTACGGTTGGGTTTGTCTCAGGTTTCGAGTTGGTCGAAGCCTTCGATCCCGAGGGTGAACCGGTCTTCGTGGAATCCCGGGCATCCCAATTCGCGAGTTTCGATACACCCGCGTTCCCGCAACCCCTTTTCGGATTCGCAAAGCTGGATGTAACTTGGGGGGCGGTTTGCCTAAAATTGAGTAAAGGAGGGCGAAGATGAAAAAAGGCGTGTTTATTTCGTTAGCGCTTGCGATTCCATGGGTTTGCGTTCCCCAAAATGCATTTCCTGATGAAATGCCGGAGGTAACCATTGCTACATTCGTGTTTCCCATTGGTGAACCGTTAACAATTGCTAGTGCCGATTTCAACGGTGACGGTATTGACGAGCTTTTTATTGTCACTGAGATTAATCGACCTACCTTGACCGTGGGCCCCAAAGGCCTCACATTGGTGCCAAACCCCAAATGCGAAGAGCGCCTTTTTATTCTTCCCTTTCGTGGGAATAACTTTGGTGAACCCTCTCTAGTTGATGTCATCCCAGCCCATGATCAATTGATTAGTTCGCATAAACCGATCGTTACCGATTTGGATGGTGATGGTAAGTTAGACGTCGTGTTGCTTCTTGGTCTTGCCAGATTTTCACCAGAGACCGGATTTTTTGAAGATGTTAGAACGCCCCTCCTCATCTATTGGGGCCAAGGAGATTGCACGTTTATTCGGGCGGAACTTCCTTTCCTTGAGTTTGAGTTATACAACCATGTAGCGGTTGGGGACTTTAATTCCGATGGTCTCCTAGATCTTGCTTTTCTTGACCCCCGTAATGTACGTTTGCAAATACTTTATAACCTTGGGAACCGCTCTTTTTCGGACCCTGAATACGTAAGTGTGGAGCTTGAAGGGGATGGATGTACCCCGGCCCCCCTAGTAATTCGGGCGCAAAAGAACGTCATCGTTGTCGCGGGACCATGTATCTATTCGGAGAACGATTTTGACTTCTTTCTGAGAATTATAAGACGTTCCGAACAAGGTGATTGGGAATACTCCCCATTGTTTTTGCAAAAATTCAGAGTCAAGGATGTTGGCAGTGCCATATGGGATATGGAAATTGCTGACGTCAACGTTGATGGGGAGATGGACGTTATCTTTTTGGGCCCTCCCGAGCTTGCGGATCCCAGCATTCCCCGGATTGGGGCCAAGTACGTTGGCCTTTATTTAGTGAAAGGGAAACACTATGAAAAAATTGCCCGACCTGAGTTCGTGGCCTGGGCAGTAAAAGGGACGTTTCTCTTTGTTGAGACCGGGGTTAATGGTGAACTGGTTGTGGTCATTCTTCCTGACTTCGAGAATCGTTACGACGACTTATGGGTCGTAAGTTCCTCCGGTTGGATAACCTCATCGAGGAGCCGCGGTGGTAGAGGTCTTGTTGTCGACGGAGCGGTGATCAACCGATCTACAACGCGCGAACTCATTTTGCTCTCCTCACAGGATTTTGAAAGCGAGATTACGATCGTCAACGTTTTGCGGGGGTGGTAGGTATGGTATGGCATATTTTGGCGTTGTTCTTATGCCTTATGGGCATTGGCTAGGGAGCCTTTGGGGAAGAGGGGAGCGGGTGTCCTCACTTGTGTCCAGGTGAGTGCACCGTCCTACCCGCCTTATGGCTCGAGGAACGGGATCCGGAACTTGGAACCTTAAAAAAGCGTTGTATCCAAGCTGAGTGTCCTCTAACCCCTTGGTGCTTCGAAGTTTATGGTGTGTTTTATCTACCTTTACCTTTCCTCCCTCCTCTTCCACTAGTAGAACGGCCTTTAACTCAGCTGCTGGTTTCCACGGATGGGCCTTATCTGACGGGACCCGGGATCCATGCGAGTGTGCAGGGGGGAAAAGCAACAGTTTGCGTGGAGGCTGCTTACGAACTCCCCATACCGTTTTTCCGTACTATCATTAAGTGCCATCTTGCGAACATAAGAGGCGTTGTTTGCATGGGGAAATGTCCCTGCAGCGGTTTTCATTGGATGAAACCTCGCGTAGTTGTCACGTCAAAAGCTACAGGGTCCCGCGTGATAAAAGTTTTTGTGAAAGTTACGGATCCAGATGAGTACGTTGTATGTGTGGGACATGACATTATTTCTGGCAAAGTAGCTCCTCAATTGACCCTTGCTCCGTCAGAGCCCGCTCTAGATGCGTTCTACACTACTGGAAGTTGTGTGGATTCTTTTGACATCCAAGTCCCTTGTACTGAGCAGCATGTTCTTGTGAAAGGGTGGGCTAAAGACCTGAAGGGCCTGGAAGATTGGGATGTCTTTGATGTTGTGGGTGGGAATCGTCCGCCCCAGGTGCGGGGCGAACTCCAGGGGGAGGCCACGGTCACCCTCTATCCCGACCGCGTCCAGGTTTCCCCCGTGGTCCTAAGGGGAGAGGTCTTCGACCCCGACGGCGACCCGGTCTTCGTGGAAGCCCCCGGTATCCTGGTTTAGGAGTTTCGACACGATCGTTTTTCCCGCATCTTTTTTTACATCCCCAAGGTTGATTTGACTCGGGGGGGGGCGGTTTGCCTAAAATGCAAAAAGGAGGAGGAAAGACTTGGGGATGAGACAGCTTCGGTTTTTAGGAGGATTACTCGATCAAGGGAGTGTATTTTGGCTGGGCATAAAAGGAGGTGAGCGGTGCTGGGAGGGTTGAGGATTTTGGTCCTTTTGGTAGCGGGGGTAAGCGGTGCTATGGCCGGGCCGGGTTTTCCCCTTCAGGTTGAGAAACTGATTTCGAAGACAGTGGTGCTAAGGGAGGTTGCGGCGATCTCTTTTCCGCGCCCTGAGGGCATGATTTTAGTGGGCATTCAAGATTTTAATGGCGATGGGTTTCCCGATCTTGTAGTGGCGGGTGATTGCCGGGTTCAGACGCTCTTCGGCGATGGGCGTGGTGGGTTTGCCGCTGGCCCCTGGGTTTATCTTGCGGTGCGGGAATATAAGGAGGGCGAAGTTATTCCCACTCGTCCCCTCATCGAAGATGATAAAACGCGTAAGGTGCCCTATGAAATTGAGGAATGGGAGGGTCGAAAGTTTATCCCTCAAGAGGTGTGGATAACCGATGGTGTGTTGGTGGATTTGGATGCAGACGGGATCCTGGACCTTGTCATTTCCGCTTCCAGTTTCGCGGAAAAGGAGAAAAAACTCCATCTTTTGCGGGGGCTTGGTGGGGGTAGATTTGCCCGTGCCGCAAGTCTCCCATTCCCCGAGGGTAAATTTGTTTCCCCGTTCTGGGCCGTGGCCGGCCAGGTCTTTTTCTCCGCGAGGAATGAAGATGAACCCGCTCGGGTATATCGGTTAAGCGCGCCTAATGGCCTGGATAACCCTCGATTGGAGAAGCTTACCGAGGGGTCCTGGATTCTCCGATGGGTTGGCGACATAAACGGAGACGGGGTTGTGGATCTTGTGGTTTCCACCAAAAGAGAAGTGGTAATCCTCATCGGAGGAGGAGATGGAGAATTCCGCGAAGGCGCGCGGTTTTCTCCTTCGGCTGGGGAAATCTCGGGCGTGGAAGTTTTGGACGTGGACGGGGATGGGTTTATGGACTTGGTCATCGGCACCCAAACCGGGGTTGTTACGGCGCTTTGGCGGGAAAGCGCGTACGTGGAGACGTTTTCCTTGGATTTGAGGGATCGGTTTTCTCTTATTTCCCTAGCGGACCTTACGGGGGACGGAATCCCTGATCTTCTCGGGCAACGGCTGACAGGCTTTTTTGAGTTCCTTCTCCTTCCTGGCGATGGGCAGGGCGGTTTTTTGGGGCCGGTTGCGGAGCTTGTCGTCCCGGATGGAATTTTGATGGAGCCATGGTTTGTCGATCTCAACCTCGATGGCCTTTTGGACGTGGTATTTGCGGACTTGGCAGGTAAGAAAATTCGGGTCTACCTGAATGGGCAGGGGCTTCCGGGAAGGAGTTTGCGCCCCCTGCCGGGCGCGCTTTTGGCGGTGGGCGATTTTTCGGGGAACGGAAGCCCGGACATCCTCGTGGCGGACGTGGCGCGCCCCGGGGTGGGGGTTTTCTGGAACGACGGCCGGGGCGGCCTGGTCTACTGGCCGTTGGCAGACCTTCCGAATCTCCCCCTTGCCGGCGCTCTTGCCCCGGGCCGAGCCTACGTTCTCCTCCCCTCTCAACTCCTGGCTCTCGATCCCACGGGAAAGGTTCAGGGGAAATGGGGGGTCCCTGGAGGCTACCTTCCCCTTGTGGTTTTGGGCGACTGGGATGAGGACGGAAAGGAGGACGTGGCCGTCCCAGCCAAGGGGCAGCTCTTCGTGCTCTGGGCGGGCAAGAGCCCCAGAACCTACGTTTGGCCCGAAGGGGAGGTCAGCTTCCTTGCCCCCGGCCACGGAAGGCTTTGGGCCGTCTCCATCGGGGAGTATGCCGACCTCGTGGAAGTTAAGTTCCCCAAAGGGGAGCTTGTGGTATCCGCCCCCGCTCTGCAATTGGAGGTCCTACCCCTGACCATGACCTCAGGCGACCTCGATGGGGATGGGATTGTCGATCCCGTGGTTCTAGGAGCGGAGCTGGGGGTGAAGGTGGAGGGCGAGGAGGCCACGGTTTTCCCGGAGCGGATCGTTACCGGGATGGCCCTTTCCTCTTTGGGGCCAAGGGTGGAGGCGGTGCCGGGCTTTCCCAAGGACCACTTGCCTTGGCCGTTCCTTGGGGCGGTGGTGGGCACGCTTTTTGGAAAACCGCACCTTGTGTACACCACTTCCGCAGGAGGTGGGGTTTTCCTTGTGCCCTGGAATGGGGGTTGGGGCGAGCCCATCCGCGTGGACGTCCCCGCCGGACCAGTCCTCGGAGCTGACCTCGATGGAAACGGCGAACCGGAAATCCTCGCCGCTACTGTGGGCCTCGGCACCCTCCTCGCGGTCCTCTGGAATGGAGGTGCACCATGAAGGTGCTGGGATTAATGGGGATAGGGCTATTGATGATCGCTTTCTCATTGCCCGCCGGGGCTACATGCTCTTCTTCGTTGTATGGCAACGCGGAGCTAAACCGGACCAGCCTTTCTATTCCCGTTACGATTATTAAGAAGGTTATTAAGACGGTCGTCGGCCTGGATATCCAGGTTATTCTGGAGTTCAACGCTTCGATGGAATTTACTCTCGATTGCTGCTGCGAGCCATGCTGTCCAGCTCCTCAAAAGCAAGTAGCTTCTTTGACCGTTTCCTCCTCGATCCGAGCTTTTGGCGGAGCAATATTGTTCTCGGGTGCGAAGACGGAAAGTCGTGAGGGAAAACCTAATCCTCGCGAAGGCATTTACTGCTCTCTACCCGTGACGATAGCCTACGAAAGGGGCGATTGGGTTTCCGCTATAGGAGTGGGCCTTTCCATTTTTGGGATTGGTATAGAAACCAAAGGAGTTCACATGCGTTTTAAGGCACAGTACTCCTGTGAGTGTACGGGAAGTGAAGGGTGCATTGGCAACACACACCCTACCATTATGGATGTCTCTCCTGAAATCCTGGAGTTAGTCCCCGGATCCAGCGCAACGGTGACGGTCACTGCGTTCGATAGGGAGGGGAATTTGTCGCGTTTTTCCTACGCAGAAGGGACGGGAGAAGGGGGGATTCCTTACCTTCCGGCCGAATTGTCCGGGGTTGAGCCAATTGAAATTAAAGAGGGTCAGGCCATGAAGGCCACTTACAAGGTGAGTTTCCCCTCGGAAGCCCTAGCCTCCTCGGAAGGTCAACCCCTCCTCAACGCCCTCGTGTATGTTGTCGTTCAGGATAGATGTGGATTGGCTGACAGCAAATATATTCCGGTAAAGCTCTTCTATCCCCCGGTGCTCAAGGTGCTGAGAAGTGGGTGGGAGGACAAAGCATACGTAGTGGAACTTGAGGTCGACGATCCGGACTTTTCGGGGAAGGATCGGGAGGAAGCTGTTAGACTGGAGATGGGCAATGTATCAAAAGCGTGGCTTTCACCTCTTGCGATTGAACCTTCTATTACGTTTCACCAGAAGTCCAATTATGTTGCGAACTTCTTTTTCATGGGTAATGATTGCTCAAGAAATCTCGAAATCATTGCGAGGGACAAACTTTCCCAGAAAGAAGCTCGCGTTACTGTGGAGGTTCCCAATCGTCCGCCCTCATTCGCTCGTCTTGAATCTCTAAAGATTAGGCCAGGGGAGAAAGTAAGTTTAACCGTTTCCGCGTCGGATCCGGATGGGGACACAGTCACACTTGAGAAGATCTTGGGACCCGGGGATTTCTCACCAGGAAAGCGAGGAAGTGGCACTTGGAGCTGGACCCCTTCGTATTCTTCCCCTTGGAGGTTTGTGGGGTTCAAGGCCACGGATCCATGCGGTGGCACTGCTTACCTTTTCGTTCCATTACTTTGGCCGCCTTTGGTTTCTAACCCCCACGTTTGGGTCCCGCGAGGAGGGACGGCCACGTTTACGGTCTACGTCTCCGACCCCGATAGCTCCAACCACACTTTCCAATTCCACTCTCTTCCGTCCGGTATTGAGATCGAGAAGCCGGAAAAAGCTGAGTCGCCGTCCTACTACGGAACATATTTCGGAAACATTTATCGGTTCGAAATCAAGGCAAATGTCTGCGATGGGGACTATTCCATTCCCTTTACCGTTAAAGACAACGACGAGCTTTTTGCGGAAGGCGTCCTCACCGTCCATGTTTTCGGTAACCGGCCGCCCCAGGTGCGGGGTGAACTCCAGGGGGAGGCTACAGTCACCCTCTATCCCGACCGCGTCCAGGTTTCCCCCGTGGTCCTAAGGGGTGAGGTCTTCGACCCCGACGGCGACCCGGTCTTCGTGGAAGCCCCCGGCATCCCACCTCAGTTCGCAAGTAACCTCTCCACCTTCCTGGGCTCCCTTATTTCCGTGTACTTCCCGTACCCCGAGAGCGAGGAGGCGTGCCGAGCAGTGCGGGAAAAGGACGTAATCGAAGATTTCTATACCATCATCCTCCGCGATAGCTGCGGCGCGACCACTGAGGTTCCAGTAAAGGTTCGTATTAGCGTGGTGGATAAGGCCCCGCCCCGGATCGTTTATCCCGCGAGGGACAGGACTGTGGAGTGCGATGGCTCGGGGAACACCGCGGAACTTTCCGAGTGGCTGAGAAGCCAAGGAGGGGCTTGGGCTTTCGATAACTGCTGTGACGTTGTTTGGAGCGACGACTATGGCCCAGGAAAATTTGTGAACAGCTGCGGGAAGGCGGGCTATGTCACCGTGACCTTTACCGCCAGGGACTGCGCAGGGAATTCCTCCTCTACCTCCGCCACCTTCCGCATCGTGGATACCACCCCGCCGGCCCTCCAAGCTCCGCCGGATATCACCCTCGAGTGCGATGAGCCCACGGATCCCAGCAGGGCTGGCTGGCCCGGGGTTTTGGACATTTGTGACCCAAGCCCGAAGGTGACGTACACGGATGAGGTTTTGCCCGGGGCTTGTCCCCAGGCCAAGGTGATACGGCGGACTTGGAAAGCGACCGATGCCTGTGGCAACTTTTCCCAAGCAGTGCAGACGATCACGGTTCTGGACACCAAGGCACCCGAATTCGTCTCGTTCCCGAGCGATGTGGACCTTGGGTGCAACCCGGCGGATACAAGCCCCAATGCCACAGGGAAGCCCGTAATCCAGGATAACTGCGATCCCAACCCTCAGCTTGGCTACACGGACCAGGTCTCCCAGGTGGGCTGTCGGGTGAACATCTCCAGGATCTGGACTGCCCGGGATGCTTGTGGGAATGTGAGCCAACGGGTGCAGCAAATCATCTACACCGTGGATACCGTTCCGCCGAACCTTGCTTTGCCGCCGAACGTGGATTTGGGTTGTCACTGCACCCCGCCGGATACGTCGCCCGCGGTCACGGGCCTGGCTCAGGCCGCGGACAATTGCGACCCGCAGCCCTCGATTAGCTGGTCCGATTCGGAGGATATCCAGGGGGAGTTCCACACGATCACCCGCACTTGGGTGGCCGTGGATTCCTGCGGAAACCGAGCTCAAAGCGACCAGATTATCCGGTTCAGGATCGATCAAACCCCGCCGGTTCTTTCTGTGCCTGGGAATGTGGATTTGGGATGCCATTGCGCTCCACCGGATACCTCACCCGCTGCCACGGGTTGGGCCCGGGCCACAGATAACTGCGATCCCAATCCCGCGATCTCCTACGAGGACACGGAGACGGTGGATGGAGAGATTCACACCATAATTCGGACCTGGCGAGCCACCGATCGGTGCGGGAACTACACGGAGGGAACGCAGCGGATTACCTACGGGCTTGATCAGACCCCGCCCACTTTGAACTGTCCGAGCGGATTTACCGCCTACCTTTACGGGTGCACGGCCACGGGGCCCGTATGGGTGCCCTTCCATGTTTCCGCCACAGACAACTGCGATCCCGCTCCCCAAGCGTGGTGCACGCCTTCGGGCGACTGGTTCAATGAAGGTACCACCTATGTCACGGTGGTGTGCGCGGCGCGCGACCGCTGCGGAAACGAGACTCAAAGGACCTGCACTTTCCCGGTCACGGTGATCCGGGTGAATCATCCTCCGGTAGCGCGAGATGACTACGTCAATTGTAACGGCTTTTGCAGCATTCCAGTTTTGCAGAATGACTACGATCCAGACAACGACCCCATCTATGTGGTCAGTGTTTCTACGCCTCAATGCGGAACCGCATGGCTAGAAGGGAACACCATTTATTACACCACGGCGGGTTGGAGGTGTCCCACGCCGCCCGGACCGGGGGTAGTGGATAGCTTTACCTACACCATCAGCGACGGGTGCTCGCAAAGCAGGGCTTTCGTGACCATTTACCTCACTTGTCAAATCTGTCCATTGGCTTTGCCTCCTGAGGGGTACAAACCATGAGGCTCGTGATGGTTTTAGCGGTGGCGGGCGGGGTGGCCTTGGCCTCCCCGCCCTCTTGGGTTTGGCAGGGCCAGCTCTCCTGGGAGCTTCCCGGGGGCACCTTCTCCTTTGCCACGAAAATGGAGGTCCTTTGGGCCATGCCTCTTTGGGCATGGAAGGGTTCGTTGGAGATCAAGGATGGCTTTTGGACGGGGTTGAGCTTTTCCGGAGCGGGGAAAGTGGGTCTTCTTGAAATCTTTCCCACCGTTTCCTTTGACCCTGGGATCCCCAAATTCTCCGGGGCTACACTGGGTTGGAAGCACCCGTTTGCCCAGGGTTCCCTCAGCGGTGTGGCCCGACTGGAAGAGAAAGGTTTCGGTTTTGGCCTGACTTATGTCGGCGGGAGAGGGGAGGCCCTTCAGCACCTGCGCCTGCGGTTTAATCTGAAACGCTACTTAGACGAGGTCCTGGAGAATACGTTTGCCCCGGAATTTTCATTTTTGGATGCTTTGTTTAGGATTCCGCTGGATTTTTGCAGGACCACATTATCGGCGCGTTTTTCCTATACGAAGGCGGGTTTTGAGGCGCTGAGTTTAGGCCTTTCTCTTCCCCGGGGTCTTCCTTGCGATCTTGGATTTTGGGCGAATATTCTTTTCCGGGTAGATCGGAAGGATGCCCGAATCTTTCCAAGCCTTGTGTACACGCCGCCTCCAGGGATCACCCTCTTCCTTGGCGTGGATTGGGATGGGTCAACCTTCCGAGGAATCAAAATCTATGCCTTTGGCTTGCAAGGAGAGGTCGGGCCTTTGCGCTACAGATTCTTCACTTCCCTTGCGGAGGACGAAATCAGCTTCATCAAAGACCCTTACTGGGAAATGCTGACCCTCGTTTTCGCCTTTCCCGGATGCTGCGGAGGGAGGGGAGAAGTCCAAGTGGACCTGTACTTTGGGGATACGGGTCTTTTCGGCCTTGGGGAAGTGGGAATCCTCGGGAAGCTCCCCCTGGCTCAGAACCTTCAGGTATCCTTCGGGATGAGCGCGAGCCATTCGGGAACTCAAAAGCTTTCCTTTGGATGGGAAATGAGCCTTTAGGGAAGGCAAGAGCAGGGTTCCTGCGCCTCGGGGACCTGTGCTCGAAGGGGCTACTTTGGGAAGGTTGACGGAGGGGCGGGTTCCCGGTAAAGAAAAGGGTGGGCGAAGGTGGCGGAATCGGCAGACGCGCTGGACTTAGGATCCAGTGCCGATGAGGCGTGCGGGTT
>Ga0080004_1061420_pt1 | contig 11248 bp, 8 predicted proteins | sample WasSprMetagenome_FD_69207 | JGI IMG/M metagenome (GOLD analysis project Ga0080004, IMG submission 69207) | Sulfidic aquatic microbial communities from Washburn Spring, Yellowstone National Park, USA - WS (SPADES assembly) (version 2) | ecosystem: Environmental > Aquatic > Thermal springs > Hot...
TTAATGCTTTGGGGAGTGGCTCGATGGCCCTGGGCCGCCCACCCTCCCCTCCTCAATAGCCCAACAAAAAAATACGCAGAGGAGAAAAAAAAAACAGGGGAGGAGCCGAGGAAGGCTCCCATGAGACCTCGGTATCAACAAAGAATGAATTGAAAGACTAAGCCATGTTTTATACGGCTCATTCAGCTCATCAAGGAGAGTGTATCAACAAAGAATGAATTGAAAGCGGCTGATCACTGCTTTAACCGTTACTTCATCCTTACCGAGTATCAACAAAGAATGAATTGAAAGGCCTGAGTCGAGTAATAGCGAGGCAGATAAAAGAGGAGGTATCAACAAAGAATGAATTGAAAGAACTGCTTTGCTAATGCATCCTTCCATAGGCATGTTTGGTATCAACAAAGAATGAATTGAAAGCGCTCAACACGTAGCTCCCCCTGTATCTCTTCTTGTAATGTATCAACAAAGAATGAATTGAAAGTTATAATTTTTGTTAACGTTTGCGCGGTGTCCGTGGGGGCGTATCAACAAAGAATGAATTGAAAGATGCTCGAATTGTTCACAGTCATACTCGCTTATCATAAATGTATCAACAAAGAATGAATTGAAAGACTGTCGTGTGCCTGATGTAATATAGTATTTCATTCGTGTATCAACAAAGAATGAATTGAAAGTGTGAGCTGATAGCCAGCGCTTTAGATGGAGCATATGTATCAACAAAGAATGAATTGAAAGACGCTCTGGGGACGCCTGTCATCGAAGTGGAGGATCCCCGTATCAACAAAGAATGAATTGAAAGCTTGATAACTCAACCTGTGGACCAGTAGCTATATTTATAGTATCAACAAAGAATGAATTGAAAGAGAAAAACATAGCTGTTATGGACCAAAGGGATGTTTTGTATCAACAAAGAATGAATTGAAAGATTGAAACGTTCTTCCAAAACTTCTTCGGGACCCAATCGTATCAACAAAGAATGAATTGAAAGCCTACTGTTCTCATCTTCAAGAACTACTCCCACCACTATTGTTGATCCTTGTATCAACAAAGAATGAATTGAAAGATATCAACTCTACTTTGACTCTTCAACTTTATCTACGTATCAACAAAGAATGAATTGAAAGTTATCAGGATCATGACTACTTCCCGTATGGTTCTGCCATGTATCAACAAAGAATGAATTGAAAGCTCTTTAATACCTTTCAAGTCCTCCGTCACGGTGAACATGTATCAACAAAGAATGAATTGAAAGTTTCGCCAGCGTCGGTGGCTTCAGTGTTATGAAGTTCAACTCGTATCAACAAAGAATGAATTGAAAGTTACGGTATTTAAAGACCAGGTAAAAGAATACTATTTAAAAGTATCAATAAAAAATGAATTGAAAGGTTATTATCATCTGTGTCGTGTTCTCTCCACCTGTATCAATAAAGAATGAATTGAGATATGGAACATGTTGCTTTGAGAGTTAAGGTTTCTTGGTTTATTCGATTGTAGGTGCTTGGAGTTTTTATAATAGGAAGAATCGTTTGATTTGTCTCTGGTCAGTTTTTAAGTCCAGTACTTTAAGTATGTCGATATTGTCTTAGCGAATTCCGAGATTCCTTCTCCTCTGACTTTGCTGGCAGCATTGTAGTCGGCTGCCACTAGCCCCTGGGTCAAGAGTAGAAAAGTTTTTCTTTTGTTGGGTGTTCCATTCATCCATATATTCTTCCAGTATTCTCTTGACAGGCTTTCATGTTGGATACCAGAGTAACCGACTGTTTCTTTAAGAATTTCTTTTACCGATTTGTCAACATTGATGAATACCGGCTCTACTATGCCGTCTAGTTCAGCGTAGAAGCCCTCAAGTGTTTCCTTATTGATTACCAGCCCTCCTATATTCTTGGCTTTTTTGCTTAGGGCCTCCTCAAGCTTATCGGCTCTCTCACGGAGATTCATTGGGTGATGATGCAATAAAATTGAAAGGACAATCATGGCTCTCTCATCCGGGCTTATCAATCTCCTCATCCTCCTTAGATACTCGTTGGCAAACCACGCCGAAATAATCTCATGCCCCTCAAAACTCATTCTCTGAACTTCTGTTTGCTTATACTGATTAAAAATTACCTTACCGAAATCATGCAACATAATAGAGTACCTAAGCATCAAGTAGAAATTCCTGTTAAGCTTATTACCGAATATAACCAACCTGCTTGTCTCGCTAAAAGTTTCTAGTGCGTATAGCACATGATCCCTCAGCCTCTCCTTTACACCTTCATTAAAAAAGCTGTATATTACCATGCCTAGACAAGCCCCACCTCTTTATCATATCTGATATTTACATAGAATTTATGTCCCCTTAGCGACCTGAGCAAGACCTCTCTCTTGTCTTCAGTACACTCAACGCACAAGCCCTTCCTCTTAAGCTTCAATAAATACTCATAGTTAACGTTGACTTCGACGTTGTCATCGGTAACCACGGTAACAAGGTATCCGTCCCTAACAAAACTACCCTCAAGCTTTATTAGCAGTTCTAGCGCTGATTTAGATGGCTCGATTAGGTCCCAGAAAACGTTTCTAATCTTGTTAATGAGCCTATTGTCGACCGTAGGAGGATCAACGTAAACGTGGTCTAGAAAAACATCGTAACCCACATGCAAGTTCACATCATTATTGCCACTCAAGAAATCTATCGTACGCTTCACTAAATCAGCGTTATAGACCTTGTATGTATCATTATAGAAGCCATCCTCCTCAAACCAAACAAAAGCGCGACCAGACTTCTCATCGCGTCTCAAAAATCTGCCGAACCTCTGTACAAGAGATATGGGAGGAGCTATCTCCGTTATTATCAGGTCAGAAGAAAAATCAACTCCTGCCTCAACAGCCTGTGTGCTCACGAGCACCATCTTGCCAGGAGAATCCTCCAGGGCCCTTAATTCATGTAGTTTTGCTTCTCTATCCTCCACGGAGAACCGTGAATGAATAAGAATTTTTTTGCCATCAAGCAACCTATAGAAATCAACTGCGTCCTCAACTGTATTGAAAATTACTAAGGCTTTGCTAAACTCATTTTTCAGCAAGATTTCTTTAATAATCTCAAACTTGTTGTAGCCCTTTAAGCCTAGAAGCTCAACACGGTAGTTCTTGTGGAGACGTTCATCGAAGAACTTAGGGTCATCATCCCTAGTATACCTCCTCACCTTTACTCTGCCACTTAGCGCTTGCTCAAAGCTCCTAGGTAAGGTCGCAGTCATTAATAGTAGTCTTACATCCGTGGAACTACATAGATCCATTAGAGCTACTAAGAAACTCAGTGATTTACTCGTATCGTACATCGAGTGAACCTCGTCTAAGATTATATTTGACGAGGAGAACACCGAGGACCATGAGAAAAGGTAGTGCCCTAGGTTCTTGAACCAGTCTTCGGATGAGAGACCTTTCAAAACACTGTACATATCCTCCGGTGAGAGGCCAAGCGCCGTTAAAGATAGTGTGTCGATGGTGGTCAGCGTAACAGGGTGAATTAAATATGGTGACTCGTGTCTGCCCATATACCTAGCGCCGACAAAGTCTTTGCCTATCCCAACGAAATCAAAGAGTTTTCTAAACATGTCTACTTGCTCCTCAATCAAGGATCTAAGTGGATATGCGATTATTGACTTAGAAAACTCGTTGAAGCTACCCAGAGCTATGCTCATTGAAATAGCTGTTTTGCCGTAACCCGTAGGTGCGGTTACAAGGTAGTTGCTCGAATCACTCGACAAAACATTAATTAGCTCATCTAGGTAAGGTCTTTCTTCGTATTTACCGCGTCCTCTTTCTATAAGATACTCTTCTACCTTTTTATATGGCTCCGCAAAAAGCATCTCAAGTACTCCTCGGCATAAGAGGCTCGATTACTATTAGCTGAATTATAGGCCTCAAGAACCTCCCTATACATGTTGAATAAGTATGCGGGGCTCCCGGAAGCTATGTAGTTGTACAAGTACCTAATTGCCTTAAAAGCGTGGTAACCGTCGCCATATTCATCCCTTCCTTTAACAAATCTACCTGCAGGCTCGAGTAAGACACTGAGAACTTTGTTAAGTTCATTAACCAACTCCATATCTTCATACAGCTTCTGCTTGATGTAAACGCCTATAGGTATGTCAACATAAACCTTATATGTCTTGCCCTCCCTTCGCACTTTGACTAATCTGAAGCCGACATTCTGAACATTTAGTTTCTTGAGAGATTCCAAGACATAAGTGTTAAGTAAGACTACCAGAGTTATTGCTTCATCATTAAACTCGCCAAACCTCCTGATCACGTCCCTAATAGCTAAAACTACTTGGTCTTTAATATCGAGCCAACTAGTCGGGTTCCCTCTCAACACATCCTTCAGCAGAGTCTCTATATCGAAGAACAAGAAGTAATAATCGATATTGCCCTCAGTCCTGACAGTTGTGATATAAGATGACGTGAGACCGTAAAAGAACATAAGTAATCCATTCATGTCAGCATAAGTCGTGATCTCCTCATCTATTGTTTGTAATTCTATGCTGGATATTCCCTTATACCTATCAACCTTCATTATCTGAAACGAGTACTCTTTTTGTGACCTGGAAAATGAGGGGCTACTAACCCTTACCTTCATCTTGCTTTTCTCACGGGCCAACTTCACTCTAATCCTTAAATCAAGTGTTTCAATGTTTTTAAATAGAAACTCTATAAAGTCGTTATCTAATCTTTTAAACTTGATATACTTCACGTCATTACCTGTGAATAGAAAGTCAATATTCTTATCTCCTAGAATCTCGAGCAAGCCATTTTTTAAGCATTCCTTAGTGAGTTGCGTCATACATTTACTCTTAATTCTAAGTAACCCCTCGTACAGCATAGATGATAGCAACGTCCCGTCAGGAGGTGTTAGTATCTCCAATAATGGAGTGTCATTACTCACTAAGGCCTATCACCACCTCGTTACTTATTTTATAACCTGCATAGCCAGGAGGCAACTTAACTGTGAGCCGACCTCTCCTCACAAGAGGTAATGGGATTAGATGCTTTGCTACCTTAAAGGACAAGTAAAGCCTAGCAGGAGGGTCTCCGGATTTTAGGTCAGTTATTGGGACGAATTCTAACTCAATAAAGTTGCCTTCTCTATCAACAATACTGCTCTCCAACTCCGGCGTGAGGAGCAACGAGTAGTCCGTTTCCACTTCACCTTCACATATGACTTCTGGAACACCTTCGATGACCTCCACGACAGATACCATGCTCTCCTTGCTTCCAAGCCTCTTAACTCTCCATATGTCGTCTGAGGTGATGTCTAGCGTGTCCTTGACTACTACGAAGACCCTCACTGTAGGAGGTTTTTCGTTGAGCGAGGAAGTCACGGTCTTGCCTCTAGCAGGTGCGTCGAAAGACCCGTAGGGGTCCTTCACGGAAGGATATCTTACTCTACCCGCAGTCCTAACACTCACAATCCTGTTCACGTCCTGGAACTGTAGAGTAATCGCATTCAGCGGTTTATAACCTAAAGCTAAAATCTCCCTCGCAAGCTCGTTAAGCGTTGATGCCCTGCCCTCGCTAAAGCCTTTCCTCCTCGCGTAAGCTTCAGCAATAGCCCCCAACACGGTTGTCGGGGGAGGAACAGGAAAGGATGGGGAGGTCTTAGACATGCCTACTACTCTTGCTTGAAATCCCCACATGAACTCTAAGTCAAAGATAAATCCCTTCATTTAATTCTCCCTTCAGCATCAGCCACGGAACCGAGTATTGCTTCTTCTGGTGTTCCATAGCATTTATCAGCAACACACTTATCTTCAGAGTAAGCATGAATCACTGTGTTATAGCTCACCTTATTCTTTTTCGCATAAGCTCTCTCAAGGTAATCCTTGGTGAAGCTTGAAGGCATGGTCCATACATCATCTGAAACAGCGATGCCTATTGACTCCCATCTCAGATCGGAGGGATTAAACCTTGTTCTCTTGGCTCCCACAGGGAAGTCAAGTAGAAGTCTCTTTAGTGCTTCTAACGCTGATTTAGCTCTTTTCACAATTTCTTCTTCTTTAATTACATTTTCGCCATATTTTTCAACATGGAAGGTGTACTTACCGATGTACTTTGTATCAAGGTCGAAGGCGAAGCTGAATAGGGCTGAGGAGACTTCAACGTAATATATCATTTGGCCTGCTGCTCCGATGGTCACACTAACGAATTTTGTTCCCAGAGCGTATCTGCTGTGGAGCTGTGGTTCTATGTTAACTGCTCCCAAGACTTCTCTGACTGGTATCATATAACCAGTTTGGAAACTGGACGTCCTTTTTACGTTTGGATACCCCTTCTCCGCAAAAAGGAAGCCACCTATGTCCTCTACGCCGCAACTCTCTATTATGGATTTTTCTATTTCCTCTATTCGAGAAAGATCATCCTGTTCGTTTTCTTTCGCTACAGATGACTTAGGGGGCTCTTTCCCGGTTACTTCTTTATAGATTTCTGCGTTTGCACTCTTCAGGAAAATGCCTTTTTCGCAATACTTGCATACATTGATTCCCTTCTTTTTCAGTTCTTCCGCTAAAATAACCTGGTAAGTATGTGCTATACTTTCACCGGAAATGGCTGGCACGAAAAACGTAATGTAAGAATCCTTCTCTTTGACTAGTACAGGGGCTTTCCGGTGCTTAACATAATTGCCTATGCTTTCAACCATGTTTGCCGCTTCTGTCTGAAGCCATATTCTGCCTCTGACGGAGATGTACACCATCACTCTTTCACCTCCATTTTAGATAGTAGTCTTTCAACAAATTTCTCATCTTTTAATGCATCAAGGATTCTTTCTTTAGAAATAATCAGTTCTCTTGAGACTTGATCGATGTTTTCCTCCACAATTTTTCTGATATCTTGAGCCGATTTATAGTCCTTAAGCAATCCTTTTTGGCTTAGATACGTTAAAACGCTTTTTGCAGTAAGATATGCTTCCCTTGACCTTAGCCTTGCTGCTTCAGCCAATGCATAGGACGTAGCAAGAGAGATGGTCTCGCGCAGCTCCTTGACGTTATCTATAGCTTTTATTTTACTGAGACATTTTTCTACTCTTTGAAAATCTATGCTCCTTGCCAACTCGGCGACGGATTCATTCTCAAATCCCTTGTTAACCAAGGAGTGATAGTCGCGCAGAGCTTCCCCTATTCTGAAAAGAACTAGGTCCTTCGAGGAGGATTGCGCAAGCTTGTCAATGTAAGAGGGATCCCCCAACTCTACGTACAGCACAGCTAGAACTTTACCTAGCTCTTTTTCTTCATGTAATAATTCTTCTTGCAACAAAGATTTACACCTGGAATAAACTTATAAAGAATAACTATTATTTATTCATAACCACGGAACACTGAGGACTAAGTTAGCTTTTCCCAGAAACACGCTACAGTCTTCTTAAGCTATATAAAACAAGCAGTTGCATATATATATGGGATTGCGTTGCCTAAGACGTTCATTGCTTCGCTGGGTTTTGATCAGTCCTCTTTAATTAGACTTGTCGGTGAAAAGGGGCTTAGTATAAATGACAAGATATATTTGGTGACCTCAGCGGTTAGCCATCCAAAAACAGAGAATGCCATAAAGAGCATAGTTGACTTCGTTCGAGCCGTAAACCCGGGCATTGGTATAGAGGTTTTAAGGCTTAATGAAGCAGATCTAGAGAACAACGTTGCTAAGTTGTCAATTATTATTTCAAATAGCGATGAACCTATAATTGATATTACCGGTGGACCCAAGGGGATTTCTCTATCGCTTTTTTTAGCAGCTTGCTTCTCGGGTGTTAGAAAGGTTTACATGACTACCGAGACTCTGGGGGAGAGAGTCGAAATGCCGACGCTAGCTATGCCTGCTAGTGTTCTGACTGATAGACAGAGAGAAGCGCTGGAAGCGTTGCCTTGCAGAGTTACCGAGCTATCAAGGAAGCTAGGAGTAAGTAAATCAACGGCTAGCAGGTTGCTTAAAAATTTAATGAAAAAAGGCTTGGTGCACAAGAACGAGGATAAAAAGATCTTTGAGCTCACACTTACAGGCAAAATATTGCTGAGGATAACGAAGATGAAGGCTTCATCTTTAATAGCTTAATCAATTAAAAAACAGCTCAGCTTTGTGTGTTTTGTTTTTCTTGTTTTTCTTTTTCTGTTTTCAATTTTAGTTTTATTACTCCGTATCCCCCGCTTCTGTTCCCCCCCACGTTTGTTATTTCGCCTAGTTTTAGTAATCCCAGCACGAGCTTTCTTGTTTCAAGCGGAGCTGTCTTTCTGAACCTTATCTTGGCCCAGCCAACGAAGCCTGTAGGCGCTTCCTTAGTGACTTCCCTTACATACGGTGTTTTTATGTCAAGCCCGCTCACGTAGACGTGACTAGCTAATTCCTCGGGCTTAGGATAGCTAGCGCCGGTTAGTTGATGCGCTATCGATATGAGTGACGCGAAAAGTAATGTGGGGTCCGGGTAAAGAACCTTGTAGCTCATGTCGCCTCTCAGCGGATTAAAGTACGTGGGCGTGACAAACTCCACGTCTAGCTCATCCACAGCTTCTTGAGCACTCATGATGCTCTCTGGGTTGATGAACGAGAGGCGCAGGCTCTCGACCATAAACTCATAGTTCTTGACGACCAGCTTAAGGTGCTGCGGGTACCCGATCAGCTTGGGGATAAGCCTTCCGGCGAGCTCCTCATTTAGCAAAATAACGCTCATCCCAGCCCTGGCTCCTGGCTCAAAAACAACGTTCCCATCAACGGGAAACCTGCTCATCCTCTTATCAGGAAAAACTACTGTGAAGCCGGACACGAAAAGCAAAGGCTTAATAGAAAAAACGCTTCTACCACCAACGCCCTCATGAAGAACATGAGCCAAGGAGGAGTCAAGCCCGGAAACAAGGCCCAGAAAAGCACCCCTACACTCATGACCCACAAACCAAGGCAAACCACCGCCAGAAACAGCCCTAAGCCCAAAATCAACAATAGTCAAAGAACCCATGATGAACCAGCCAATAAGAAATAAACCAAAGGAAAGTTTTAATACTTTGAGGAGTGGCTCGATGATTCTGTGCTGCTCAACAATCACTCCTCAATAGCGCAACAGTTAAATACGCAGAGGAAGAGAGAAAATAGAGGAGGGGGCCGAGGAAGGCTCCCATGAGACCTCGTATCAATAAAGAATGAATTGAAAGTTGCCTTCCCAACCTACGGGGAGAGCTTCGGGTTGCCTGTATCAACAAAGAATGAATTGAAAGCCCTAAGCAGAGTGGTGACGAGGCAGATAAAGGAGGGTATCAACAAAGAATGAATTGAAAGCAATGATCATTGGGCTAAGACCTAATTCAGCCATTTTTGTGTATCAACAAAGAATGAATTGAAAGATTCAACCTCAGAGTCCGAGAGAGCTTTATCCTTGTATGTATCAACAAAGAATGAATTGAAAGTTAACTCGTCTATGCTCTTCTTGTGGCTTACTGTCTTTATGTATCAACAAAGAATGAATTGAAAGTATCATGCTGAACTTAGACCATTCCATATTAGCCTTTGGGTGTATCAACAAAGAATGAATTGAAAGAAGGGAGGAATGCAGGGATGGCTACGATTAGACGGAACATGTATCAACAAAGAATGAATTGAAAGCTCCATCCATTCAACCCTCCTGAGATCTGGCAGATTGGTATCAACAAAGAATGAATTGAAAGAATAGCTATCATTCCCCATATGTTGTTTAGCTCGCTTATGTATCAACAAAGAATGAATTGAAAGACTATTGTCGTTCCTATTCGACAACTGTCGTGTACACATGTATCAACAAAGAATGAATTGAAAGTTTTGCCAATGTACAGCATTACCCCAGCCAGAGCACCAATTATGTATCAACAAAGAATGAATTGAAAGCAACCAGAGCCTATACATAAGCGTGAAGCCAGCGAGCATGTATCAACAAAGAATGAATTGAAAGTGATATGTTTGGGTGGAGCAAAGGTTTATAAAATATTTTTGTATCAACAAAGAATGAATTGAAAGGCTCATCAACAACTAAGCCCTCATAGACAGTTCTCTTCACTGTATCAACAAAGAATGAATTGAAAGTCGCAAGCAGAAGTCCCAGTAATACCAGGAGAGCTAGTGTATCAACAAAGAATGAATTGAAAGGCGTTAGCTAGATCAACCTTAACGTTGCTATACGAATCAAGTATCAACAAAGAATGAATTGAAAGTTAGGCATTCGCCATTTATCTCGCCTAGGTAAATGTGTGTGTATCAACAAAGAATGAATTGAAAGATGCACAGCTGCTCAAGTGCCTGCTGAACAGTTGGCCATGTATCAACAAAGAATGAATTGAAAGAGCTGTTACTGTTAGTGTGTGTCCTCCGGTAACCATTATTGGCGTATCAATAAAGAATGAATTGAAAGACACTGAACGTTAGGTATGTTGACGCTTCACCGGTATTCAGGTATCAATAAAGAATGAATTGAAAGATCTATAGCTTCGTCCAGGTACTTCTCGTGGTCTATCAGGTATCAACAAAGAATGAATTGAAAGGCGTATGCTAACTTCATACAGGCTAAGAGCCTCTAACACTATAACCCGTATCAATAAAGAATGAATTGAAAGTGATAAGCCTCATCGCTTATATTCCATTCTTGGTCCAAGTATCAATAAAGAATAAATTGAAAGATGCATATGCTTATCTTCACCTTTCTTATCTTCTCGCTCATGTATCAATAAAGAATGAATTGAAAGACCGTTAAGCTCCTTTTTGTGAGCGATGCTGGGATTGTAAAGTATCAATAAAGAATGAATTGAAAGGCCCAAAGGTCTGCTGGTGCATCGACCACTATGTGTTAAAAATAAGCAAGACTAAAAGAATTCCTCCAATCTCACATAATCGTATCCCTCGCTTCTGAGATCCTCGATGAGTTAAAAATAAGTAAGACTAAGAGACGCTTCTGGAACCGTCATGCTCTTGCTCCCTCTCGTTAAAAACAATCAAGACTAAGAGAGCGTAGTGATTGATGAGAAACCCAGGGAAAAAAGATGTTGCAGTAAAGGGTTGGCACTTGGATCGTGAATGAAAAATCACTCGGGCGGGGGTATTGATCTTCTCAGGAGATCCACGTGCTCATCGGTTAGCAGTGCTTCACTGTAGGGTGTCAGCGCTGGCTTGCCGTTAGTTATTTTTAGTCTGTTGAATATGAGCTTCTTCGCGTTGAGGTCAGCGGTGAACACCCTTATCTCCGGCAGGCCCGAGAGCCACCTCGACA
>Ga0080004_1184070_pt1 | contig 11248 bp, 10 predicted proteins | sample WasSprMetagenome_FD_69207 | JGI IMG/M metagenome (GOLD analysis project Ga0080004, IMG submission 69207) | Sulfidic aquatic microbial communities from Washburn Spring, Yellowstone National Park, USA - WS (SPADES assembly) (version 2) | ecosystem: Environmental > Aquatic > Thermal springs > Hot...
ACGGCGCGCCCAAATATGGCCTGCTGATAAGTTCTGGCCTCCATTGAATTCTTTTTAATGAGCGGATGATCGATAAACTGCATTTCCACCATAGCCTAATATAAGTCTAGGAAATTTTAATAGTTAACAAGCTAATTTTAATGCGGAAGGAAAAATGATGGACTCCAGCGAAGATTTTTTCAAAATACTTTCAAAGCTCTCCCCGGAGCAGAGAGAGCTTGCGCTTTCCCTGCCCACTAGCACATCGAGGCAGATCTACGCGCTTTACCAGAAGCTATACTCGATAGAGCAGAAATTGAATGAGATACGCGAGAAGCTCGATAAGATTGAAAGCGCTTTAGAGAGGTCTAAGGACTGATTATTGCCCTCGGGTGACCTATTGCAGTCTATGAAAAAATTTGTTGCTAAAAATGGAGAGGTATTTATCTTTAGGGTCCCGAGGCAAAATGACGAAAAAGCCTGTTTAGAATTCATTAACGAACTTATCGATGAGGGGGCCCCGATAGCCCTTGATAGGAAGATTACCTTGCGGGAGGAGAGAATGTGGTTAAAGAGACAGATATGGGAAATCAGGGAAAAGCGGCTAATTATGCTAATCGCGGAGAGAAATGGCGAAATCGCGGCTATATGTGAAGCAAGAATTTTGGGATAAGCGTTAGAAAGAAATGTCGCGGGATGGGGGTTGGCGAGGCCATAGCTGGAGAGGTATTGATGCGTGCAAAAAGAGCTGGAATTAAAATCGTTAGATTATGTGTATTCGAGAGAAACAAGCCAGCGATAAACCTTTACAGAAAGTTGGGATTTGTTGAAGAGGCCGTTTTGAAGGGCGAGGTTAGAGAAGGCATGAAATTTAAGAATGCTATCCTGATGAGCCTATACTTTTCATAAGGGGCGCGTAAAATACGATCCTTATTCAGGCCTCCTCCTAAAGCTAAATCGATTGTCTTGCTGGGGCACCCAACTTTTTATCCCACCCGCACGCCTCATAGAAATCGTCAAGCATTTCGTCGAGCTCCACCGCTTGTCCCTTGCTCGGCCCTTCTGGCATTGGCTCCTCGATAAGTCTCGGCGGAAGCGCATCGTCGGCCCTCCTCATGCCCTCCCTGACGTTGAAAATCCTCTCCGCGTCTATTATGCGCCTACCTATCTCCTCAAGCGATGAAACTGAAAAAGCCATGCCCGTACAATAAGTTAGCGCCTTTGAGACGACCTCAAGTGACATCATCCTGTTGACGAATGTGCAAAGCGTGGCGGAGTCCATAAGTACTGTTCTTGTCCTTATATCCCTCACAAGCCTGCCCTTCCCTTTTGTAGTGAACCTATCGACCTGCCCATGCCCCTCTGCAAGGACTATGTATCCGCCTGCGTGATGACAACCTCCCCTTTCTGAGGTGGCCATAGAGAGACCTTCACCCTTCAACCCTCTGGGGTCATAACCTCCTAGCTCCAATCCTTTGACGTGCATCGCGAACTTCTCTGAGCCCTTGCCTATAGCAACAGACATCCTCCTTACGCCCTCCGCGAGAAAATCCCCGAATCCCTGGCGGTTTGCAATTTTCTCCACCAGCTCTATAATTGCAGCAGAATTCCCAAACTCAAGCTCCAGCCCATCTACCTCATCTTTTGAGAGCAGTCCTCTCTCAAAGCACTCCATGGCAAAAGCTATGCTACAACCAGTTGAGATCGAGTCTAGACCGAGCTCATCGCATAGTCGATCTGCAATTATTATTGACCTTAAATCGGAGTTCCCACAATTCGAGCCAAATGAATAAAGGGTCTCATACTCAGGCCCCTCGGTTGTCCTCCACCCTCGCCAAGGATTCGCAAGATAAGAAATTTTTGAACATGCCAATGGACAAGCAAAACATGCTGAGTCTTTTGCCTTGTGCCATTTGAGCGCGTCGCCATCTATCAGCTTAGCACCTTCAAAAACTCCTGTCTGGAAGTTGCGAGTCGGGAAGACACCTATGGTGTTCACAAGATTTATTGTCGAGGGGGTGCCATAATCCTTGAGACTTCTCAAAGCTGGCGAACCATTTATCTCAATCGACAGACTAGAGGAAAGCTCCAAAAAGTCCTTTTCGTCCTTAACCCTCACGTTTCCGCTCCCCCTGATCGCGATCGCCTTTAATTTTTTTGAGCCCATCACCGTGCCCACCCCGCATCTCCCCGCGGCGCGCCTGTCGGAGGTTATGATCGCCGCGTACTTCACTAGATTCTCTCCAGCCGGGCCTATTGAAATCGTCTTAAATTCCTCCCCAATGTCCTTCTGAATCGTCTCCTTAGTCTCGCTGGTCGTCTTTCCCCATAGGTGGTCAGCCTTTTCTATTTCGACTTTTCCGTCATCGATTTTTATGTATGCGGGCTGTTTTGCCTCCCCTCTAACTATGAGCCCGTCATAGCCGGCATATTTAAGCTCCGGACCAAGTGCGCCACCTGCCAGGGACATGCCGTAGAACCCTGTCAAAGGAGATTTTGTGGTTACCACCAATCTGTTTGCGCAGGGAAAAATCGTTCCAACAAGAGGGCCAGTCATGAAGATAATGATATTGTCAGACGAAAGGGGATTTATCCCCTGCTTGAGATTGTCATAGAGCAGCTTAATGCCGGCTCCCCTCCCCCCCAAAAAAGTTGAGGCAAGGGCTCCGTCAAGTGGATGAACTTTCACTTTTTCGCTCCCAAGGTCTACATCCAGAATTCTTCCCGCATAGCCAAACATTTTTCACACCTGCCTTCTATCATGTTTACAAGTTTTAATAAAATTTTCTGAAAGACGACCATGAAGTCAATCTAAGATTCGCTTATAGAAACAGGCATTTTTCTCCAAAGGAACAGGAGGGAGATAATTGCCGCAACCGCTGATAGAGCATAAGGGGCCGACGGGCTTATGAACTCCGCAATTGCGCCTCCAACCGCAGGAAAAATGGCCCAGCCAATTGTGGAGATTGAGTTGTAAATCCCCATCACCCTCCCCCGATTGCTCGATCCAGCAATTTTGGAAACCATACTTAGGGACGCAGGATAAATCGCCCCCGTGGACAACGAAACCAACAAAATTGAGGCGACCACAAAAACGCGCCCTGTCATGCTGGCCAACATAATGAACGCCAAGGCAGCCCCGGAAAGGCCTGTAAGGATGAGCGGGCGATAGCCTATTTTATCCGATAGACTTCCCATTGGGATGAAAAACGAGGCGCGAACGAACGCAAAAGCGGAGAAGAGCAGTCCTACCTCCTGTGAGGACATTCCCAAGCGCTGCGCATAAACCGGAAAAAGTGAAAAAATTATTGAGACCATCCCCAAGTAAACCAAACCTATAGAGCAGGCAATCGGGAGAAACCTGGGCATTCCACCCTTAGCCTCTAATTTTTCAACCTTTGGCGGCCGCGGGAACACCGTCTGCAAGGCAACAACTGCGGCAGATGCCATTATAAGCGCGGCAATCGAAAAGCAAGCTTGGGCCCCATAAATGGAGTAAATAAATCCGCCAGCGAGGGGTCCAAGCGCTATCCCAAATCCCCAAGAGGAGCCATACGCCCCCATCGCATGACCGCGATTGCTTATTTTAGAGGAGTCTGCCACCGAACTTTGGGCGTTCACCCATATTGGAGTCTCAGTGATTCCGTGCAGAAGCCGCAGCGCGAGAAGGAAAACAACCGTCTTAGCCTGGGCGTAAAGCGCAAAAACTATAGAGGTCGAAAGTAGCCCGGCCACAAGGAATTGTTTTCTACCGTAGCGATCTGAAAGCTTTCCTGCGGGAATTGAGAGAATTACCTCGAACACAACGTATGCCGCGCCAAGAAGACCGAGTTGTACATAGTCTGCCCCAAGCTCATTTGCGTAGAGAGGGATCGCTAGGCTGATGATGCCCAAGGCGAATGAACTCATAAATATGCTTACCAAAAGGCTCCTCATGCTTTCACTTTAAGGCATTTGAGGGGCAACCCCTATTTAAGTCCGCGGGTTCTGACCCTAAAAATTCGCCTTGTTGAAAAAACTTAACAAACGTTCGGCAATAACCCCCCGCCTATCCGGCAATACCTCCAGCCTCTCCCTGATCCAGCTGGGAAGGCTTCGCCTCACAAAGGGCGTGGTTACCCTCCAGTCTAAAAAAATTATTGCTGCTTTGTCTGTAACAAGGCGATGTGCCCTGCCCGCAGCTTGGCTCATCCGACGGTGGGCAGGCATATAATACGCGTAAGACCTACCCCTTCCCGGAAACTGCGCCTCATAGTACCTAATAACCGCTTCATTCCTCTTCGTGGGCTTGGCATAAGGGATTCCCACCACAACGCTGGCATTCATCTCGTCACCTGGATAATCGGCGCCCTCACTTGAGCGACCCCCCTGCACCGCGAGAAGAACTGCGCCCCCCCTTTTCGCATAAGATTTAAAATCTCTGATTAGACGGTCATTTTCTGAAGACGACATCTCCCGACTCTCATGAAATAGTGGCTTTGGGAGGAGGTTCTCTATACCTGCATCCAGCAAACCCTCAAGGACTTCATGACTTGCAGCGAAAACGCCTACGTTGGCTGGAACTGCACCAGCTATTTCAGCAACTAGTTCTGAAATTTTCCTGTACATCTCCTGCTTTCGATATGTTTCTTTAGTTGTAACGCCCTTGACGGCAAGCGCGATAATGTTCTCCTCCGGAAAAGGCGATGAATATTGTCTAATTACCGTATCCTTTGGCAAGCCAATTACGTCGCGGTACGCCTCCACCGGGGCAAGCGTCCCAGACATGCTTATTGTGGCATGAACGCAACCTATCACTGGCAAAGTTATCAATCTAGGGTCTAGGGCCTGAATCTCCAGCTTTGTGGCAGAAGTTTCTCGCTTTTCGGTGCTTCTAGAAATCACGTGTAAATATTGCGAGCTTCCGCTAGTAGCCTGCCAAGCGTTTAAAAACAAGCCTACTTTATGCAAATATGAGCGCGGGGCCTTACCCTGCCTAAGCCTTTCAAATATGTGTTTCTCCCCAACTTCCTCAAGCATTTTAAAGAGTTCCCCAAGTTTTATCCCAAATGGTTTAGTCGAAGCAGCGAGTCTTCTTAAAAGCTCCTCTCCTTCAAAGGTTTCCTCATCTTGGGAGTCGCCCAGTTTTTCATTCGCCAATTTATCTACGAGCTCTTGAAAAACCGAAATAAATTCCAAAATAAAATTGTTCTCGCACTCCCTGGCCTCTCTCGCCGCTGCGGAGAGGGAAGATGTGCTCAAGCTGTCGCTCGCAAGCTCGGTCGCAATATCTTGCAGGTTGTGCGCTTCGTCAAAAACCATCACTATGTCAGATAGATCTGCGTTCATGCTCCGCAAAAAAAGCGGCCTGATCCATGGATCAAGAATGTATATGTAGCTTGTGGCAATCACCTTGACATGCTGAAGAGCCCCCCTAGCGATCTCATAAGGACAAAAATTCTCCTCTCTGCATAACTCTATTAGCTCCCCTGCAGTAAGCGGCTGCCTTATTAAAAGGTCCTGAAGCATCGTGGCCCTTGCGCTATTCCTCGTCATGCTCTCGTATTGCTCACACTTTTTCAATTTTCTCATCATTCCGCATGCAAGCGCCGCCTCTGTCGCGCTCTCGGTAAATTTTCTTATTAAGGGATTTGTGCACATCTCCCTCCTTCCCCTAAGAGAAAGGCCGGAGATGGGAATTTTTTTGGAGAGCCCCTTGAGCTCCTCAATTACGCGATCCATTTGCTTGTGTGTGCGGCAGCAATAGACTATCCTCTTGTCCGACGCTGTAGACAACAAAACTCCACAAAGGGTTGCGATGGTCTTACCCATCCCAGTAGGGCCCTCCAAAGCTACATGCTTTTTGTTCGAGAGTGCAACATTGATTGTCCGAATCATTGATTCCTGAACCGGCCTGATTTCGGAGTAAGGAAAAATTTCCCTAATCTTAAACATCTCCGGACCTAACAACGTTTTAAAATTTTATAGAATATACCATTATCCAAAACACTAGCCACATCACGAAAAACGGCAAAATGCCAGTCGATATTACTTTTCTGCTACTTATTGCCTGCTGCGCGGGTTGTTGGGGAGTTGGTCCAGTTTGAGTGGGGGGAGGTGTGACTGGCGCGACAGCGGTGGCCTTTTTTAAGAACATCTTTATTGCGATCCTGTAAGATACATAAAAAAGAGCGATCGCTATCAATAAGGCGATACCTGAGTTTGATATAAGCCCTGAGATCGCTCCAGCGACGATGCCAAGTCCCATAAACAGAAGGCTAATTTTACTTAATACTTCCATATTTAACACCGGTGCGATCATGAAGGTTTCAATGTCAAACTTGGACATTATGGTTTGCGCTGATGAACTTAAAAACATTATCGGTTCGCGCGTGGAGAAAATCTATCAGCTTGAGGGGCTCTTCTTGTTCAAGCTGCACTCCAAAAAAAATGAACGCTTGGATCTTCTCATCGAACCAGGGCGTAGGGTACACCTAACCAGAAGAGAATATGAACCCCCAAAGGAGCCAAGCCCGTTTGCCATGCTCCTGCGAAAGCATCTTTGTGGACTTCACCTTACAGCAGTTGGGCAACCAGATTTTGAACGCATTCTTGAGCTAAGATTTGAGGGGCCTGAGAAAAGAACTTTAATAGCGGAGCTTTTCGGCGGAGGAAATCTTATCCTATGCGACGAAGACATGAAAATAATCCAACCCCTAACAACCAAAGTTTGGCGACATCGTGCGATTAAGGCCGGGGAGAAATATCATTATTCCCCAAGCAGGGGACTAGATATCCGTAAACTTACGGCAGGGGATTTGAGCATGGCCCTTTTGGGCGCGAAAGATGTCGTCAGGGGGCTTGCCACCAATCTGAATATTGGGGGGGAACTTGCTGAGGAAATCTGTGCTCGAGCTGAAATAGATGGAAGAACGCCGCCTAATGCGCTAACAAGCGAAAAAATTCAGAAAATAATGGGTGTGGCTAATGAAATCCTAACCGGAAAACTTTCTCCTAGGATAATTTACGAAAACGGAGACCCAGTAACAGTAGTGCCATTCGATTTCTTGATTTATAAGGGAAAGCGTGCCGACCTGTTCGATTCATTTAACGAGGCACTTGATGAGTATTTCAGCATCGCGCTAATCCAAGAAAAAGCCCTAAAAAAGAGGATTTCGCTCGAAATGGAGATTGAGCGCTTGCGCGCACGAATAGCGCAGCAAGAGTCCCTTATAGATGAATTTAGAAAAAAAGCATCTGAGCAGAAAATTCAGGCAGACTTAATTGTTGGAAATCACGCATTTTTGGACAGTATTCTCAAAAAATTGGCTGGACTCAGGAAAGCTGAGGGCTGGCAAAAAGCGATCAGCGCTTGGAAAGGAGAAAAGGAGAAGGGTGAAGATTGGGCCAATGCTGTGAAGGACGTACAACCGGAAAAGGCAAGACTTACAGTTGAGATAGATGGTCAACTTATCCCCTTGGATTTAAGATTGTCCGCGTTTGAAAACGCAAAGCTCATGTATGAAAAATATAAAAAGTTGATGGAGAAGGAGAAGGGGGCTAGAGAGGCTCTGGAGAAAACTGAGAAGGAGCTTCAAGAATTGATCGAGAAAAGCGAATTTAAGATTCCCCCCCTAAAAGTGCGAAAAGTACGCAAGTTAAAATGGTTCGAAAAATTCAAATGGTTCATTTCCTCAGATGGTTTTCTTGTCATTGCCGGCAGGGATGCTGCCACAAATCGCGAAGTCGTTGAAAAGCACATGGAAATGAAAGATATCTATTTGCACGCTGATATCGTTGGGGCACCCCACGTAATAATTAAAACCCAGGGTAAGGAGGTCCCTGAGAATACTTTGAGAGAAGCCGCAGAATTCGCTGCAATGCATTCAAGGGCCTGGAGGGAGGGACTTGGCTCAATTGAGGTCTATTGGGTGCTTCCCGAACAAGTTTCAAAGCAGGCGCCACCGGGGGAATACCTGCCCAAGGGAAGTTATGTGATAAAAGGCAAGCGGAATTACATTAAAGTTCCGTTAAAAAGCGCGGTGGGCGTCATGTCCGTAAACGATGAAAAAATGGTTATTTGCGGGCCTATAAGCGCGGTTGAAAAGCACTCGAGCTTCATGATAAAAATCGCCCCGGGGGGAACAAAAAAATCAGATTTGGCTAAAGTTATTCAGTTCAAACTCAAAAACTTGGGGTTGGATATTTCCACAGATGAAATCATGCGAATTCTCCCTCCTGGCAAGGGGGATATTGTGGAATAGAATTTTTGTTAGGCAGAAAATTTTTAAAATTTTATCAAGGTTAGACCTTTTTTAAATCCAAACTAATGTATTTTTGAGGAGGTTTGAACATGCAGGATATTTCCCTTGTTATCGGCGGTCAAGCCGGAGATGGGGTAATGCGGGCCGCTGAGTTAATGGGCAGGATTTTCAACCGCATTGGACTTTACGCATTCGTCATTAATGACTATCAATCCCTGATAAGGGGCGGACACAATTTCTGTAAGATCAGAGCGTCGGAGCGACAAGTTTGGTTGCACTCTGAATCCGTGGGGTTGATCGCCGCGCTAAATCAAGACACAATAACAAGACATGAAAATGAACTTGTCGAGGGGGGGAGAATTATTTATGACAGCGATGCGGCAAAATATGACGGCCCTCACTCCCACCTTCCGATACCATTGACGACGATGGTTAAACAGGTTGGAGGCGCCCCAATAATGAGAACCTCCGCGCTTATAGGTGCCATCTCCCATCTCTACGGTCTGCCGGCCGAAGTGGTGGATGAAATCTTAACAAAAGCGTATGGGAAAATTGCAAACACAAACGTTAAACTTGCAAAAATTGGTCGAACGTATGCTGAAAAGAACTTTGAACCAATAATGAAAGTTGAACCTTTAAAGCGCGCTCCATCGCCTTTTATCTCTGGGGCTGAGAGCTTAGCCCTCGGAGCCGTAAAAGCAGGAATGAAGCTCTACATCACCTATCCCATGACGCCCTCGACATCCATTCTAAACTTTATCGGCCCAAACCAAGATGAGCTGGGAGTCGTTCTCGTCCACCCCGAAAACGAAATATGCGTTGCAAACATGTTGCTTGGGGCCGCTTACGCCGGAGTTAGAACAATGGCGGGAACTGCTGGAGGCGGTTTCGCGCTAATGCAGGAAGCATTTAGCATGGCAGGGCAGGCAGAAATCCCTGCAGTGTTCGTGGTAGGCCAACGAGTTGCACCGGCCGTCGGTGCCCCCACCTATACCTCTCAGGCTGATTTAAAGTTTGTAATTCACGCCGGCCACGGAGAATTCCCGCGCATAGTTGTCGCGCCAGGGGATCCTGAAGAAGCGTTTACTAAAACTGGAGAGGTGATGAACCTCGCGTGGAGATATCATGTACCTGCAATCGTGCTTGTCGATAAGCACCTGCTCGAGAGCTACATGAGCATAGACACAGACGAAAACAAAGTGAAAGTAGAGCCATCTAGCGTTGCGGAAAGTTGGGATGGAGAATATAGGAGATACTCTTTCACGGAAAGCGGAGTTTCCCCAATGGCCTTCCCTGGAACAAAGGGGGCGGTTGTTAAGGTCACAAGTTATGAACATGATGAATATGGGTATGCAATTGAAACACCCGAAGGCATCGAGGGCATGCAAAAGAAACGCCTGAGCAAAACGCGAGCGATAATTCAGGACCTAAAGAGTAAGGAAACGGTAAAGGTTTACGGAAACCTAAGCGCAAAAAATTTGGTTATAGCTTGGGGATCTACCAAGGGATCGGTACTGGAAGCCATGGCACATGTGGATAAGCCCATAAAGTTCATGCAGGTTCTCTATCTGAGCCCGTTTCCGGATTGGGAAGTAACGAAGCATCTCGATGGCGTCGAAAAAACTCTAATTGTCGAGAATAACCTCACCGCTCAACTCCGCTCCCTCATTAGGGAAAGCACAGGAAATCTGATTGAAAACTCGGTTCTCAAGAACGATGGGAGACCTTTCGACTACGTTTTTCTAGCGAAAAAGTTTGAGGAGGTGTTCTGAGTGGAGATAAGAGATTTCGACACGCCTGCCAAAAATACGTGGTGTCCTGGTTGTAACAACTTCAGCATTTTATCCGCGGTAAAACAGGCTTTCGCAGATCTCGTCAATTCAGGGGAGGTAAAACCTGAGGAGCTGGTAATGTTATCTGGGGTGGGGTGTCATGGAAAAATCTCAGACTATACCAAAATCAACAGCTTCTACTGTCTTCACGGAAGGACGCTCCCGCCTGCGATCGGGATCAAAATAGCAAATCAAAGGCTTAAGGTCATCGCATTCGCTGGCGACGGAGACGTCTATGCGGAGGGCATAAGTCACCTTATCCACGCTGCGAGGAGGAACCATGATATTACCCTAATAGTACACGATAACGAGGTTTTCGCCCTGACCACCTCTCAGGTTACCCCCACTACAAAAATAGGCTTCAGGACTAAATCTGCCCCAAAAGGCAGTTTCGAGATGCCATTAAACCCCCTTCTTTTAATGCTCTCCTGTGGCGCCACATTTGTTGCAAGGGGATATTCAGGAAATATCCGCCATCTAAAAGGACTTATTATTGAGGCATTAAAGCATAGGGGGTTCAGCTTTATTGACGTCATTCAAGAGTGCGTAACATTCAACCCCGTGCGTGAAAAATATAGCCATAAGATTTATGACCTCAACGAGTCCGGCCATGATGTAAAAGATTTCCAGGCCGCTTGGGAAAGGGCAAAGGAGTGGGAGGAAAAAATACCCATAGGCATTTTTTACCGCGTGGAAAGGGAGACTTATGAAAAACAACTTTTGGGCGATAGAATTTTGGTAGATGAAAAACCTGTATCTTCGATCCGAAATGTGCTTCAAGAATTCATGTGAAGTTCTTGGTTGCATTTAAAATGGACAAGAGCTAAAAAATCCAACCTCATCTAAATCATCCGCTAGATAAATCATCCGCTAGACGGAGAAAGGCGATTTAAGTTTTCTGATACTCTTGAGAAAATAGCGAAGGGGCCCAGCATCTCGTCAGAGCGATGTTGAGCTTAGCGAAAAAAGTACCGCCATGTTAGAAAATTGCCCTCGAACTCAACCTAAGAGGTGGATGAACTTTTTATACTATGTTCAAATTTTCAATTATTCGGTAAGATGTGGTCTATCCACTTAGGGTTGATTCCCGACGGCAACCGCAGGTGGGCACGAGAGCATGGTCTCCCCCCACAAGAGGGACACAGAAGAGGAGCGCCAGTAATGAAGAATTTTCTCAAGTGGTGCCTTGAAAAG
>Ga0080004_1068778_pt1 | contig 11246 bp, 14 predicted proteins | sample WasSprMetagenome_FD_69207 | JGI IMG/M metagenome (GOLD analysis project Ga0080004, IMG submission 69207) | Sulfidic aquatic microbial communities from Washburn Spring, Yellowstone National Park, USA - WS (SPADES assembly) (version 2) | ecosystem: Environmental > Aquatic > Thermal springs > Hot...
AAGATGCGGGGGTTTCCCCACAGCAATGACCCAGACAAGTGGATGAAGGGAGAGCTGTGGGATGGGGTCACCCCGAGCGGGCGGAGCTCCGTGACATGCACCCCAATGAAATGGGGCCCCGAGGGCAGTGAAACCAAGGGCAGAGAGCCTCATATAAAATCATATGAAGCTCTATGAACCCCAAACCCCCTATCTCTATCAGTAGACTCAACTTTTAGACCAGCAAAGTGAAGCTTAACCCTCTTTAAGCTAGGCATATCCATGTTGTGTACTTCACTTTTCCTAGCCGTAGACTCTGAGCATTGGTGGGTTGTTGAGGTACATAATGCCTGTTGTAAGTATGTACACAGTATTGTCGAGAACACTCTTCATTATATCTACCCCCAGTTAAAAATTATACTTTATAAACTTGATAAAGGCATTGTAGCTTCTTGAAAGCTACTAAAGTATTTTGAAGAGTTTTGCATTAATTTCATCGCCACCCACTCTTGACCTGATGAGCTGTGCAAAGCGGCTACATTAAACCTTATATACTTGACTATAGAGTTTGCTTAGGGGAAGGGTGAGGCTCATGCACTTCTCGATTGTAGAGTTTTTTGTGAAAGCTATAGATTGTATGGAATTCAATGGTAAGAGAGTTATTGAGATTGGTAGTAATAGTGCTAGTGTTAAGCCTTTGATTGAAAATTCTGTAACCCAGCAGAATACATAGGTACTGATATTGCACCAGGTAAGTACGTCGACATCATCTTACCAGCTGAAAAACTTGTTGAACACTTTGGTGTTGAAGCTTTTGATGTTGTTATTTCTACTGAAACTATTGAACATGTGCTTGACTGGAGAACGGTCATTAATAACATGAAAGCTGTTCTTAAGCGCGGTGGCTATGTATACCTGACTACAAGGTCTAGGAGGCTTTCCTTATCACGGTGCTCCATATGACTTTTGGCGCTACGAGCCAAGAGACATCATTAAAATATTTAGGGACTTTGAGATTGTTAGGCTTGAAGCGGATTGGGAAGCCCCTGGCATATTTTTAAGAGCTAGAAAGCCCTTTGATTGGAAGTCTGTGGACTTGCAAGACGTTGCTTTGTACTCAATTGTCTTTAGAATGAGGGTAAAGAGTGTTGAAGAAGTGATGAGTCTCTCAGCATTAGAGCAGCTTAGACTAATCCTCTGCAGTTCAAAGATTAAGGCTTTGCTACCCGGTGCTTTAGCAATTAGGCTAGTCAAGATCTATTGTACGTAAGGCTATGACTTTAAGGCAGAGCTCGTACGTGTCACTACCTTGAAGACCTGCTGTGCTCATTATTTTTAGTGTTTCTTAGCATGTTGAGTAGTGCTGGCATTGTTCCCCGATGTGAGGCCCTGGAGACCTTGGCTCTATCAAAGCCCTTCTAAGCTCCAGTGAACCTTCTAAAAATATTTGAAAGCCTGATACAAGTCATATGTCATAGCCTCTGCCAAGAATTATCACAGCACCATTAATGGCCCCTGTCCTGAGCAGCTCTCCTATATATGATCAGTAGAGGACAAATGTTGCTTCAGTTGCTCTAAGCTCTGTAGGAGGTCCTCAACATGAGCGTCAAAGTCTAGTGCTAGAGGTGTTTCGCTGTAGATAAGTGTTGTGAAGACCGCTGTGCAGGTGTAGTCAAATGGACAAAGTGTTGGCGTACCCATCTGACCTCCTTCCCGCCCTTGAAGGGGCGAGGGCTCCTGCTGGGGTGGGGGAGGTCTAGGGCTACACCCCCTTCTTCTAAGGGTTTAGCCCCGGGCCGGGTCTCCAGCCCATTACCCCTACCCCTCTCGGGGCTCGGGGTTATGTGTGCCCCAATTGTCATTGCTCTAGCTCCTAGTGTTTAACTACTCATCACCGAGAACTACCGAGAATACAGAACTTATAAACCTTTTCACTCATCCCTACCCTAAAGAGCGAGACTTTCGGTTGTAAAGGTATTTTATGTACTACATAGGCAAATTGGAGTTGTGCGAGAGAAGGTTGCGGCCTTCAAAAACTGTGTGGAAGAGGCGACTTAACGGACGCACTAGCTGTTGTCCTTGCAATCAGCATTCATGCCAAGATGAGGTGAAGGTCACTTTGATAAAAGCTAAAAACAAAGACTTAGCACCACGAAGACACAACCACACCAGAGAGGTAGTGCTACGTGGCGTGAGCAGACAAAAATTAGTGTGCCAAGCAAATACCACCTCTATGCTTAGACAAAGGAACGCTATGCCATTGTACTCGATAGCCACCCATGAACTCACAGAGATACTGATATCCCTGTAGGCGAGGTGAAAGCCCCCTAGGTGCAACAAGTGAATATAAACCAATGAGAACGAGCATCTAGGGACAAACAGAAAGTCAAGAGGCTCTACATAGACCTTGTGTCAGGGGAGCGCGTTGTAGTAAACCTCTACTTCTGGGGTATAGTAGCCTCAGTAGCCTTTGTGCAGGTCTTCTTTGAGGACGTGGACTTCACACCAACAAAAATCACAGTACAGTGGCGTTGTGCTAGCACACAGACCCAGAATAGCGGCTAGGCCAGGGGGCTTCACATCCAAGAGCCTTGAGATCATAGAGTACTGCAAAGTCGTCTCGCTATGAGATTGGCGTAGCGTTGCACTGTATAGTGCAGAGAGCTTATAGCAGGGCTTCAGTAACAGAGTTAGAGAACTAAAGAATGGGCTTGTTTGAGTGCATAGTTAAAAAAATTGTTGCTTTATATAGTGGTCTAATCTTGCTTTGCTTCTGCTTGAGCAGCTTCTCTTAGAGCTACTCTAACCATGTAGAATATCACTGGTATTAGCACTAGGGCCATTGCCGCAGCTATGCCGTAGGCCACGACTCTTAGAACATCTACTGCTCCTGATATTTGGGAGAGTAGTGCTACTAAGCCTAGGTACAATATTACAAATATAAACACTGCTCCTACTAGTGGTAAGAGTCTAGCGAACACTGGTGAAGTCCCCTTGAGCATGTCAACAACAGTGTCCACCAATATGACCCCTAGAGCCACTACGAGAGCGCCTATGATGAAGGCGTAGATGAAGGTGCCTGGCAGGGCCAGGATGTTAAGGGCTATTGTTATGAACACCGCTATGAGGCCTATGGCTATGAGGTTCTCCACGAGGTCTCCGAGGGCAGCGTACTTCTCCTTGAGGGTGGCCTTGAACATCCTGCCAATGTACTTAGACAGTATTATCACTAGGGGGAGCCCTAGCATTAGGATTACCAGGGCTCCGAATATCCTCGGTAGGTAGAAGGTAACTGCACTGAGAATTTCTGCAGCAACTCCTGCTGTAATGATCATCCCAAGGCCGACGGTAATAGCGATGACTATTATCAGTGCCTTAACGAGGCCAGCCACTAGCCCAGGTGTGTCTAGGCCTGCGGCCTTGAGGGCAGTGCCAATATCTGTTACCTCAAGAGGCTTGCTCAATCTCTCCACAACTGACCTCACGGCTTTGCCAACGAGGTCTCCCACAATGTAGCCAACTATTATTACAACACCAGCTGCAAATGCTGCTGGTAAAACTGCTGTGAGGCTTGTTAGTAGAGCTGTTGCACCAAACATTACGCTGATGGCGAGCCCTATGACGAATAGCACTAGTAGGAGGGTGAGCACTGTTTTGAGGGTTGATACAAATCCGCCCTCCTCTTTCTCCCCAAGTGGTAAGCCAATTAGCTTCGCCAGGTACTCACCACCTAGTGCAGCTAGTGGTATGCCGATGACGAGCACGACAACGCCTCCAAGCACCCCTATCACTAAGTTAATGAATGTTACTATGAGCACCCCCACGTTGCCTACCATGAAGCCGAGGATGTTGATTGCGAGGAGAATGGAGAGCGCTACTATGATGGCCATTACGACAGAGCCCAGTATACTCCCAAGGTTTATCTCAGCCTCCTCAAGCCTCACCCCCACAGCTGTTTTTCGCAAAAACCTCCACAGTGCTCTGTTAAACACAAACCTAATGGCGTTGCGCACTAGAGCCCCGATAGCGTAGCCCAGTAGGATAACAACTAGCGCTAGTACTACAGCGGGAATTGCTGAGACAATACTTCTAACAACATTGGCTAGCGCATTGTAAAACTCATTCACTATCGCTTCTACAGACATGCGCCTGCAACCCCATATAATAACACATAACACCCCCTTAAAAGCTTTTCTTTCCATATAGCTACACTGCATTATAATTAGTAGTGCAACAAGCTCTGACCTCCTTCCCGCCCTAAGGGCGAGGCTTTCAGTTGTGATATTCTCAAAGCAGTTCACACCCCCCTTCACAGTAGTTGAGCATGAGGTGATGGCTGTAGTGAGCAACATAACTATTAGGCATGTTAAGAAGGTGGATGGGGTTGTGCAAGACTATGACCAGTACGCAAACCTACTAGCACTCAAGGCACTGTACCACGTTGTGCATGGTCAGGGTGGTGACGCTGTAGCTGAGTTAACTAAGCTCAGCGTCCTATTCGATGGCTATGGGTTTAGGGATAAAGCTTACAACACTAGCGGAAAGTACTAGACCCACAAGCTCGCTTTAGCAATCATAGTATGCAAATGCCTTGGGCTTCCAGAGGCTGGGGAACGCTACTGCACTTTACAGTATAAAACCATTTACAGCACTACACAGTGGGCTACAGGGAGAGGGAGATCTAAATCTTGAGACAGCTTGCTTAGTAGCAATAGCCCTCTACACCCCAACACCATGCAACATGAGCTCGAAGCCTGTGCGAATCCAGCTGTACTAGCCTTGTGCACAGCAATAGCAGTTGCCTTAGCTAGGCTAGTAGTACTGAAGTTTCTGAGGGGCTCAGCTAAGCCTAATCTAAAAGCAAAGTGGGGGGTGCTAGTAGCTACGAGTTTAGCGTCAATGGGTGTGCCAATGGCTAAGCAATTCAAATAGCCTCTTAACCACGGCCCTGCCCTTATTAGAGTAACTTGCTTGTGTTGTTTTGAGGCGGGCTGTGGTCATCGCCTAGAGCGCTTAAAGAAGCCTCTATGTGCCCACTAGAATGTTTGTGCTCTTTGTGAGCTCCTTTAGCAGCTCTATGGCGGAGAGTGGTGCTAGGTAGCTTGTCTTGGGGTTCTCTGGGTGAGGCCCATTCTCAACCCTTATTTGTATTCTTGAGGCAGGGCTCTCAACCTCAATTTCGTGAATATTTTTAGTGAGAGTTGGGTCAGCGTATAGCTCGACCCACGGAATTTTGCCAGAGGCTAGGGTTAGTGTTGCTACAACATTTACGTTTGCTGGGAACAGCCTTGACGCATCTACACCACTACCCTCAAACGCCTTTGTCCTCTCCCTAATCTCAGCAAAGCCAAGCCTCTTCAGCGTGTTTGGGTCAAACGCCTTAACATTCTTGTATATCCTTAGCTCAACTCTCTCTATCCCCAGGGGTGCAAGGGCTTTTACAGCGTCTATACCAGCTATAGCGCCTGACGGTATGTACACCTTTGCGTTGCTACTCTTAGTAGCCTCCACAACCCCCCTGTAGAGCTCTTCATCTAGTAGAGCACCTACGCTCAGCACCATGACGTCAACCCCTCTTGCAAGTAGCTTTGGCACACAGTCTCTAACTGCTCGCTGCGAAGCCGCTTCAATAACTAGCTGAGGCCTTGCCTCTAAGACGCAGTCAATGTCCTTACAAATAGCAGTACTACGCTGAGTTACGCAATTCTTTAGCAGCTTTTCGCACTTCTCTGGAGAGGTGTCCATGAGGGCTACGAGCTCTACCTCAACATCACCTCTGCACACAGAGCTCATTATCACAGAGCATATCGCGCCACAGCCTATTATACCAACCCTCACCTCTTGATCACCTCAACAATGTCTAGGCTCATGTCAGCTGCCCTGCCCGATAGTGTTATGTACCCACAGCTAATGACATCTATATCGAGCTTTGCGTAGCTCAAGATGTTCTCATGGTTTACGCCCCCCGGAGACCTCTATCAAGACCCTGTCCCTCAGCCCCCTCTTCTTCAGCTCCTCAACAACTCTTGCAACCTCCTCAGGGCTCGTGTTGTCAAGCATAATCACGTCAGCACCGCTTTCAGCAGCCCTAATAGCTTCTTCAGCTGTTGAGACCTCAACCTCAATTCTGTGGATAAAGCTGGCTCTGCTCTTAGCAATCCTTATAGCCTCCTCAACGCTCCCCACAACCTTAACGTGGTTATCCTTAATGAGTATCGCGTCTGAGAGGGAGAGCCTGTGCGTATCCCCACCACCTATAGCAACAGCCTTTTTCTCAAAGTACCTCAGCCCAGGCAGGGTCTTTCTAGTTGCAGCTACCCTAACCCGGCTATTAACTCCTTTGACTAGGTCAACTAGCCTCCTAACCTCTGTTGCAACACCACTGCAGTGCACTAGCACATTGAGGAGCATCCTCTCTAGAGTCAATATGGTTTTTGCAGAGCCCGCGACCTCCATTATGGTGGTGCCCCTTTCAACAAAGTCCCCATCTCTAGCAAGCTGCTTTACCTCTAGCCCTAGCCTCTTGAGGAAGTAAGCCACGTCATCTAGGCATGCAACAACACAGCTCTGCTTAGTCGCTATACGCGCTCTAACCACTACTCCATCTGGTACAAGAATTTCTGTAGTTGTGTCCCAGAATGGCATGTCCTCCTCTAGGAAGCTCTGCAGCTTTCTAAAGACTACCTCCTCAACCATGGTGGCTCAGCTCCGAGAACTCTAAATGTGTTTTCAAGGGCTCTCCTAACCCTTGTAGCCACATCCTTACTCACCTCAACTCTGTGCACCCCCTCCCTCAGGCTCCTCAACACCTTCTCAACAGTTATCCTCTTCATATCCTCACATATAGCGCTTGTAGAGGCTGGTATGAAGACCTTGCCCCTGCTCTCCTTAGCCAAGCGGTATACTATGCCAACCTCTGTGCCAACTAATATGCATGAAGCTGTGAAGCTAGGGGCAAACTTAGCCATCTGGCTTGTGCTACCTATGAAATCCGCTAAAGCCCTTACGCTAGCTGGGCACTCTGGGTGAGCAACAAATAAGCACTCTCTGTAAATAGACTTCAGGATCCTAACCTCATCAGCACTAAACCTCACGTGAACAGGGCAGTGCCCCTCTGGTGGTATGGGGATCACGAGCTTTCCAGTCTTCTCAGCCACGTACTCAGCAAGGTGCCTATCAGGGCCAAACACAACTACATCGCTGTCAATAGCCTTTACAACGTCTACAGCATTAGTGCTAGTGACTATATAGTCAGCCTCAGCCTTTACCACAGCAGGGCTGTTTACGTACATCACTATGGGTGCTCTTGGGAAGAGCTTCCTAGCCCTACGAACATCGTCAACAGCTATCATCGCCGCCATGGGGCACCTAGCGCTTGGGTCAGGGTGGAGAACAACAGCGCTCTCATTTATTACAGCAGCTTGCTCAGCCATGAAGTCAACACCGCAGAACACAATAATCTTGGCACTTGTCTGCGAAGCCTTTATCGAGAGCTCAAGGCTATCGCCAACAAAGTCTGCTACCTCCTGAACCTCTGGAGCCTGGTAGTTGTGAGCAAGTACAACAGCGTTGAGCTCCCTCTTCAGCTTAGCTATCTCCTGAAGCACATCACTCATAGTGTAGCACCTAGTACTAAAACATGTTTGTGACGCAACTCTGGCAAAAAGGCTCTAGTGAATAGCTAGCCACTGATATTTAAGCCTAGTTAGGATGCATATCTCTAGGTGGCTACCCTGAGCTCTTTAGATAAGTGGCGTAGGTTGGAGGAGGAGGCTAGGGAGGTTAGGAGGAGAGAGGCTAACTGGAGCTTTATAGAGAGTCAGCCTCCTAGGCTTAGAGCAGCACTAAAATACTACATCGAGACTGGGGATATCAGGACGTCTGCAAAGCTAGGAGGAGTAGACATTGAGGACTTTAGGGAGCTACTTAGAAAGGCTAACATCCCTGTTGTTGTGTAGCAACTGCAACTTCTCACTCCATGCGAAAGCCTTTTTTGTGAAACTGTTGCACTTACCTTGTCAACATCACTGCAGTAACTCTTAAATATCCCCACCTTTCTACGTGAAACTGTTTCAGGTGCAGACTATGAGCAGAGGTATTGAGGGTTATGCAAGGCTCGTGCTATGCATAGCCATAGCTGTTCTAACAGGTGTTTTAGCACAAGTGAGTTTTTGGGTAGGGCCAGTTCCATACACACTCCAAAATGTTGGCGTTGTCTTGGCTGGGCTTCTCCTAGACCCTCTACACGCCTTTTTATCAGCGGCTCTCTACACAGCTCTCATAGCTCTTGGGCTCCCCATGGCAGCTGGGTTTAGGGGCGGCATCCATGTTATTCTCGGCTACACAGGAGGCTACATCGTGGGCTTCACAATTTCAGCACCACTAATGAGCTTGTTGAGGAGGTGGTACACGAGGCTAAGAGGTAAGAGCCTACATGAACTCAGCTTTGCAGATTGTGTAGCACTGCTCTTGCTCTCCTTAGTAGCTGTGCTCCCAACATATGCCCTAGGCTTCGTCATGTTCACGTACCACGCTCTTGGGAGTGAGAGGCTACTTACCTGGGCAACAAAGGTGTCCAGCTTCGCAGGGCTCAACACCGAAGACAGGCTATTGCTACTGTTTACAGCGAGTGTCCTTGTGTTTATACCTCAGGACCTCTTGATGGACCACGTAATAGCTCTTGCCCTCGCCAAGTACATTTACAGGATAGCACTCTTTAAAGGTGTTGAGCTACGCTGAAAAGCATTGAAGTTGAGGGCCTGAGCGTAGCTACGCAAAGTACAACAATTTTGCAGGGAGTACCCTTTTCTGTTAGGGAAGGTGAGGTAGCGCTCGTGACAGGGCCTTGCGGTTCTGGAAAGTCTACGCTGCTAAAGGTGCTTGCTGGAATAATCCCCCACGTCTACACGGGGTTTAGGGTTTCAGGCATAGTCAAGGTCTTTGGGCTTAGCCCACTTGAAGCAACTGAAAAAGGGCTTGTGGCCTATGTGCCTCAAGACGTCTACACATTCTTCATAGCCTCGCATGCCTGTGAAGAGCTAGAGGTGCTGAGGCTACCCCTAGAAGGCTTTACACAGCTATGTGATAAGCCGATAGAGGTGCTCTCTGATGGCCAGCTCTACAGGCTTTTAACCCATATCGCTATAGGTAGCGGTGCAAGGCTTCTCCTACTCGATGAACCGACTTCACACCTAGACTCAGAAACACTAGCAGAAGTCGTAGCTATGCTGAAGAGCGCCGCTGTTGAAAGAGGTGCTACTGTTATTATTGCTGACCACAGGGTCTCAGAGCTGAAGAGCTTAGTAGATACTGTTGTAGAGCTCGGCAAGGATAGAGAAGAGAGTGCTAGTGACGGTAGCTGGAGAGCCTATGATGAGAGGCGCACTGCTGAATGCCAAGGGCTCGCCGCTCGTGTTAAAGGGCTTACACTGAGCCTAGATGGAGTGACCCTGGTTAAGGGGCTTAGCTTTGATGTTGCTAAGGGCTCTGCTCTAGGCATTTTGGGCAGAAACGGTGTTGGCAAGTCGACTTTGCTAAAAGCGTTGCTGAGGCTCACCTCCTTCACTGCAGAGGGTATATACATTGAGAGACCTGCTTTCTACATTTCGCAAAAGCCGCTGTACTGGTTCTCCACAGGATCTGTATGTGCAGAACTTACACTATATGCAAAGCTCTTTGGTAAAAAGGCAGAAGAGGTTGAAGAGGTTGCTGAGCTCTTTCAGCTAAATCACTTGCTGCACAGAAATCCCTACACCCTTAGCGTTGGAGAAGCGAGGAGGCTAGCCATGGCATTAGCGTTCATCGCTTCCCCCAGGCTTTTGCTATTTGACGAGCCTCTGCTTGGCCTTGACAAGAGCTCTGAAGAGCTTTTTCAAGAGCTCTTAGAGAGCCTGAAGAAGAGGTGTAGCGCTGCTATTGTAGCTTCTCACAGCAAAAAGCTTGTAGAGCTTGTTGATAGCTGTCTAGAGCTCTTGCCAGGGGGTGAAGTGAGGTTCTGTGCATAGCCATGTACACGCATTGAGGAGATGTTGCAAGGTTCTCAACTTCAGCACAGCCCTAGCCATACTCTTTACAGTGTCTGTAGCTGTGTTTGTATTGCCTGTAGAGGCGCTGCCTCTCCTCATCCTCGCGCTAACCCTGCTCCTTCTCTACATTTCAAGGCCTAGAGAGCTTGTAGAGCTTGTAAAGCGCTTTGCACTATTCGTAACGCCCCTCGCCACAGCATCGCTACTTTTCCAGATCGTTATAGGGCTTCTAGACCTCTACCAGCTCTTAACAACGCTTGGAAGGGTCTACACTCTCTTCGTCGCCTCAGCTATAGCTATAAAGAGCTTTTCTGCTAAAGAGCTCCTCTCTCTAGCTAGGAGGCTAGGGTTCAAAGCCTTTCTCACACTGCTCTTAGCTATAAAGCTCTTGAAGTACTCTACACAGGTACTTGCTGATGTGCGTACTGTGTACAAGGCTAACCTTGGACATGTTTGTGGAGAGAAAAGCTTTTTGTGTAGAGCTAGACTCACAGCTGTGTGGGTAAGGGCTTTTGCACAGCTTTTCACGGTCAAGGCATTTGAAGTGGGAGAGGCTATGTATACGAGGTACAGAGCTGTCCTGAGGAGTTCAGCTCTCATATAGGTTTATATGAGTTGATATGATTTTCATTGCCTCATCTTTGTTTCCCCTCATTGCTTCTTGGGTTTGCATCCGCTCGGGGGCGTTCAGGGGCACCCCTAGACCCCCACATCTTGAGTGTTCAAGTATGAACTTCTTGTATAAGTTTGCTACTGCTATTACGTCTCTGTCTCCGATGAAGCCGCATCTACTGCATCTCAGAGTTCTATACCTATCCTCAACTAGCCTGCTACCGCGCTTAGGGCACTTAGAGGATGTTTCTCTGGGATTGACTTTAACTACTCTTAGTCCACGTTCTCTCGCCTCGTACTCTATGCAGAACTGTACCTTGCGGTAGAACCAGAGCGATAGCTTCTTGTTGAACCTCCTGCCCTTCTTAGCCCTCTCCCTCAGCTTCTCCAAGTCCTCCAAAATCACTATTGAACGGTGTCTAAGAGCTGGCTCAGCAATTAAGTCACTGATTTTGTGTACGTAGTCCCAGGAGATGCTCTTAATCCTCTCGCCGTGCCCCTCAATAGCCCTTCTAACTCCTTTAATGAACCTCCAAGACCTTGGATACCTCCTTTGTATTCTCTCAATCCAGATTCTATGCGTTAGTATTTTCCTGAGAGGAGTCTTAAACCTCTTCAGCCTAACCAGTG
>Ga0080004_1097610_pt1 | contig 11243 bp, 12 predicted proteins | sample WasSprMetagenome_FD_69207 | JGI IMG/M metagenome (GOLD analysis project Ga0080004, IMG submission 69207) | Sulfidic aquatic microbial communities from Washburn Spring, Yellowstone National Park, USA - WS (SPADES assembly) (version 2) | ecosystem: Environmental > Aquatic > Thermal springs > Hot...
AAAAGGGAGAGGAGGAAGAAGAGGCAGGAGATGATGAATAGGGAGAGAAGGAACAATCGTTTCATCTATTGTTAAATTTGAGGGAATTATTTCCCTTTCTTTCCTCCCAAAGCTTGAGGAGGAAAAGGATGAAAATAGAAATAAAGGCTATTTTGAGGCTAAAGGAGGATAGTATTTTTGAGAATGTGGGTGAAGAATTCTCTCCCGCTAATATGTCCGTTTGACCCCAGATCTCCCCATTCACCTTTACTACGAGAGTTCCCACCTTCTCACCCGCCTTAAAAGGAGGATGTTTTTTAAATATTTCCTGCTCAACTTCTATATCGGGTTTTTGATTTTTCGGATAGAAGACGACGATGTCCGATAGGGGAATAAGAGGAATTTCCTGGGGATTGCCGTTCGTTTTAAGATAGCTAATCGGCGCGCCGCTTCTCGCTACGAAGTAGGGCTGGAAGTTGTTGAAAGCGTATTCAAAAAGGGTTTTGGCATCTTTCCAAACATCCTTGCTGTTCAAAATCACGGCTATTAGCTGCCAGCCTTCTTTCTTCGCCGAGGCGGCTAAACATCTTCCCGCCTCAACTGTATAGCCGGTTTTTATTCCGTTGGCGTATGGATAGAAGGAGAGAAACTTGTTCGTGCTCTCTATCGTTAACTTCCTCTCTTCTTTGTTCCAAATCCTTATCTCGGCTTTTTTCAAGGCTACAATTGAAGCGAATATCGGGTTATTCAGGGCATATCTTGCCAATATGGCTATATCCAAGGCAGTTGAGTAATGGTTAGCTGCGGGAAGTCCATGGCAGTTGACGAAATGGGTGTTTAAAGCGCCCAGCTCCTTCGCTCTTTCGTTCATTTGGGAAACGAACTCGTCCTCCGAGCCCGAGATATACTCTGCCGCTGCTATTGCGGCGTCATTCGCGGAACGAACGAGGATAGCGGTTAGCAAATCCCTCAAGGTTATCTTATCTCCAGGCTTCAATCCCAAAGCGGATGGTTCCACCTTTGAGGGTTTTTCCCCCACCGTAACTACATCCTCAAGATTTCCCTTCTCCAAAATCAAAATGGCGGTGAGTATTTTGGTCAAGCTCGCGGGAGGAAGCCTCTCCTGTTCATTCTTCGCCCATATCACCCTTCCCGAGGCAAAATCCATCAATACAGCGCTCCTCGCGGTTATATTGGGAAGAGGAAGTGGTAGGGAGAGGAAGAGAAGGAGCCAGCTCACCAAGCTCCAATCGCCTCTCTCACTTCCTCCATCGTTGCGCTTGCCACTTCCCTCGCCTTCCTCGCCCCCTCTCGCAGGATATCAAAGAGCAATGAGGGGGAAGCCTCAAGCTTGCTTCTCCTTTCCCTTATCGGCTCAAGGCTCTTCACGAGCGCCTCAGCGCATAATCTCTTGCAATCCACACAGCCAATCTGGGCTGTTTTGCAATCAACTTTTATCTGTGGTGCGTTTTCCGAGTTGTAGATTTGGTGGAAGTGAAAGACTGGGCATTCCTCGGGATGCCCTGGGTCTGAGCGATAAATCCTTCTCGGGTCAGTGAACATATTCGCTACTTTCCTTCTTATCTCCTCCGGGGAATCCGATAGGAAAATGCAGTTATCGTAAGATTTTGACATCTTCCTTCCATCAATCCCTAAAATCAAGGGATATTCCCCTATTATAGGTTGGGGTTCAGGGAAGATGGGCTTATAAAGGTAATTGAATCTTCTCGCTATCTCCCTTGTTATCTCAAGATGGGAGAGTTGGTCTTTGCCCACGGGGACGAAACTGGCTTTATAAATCAATATATCCGCTGCTTGGAGGACGGGATAGCCGAGCAATCCATAATTTATCTTCACCATCTCCTCTTCCTCACCGCTTATCAATCCCATATCCCTTGCTTGTTCCTTGACGGTTGGATTGCGGATGAGCCAAGGAGTAGGGGTAATCATTGAGAAGAGGAGGTGGAGCTCGGCGTGTTCTTTTACATCGGACTGGCGGAAGATGGCGCTTTTCTCCGGGTCAAGCCCTGCGCTGAGGAAATCAAGCGCCACTTCAAGGACATTTTCCTTTATCTCACTCGCTTTCTCATAGCCGGTAGTGAGGGCATGCCAATCCGCTATCATCCAGAAGCATCTATATTTATCCTGAAGGGAAACCCATTGCTTAAGGGCGCCTTCGAGGTTGCCGAGATGCAGTTTTCCCGTGGGACGCATTCCGCTGAGAATAGTCTCCTTCAATTTCTACCTCCTTTTATGATTGCTTTTCTTAAAATATTTTTACGAGGTTATCTCTTATAGTCAACAGAGAAGAGGGTGTCGCGAAAATATTGACCTGAAAAAAATCTTGTTTAAAATTTTATTGACTTATTTCTTGCATTGTATAAAATGAAAACAGGTGATATTGAATGGGAGAAGAAAAGTCGGAAAATGAGAAAATTGATGCTATGATATTCCCTGAACCGGGGGAAGCCAATGGGCTAAACCCCGGGGATGCACAGGCATATCTTTCAAGGGGGCTCGCTAATGCGGAGAAGGGCTTTCTTGAACAAGCAATTTCAGATTACACAAGAGCTATTCAATTAAACCCCAGCTATTCAATAGCATACTTCTATCGTGGGAATGCCTATTTTGAAATGGGGTTATTTTCGCAAGCTATTGCCGATTATAGCAAAGCAATTGAATTGGCTCCGAATATTTATTTTTTCTACTTAAATCGGGCAATCGCCTATGGTCAGAAGGCGCTCTACGATAAAGCGATAGATGACTACAACAAGGCTATAGAGCTGAATCCTAAATGTAGTAAAGCCTACTTATATCGTGGGGAGCTTTATGAGGAAAGGGGTCTACACAATCAAGCGCTCAACGATTATTGCAGAGCAATTGAAACCGAACCTGATAATGCAGAGGCTTATTTTAGAAGGGGGTTGATTTACCATAGGCAGGGACAGTATCGTCAAGCGATTGCTGATTACAGAAAATCAATAGATATAGATAGTGCTTATATTTATGCATACTACAACTTAGGTGTATGTTATGAGGCAACGGACCAATGGCAAGAGGCAATAGAAGCATATAACGAATTTATAAAAAGGGCACCAGAGGAAGAGGGGGAATGGATTGCCAGGGCAAAGGATAGAATCAGGGAGATAGAGCGGATTCGCTTGGAAGAATATTGGGATGAAGAAGAGGAAGAAGAGTGGTAAGATGAACAGGATTTTTATATTTAACAAAAGGGAGGTTTTTGAAAATGGCAAAGGAGAAATGCCCAAGGTGTCTTGGAGACGGTAAGTGCCGAGCTTGCAATGGGAAGGGCTGGGTAACAAGCGGTCGCTTTCCGGAAGGAGTGAAGGAGGCGAGCCGAACGGAATGCCGACTCTGCGGAGGAACGGGAAAATGCGTAGTATGTGGAGGCACAGGCTATATAGAGAGATAAAGGAGGCGTAAAAATGGAAAGAGTCTATGTTGACCCCGATGAATTGGAAAACTTTCTCCAGCGATTGATTAAGTTTTGTCAGGAAGTGGAAAACTGTTCCCAAAATCTGCGGGGAGCCCTGCAGAGGCTTCAATCCACCTGGCGAGACCAAGAATATGAAAAGTTTGTAACATCCTATGAAAAGACGGATAAACGCCTGCAGGTGCTAATTCAGGAAATAAAGAAAGTTTTCCCCCATATACAGGCAGACATAGAGTTCATAAGAAAGTATTTCCAACAAACGATGGGTAAATGAAAAGGGAGGATGAGAATTATGCCAAAGGCAATTGCTAACCCGGAAGAGATAAAGAGATTTGCCCAAGTGTTGGTCCAGAATATGCAAGCCCTTCGTTCCGCCAAGAGCAATGTTCAGAATCATTTTGATAGACTCCATAGCCATTGGCAGGACGAGAAGTATCACAGATTTAGGGACATTTTCCTGGAAACGATGCATATACTTGATGGTTTCCTCAACGACGCAGAGGCTTATGTAGTGCATCTCCATCGTAAAGCAGGTTGGTTGAATGAATATCTGAAACACCGCTATTGATGGGTGGTTCCTTTGGAGCTGCCGGTTAATGTTGAATCAGTAGAGAAGATAGAGGAATTTGAGGGCTTCCTTGCCCCCTTTGCTAAGGAATTGCTTTTGAGCTTGGAAAAACTATCTATGTATTTTAGCCATCGCTTGGCTGACTTTGAGCAGGCTTATCTCCGCCAAAAAGCTTATGTTATGCGGCTTTACCGTAAGCTCGAAGAGGAAGGCGATGAGGAATTAAGGGATGAAATAGAGAAGAAAATAGAGGAGGGAGAGGAGAAGCTCCGAGAGATGAGGGAATGGCTTAACTTGGCGAGGGAAAAAGTGGAGGCTTTTCATCGTCTTAAACAGGAAGTCCGCCACATAGGGACTCAAGAGATTCCCAAAGCAAAATCATGGCTAAGGGAGAAAATCCAAGCTTTAAGAAACTACTTAGCCGTTTCCCTTGGAATAGATATGCTAACCCAGATGCCAACCGGATTTTCCGGAACTTCTTCTACCCCCTCAAACGGGAGTGTGGCTACGAGTAAAAGCAAGGGGATAACTTCTCATCATTTGTTTTATAAACTTCCAGAAGGTTTTCAATGGGTTCCCTTGGAAGAGATAAACCTTGAGGAGGACGAATCCGATATTGAATACAGAAAGGCTTCCAAGGAAGAAATGCGAAAGAGGATGGAAAGGCTTCCAGAAGTTTTAGAACATCTTCAAGTGAGGTATGCGTCTCCATTTATTGACAATACCCTTTATTTCTACAATTTAGACCAAGCTCAGGGTCGCAATTATGTGGAGGGACTACAAAGCACCTATGAAGAATTCTTTGGCTCAGAGCCGGTTGTTCTTGAGCGTTCTCCCTTAACTGGGCAGAAATATACCGTAAAAAACGGTCGCCATCGCATCCTTCTCGCTAAGGAAATGGGTTGGGTAGCCTTGCCAGCGAAGGTGATAGGGAAATGAGGGATGCGATAGATAACTTAAATGACCTTTGGAGAACCTTTCAAGCTAAGTGGAGTGAAGTGAGGGAGGTTTGGAAGGATAAGATGGCTGAGGAATTTGAGGAGAGGTTTATAGGGATGATAGAGAGAGATTTACCAGCTCTATTGAAGAAAGCTGCGGAAGCAGCGGAGGTTTTAGAAAAATGTGAGAGGATATTCGGAGATGAAAGATAAAGAAATCATTAAGATAAAAGGAGGTTTTTAAAATGGGTCAAACCAAATCCATTGCCCAAATCTTGATGGGATTTGTTGCCTCTCTAAATTCCCTTATGGAAACTACCTCTCAAAAATTAAGGGAAATATGGAATAGAAAGAGGGAGGTAGAGCAAACAGCCAGTGAAAAAAGAAAGAATATTGAAGAATCTAGACAAAAACTTTTGGAGGAAATAAAAAAGAGGAGCGAGCACGATGTCGAAAAAGTCAGAGGATTCCACTTGTATGAACCCTTAACGGAGCTAGATGAAGAGAAGAGAATGGAAATAGTAGAGGAAAAGAATGAACCGATCAAAGAGCTTGGCGCACGGTATGCGACTAATGAGCCGTTTGAGGAATTATGTCGGTTGAACAGACTGTGGGTGAAGCAAAAGTATTATTTGCACTCCTACGTAACGGGTTCACAATTAGGCTGTCTTGTACTTGGTCTTCTAATGGATTTTGGGATTGCAGTAGCTTTTATTGGGTCTTCGGGAAAGGACCGTCAGCTTGGCATCTTTCTATTGATGATAACAATTTTTGTACTATTAGCTGCTATTATATTCCCTTCCTTATGGAAAAGTGGTAAATTAAAAACTCAAAGAGGATTCGACGAGAATAAGGAAAGAGCTATATCTATTATTAATGAATGGGCTGAAAGAGAAAGCGAGGAGATAAATAGGAGGGCGCAAAGGGAATTGGAAGCTGTGAATAGCTGGGAAAACGAACAGCTAACAGCCTTGAACGAAGAGGAAAATAACGCATATCAAGCCTTTAAGGATACTTATGAGATATGGCTAAGGGGCCTAAAGGAAACTTGTGAGGATTTTCTCCGTAGATATCCTTTGGAGGTTGCTCCATGGACAACTTCAGCTTGGAGGGAATGGAATCCTGTTAATCAACCAATGCAATATCTACGCTTGGGCGTTTTGCAAAGAGTGATTTCCTTCCCATCCCTTCAGATGCCCGTTCCCGCTTCCTTACCCGCTATAATGGAATTCCCTTCTAAAAGAGGGTTGATTATCCTAACCAATCCCCAAAATCGTCAACAGGCTGTGCAAATGGTCCAGAACCTGCTTTTCCGCTTGCTTGCCCTCATCCCTCCCGGGAAGCTGAGATTTACATTCATTGACCCCGTGGGCTTGGGCTCAAGCGCCGCCTCCCTGCTCGACCTCAAGGAATACGACGAAACGGAGGAAGATTCTCTTGTTACAAGCAGGGCTTGGACTGAACCAGACCATATAAGGAAACAACTGAGCAGTATAAGGGAATATATTGCCACAGTCGTTCAGGAGCGCTTAAGGGATAAGTATAACAGCATAGAGGAGTATAACGAAGAGGCGGGCGAAATCGCTGTCCCCTATCGCTTCCTCATCATCTATGATTTTCCCGCAAATTTCGACGATATCTCGGCGCAGATTCTGCTAAGCATAGCTCAATCAGGTCCTCGCTGTGGTGTTTATCCCATAGTCATCGTAGACACTTCTCGCAAGCTCCCCTATGAGTTCAAATTGGAGGAACTCACAAAAGAGTTGGAAGCGATAGACGCAACGGGAGGCGTGATGAAATGGATGACACCCGGGGCGGAGGATTGGGTCCTTGTGCCTGATGCTCTCCCAGATGTCGATTTGCAGGCAAAGTTCATCCAGAGATGGGGTAGCCTTGCTCGGGAGGGAATGAAGGTTGAGGTTCCATTTCGCAAGATGTTGGAAAATATCGGGTTGGTGGAGGGAAAGTGGTGGACTGGGAGCTGCGCTGAGGAATTGGAGATTCCTCTCGGACCGATTAGCGCGCGGAAAATCCAGAAATTCATTGTCGGGAGGGGAACGCTTAATCACGCCCTCATCGTGGGGCGGACGGGTTCAGGCAAAAGTAATCTGATGCATGTCCTCATCACGGCGGGAGCTTTGAAGTATCAACCAGACGAATTGGTTATGTTCCTGATAGACCTCAAAACTGTTGAGTTTGTCATCTATCGGGAGCTTCCTAACGCGAAAGCTGTAGCTGTTGATAGTGACCGTGAGTTCGCTTTGAGTGTATTGGAGGGTATAGATAGAGAGATGTTGAGGAGGATGGAGATGTTTCGCGAGATAGGGGCGAATGATTTAGCCGAGTATCGTCAAAGGTCGGGAGAGAAATTACCGAGGGTTTTGCTCATTATTGATGAATTTCAGGTTCTATTTGAAAGGGATGACAAGGTAGCACAGGAATCAGCGAGGATTTTGGATAGGCTTGTGCGACAAGGGAGGGCTTTTGGCATCCATGTCATTCTCGGTTCCCAAAGCCTTGCTGGTCATATGTTGCCTCGTGGAACGCTTGACCAAATGGCTGTGCGTATCGCTCTCCAATGTAGCGAAGCAGATTCGCGGCTTGTATTAGCCGATGATAATCCCGCAGCGAGACGCCTCAGCCGACCCGGACAGGCAATATATAATTCAACGAATGGTCTTATTGAGGGCAATACCGAATTCCAGGTTGCCCTCTTCAGCGACGAGGATAGGGAAGTTTATCTTCAGAGAATAAGGGAACTTGCCGCTGCCCGTGGCTATAAGGAACTCCCAATAGTATTTGAAGGAAACCAGCCTGCGCAGTTTGAGAAATGCGAACCTCTACTCCACAGGTTGACTAATCCTCCAAAAATTCAAAGAGCAATGGAAGCGTGGATAGGCGAGCCGGTTTCTCTCCAACCTCCTTTGTCGGTCAAATTCAGCAAGAGAGCAGGCAACCATTTAGGGGTTATAAGCAGGGAAGAGGAAGAAGGGATTGGTGTTTTGCTATCCGCGGTTGTTAGCCTGTGTGCGGGATATCCCAAAGACGGCGTGAGAATTTACTTCGCTGACTTTTCCCTCCCAGAAGAGGAATGGGCGGAGATTCCCGAGATAATCGCGGAAAGTTTCCCTCACCAGATTTATGTCTTGGATAGGCGAGCTCTCCTACAGACAATACAAGACCTTTACAATGAAATGAAAGAATGCATAAAAGGTGAGAGGCACTTTGAGAAGGACACTTACCTCATCATTGCCGGTTTACAGCGGGTGCGGGACCTCCGCATTCCAGAGGATGCTGGGTTTAGATGGAGGGAGGAACAGGAATTGGGACCCTCCGATATGCTGGGCGAGTTGTTGAGGGAAGCTGCCGATTTGGGTCTCCACATATTGATATGGTGTGATACCTATGCCAATTTACGCCGTTGTCTTGACCGCAAAGCGATAAACGAAATAGGCTTCCGTTTAGCCGGGATTATGAACGAGCAGGATTCCACCGATTGGTTAGGCGAACCCGACGCAGCCCACCTTGATAAACCCCATAGGATGCTTTTCTACAACGATGAATATCCTGGCGTATTGCAGAAAATTCGCCCCTATGTTATAAGAGACAAAGAATGGTTAAGGAGAATAGGAGATATTCTTCGCAGTAGGGAATGAGGATGGATTAATCTCTTAATCCGGGTAAATAAGCTTGAGGATGGTGGCAAATATTGGGGCGAAGAGGGCGCTGGAGAGGCTTTTGATGAATAGGGAACGCCACCAAAGGTGGGTGAGAGGGTGGGGGAAGGAAAGCAGGAAAAGGAAATCGTTTAAAATGCTCGCGAAAAAGGCGGAGACAAACAAAGCCCAGGGATTTTCCTTCACTATAAATCCCCTGAGCATACCGCTTCCCCAACCTATTAGCGTGCGGGTTATGAGATATGTCCCGAGGAGATAGCCTGAATAACTTCCCTCTATCAATCCAGCGATAAAACCATATGCCAATCCACCAGTGGGTCCCAGCCATAATCCAATTACTAAAACCATAGGGATAGATAGGTCTAAATATCCATAAAAAAGGCGAAGGGAGGGAGCTTGTTGAAGCAGAAGAAAGAAGAGGAAGAGGAGAAATAAGTATAATTTCCTCGCTCTGTAAGTTGATGGGTAATCCATCAGAGGGATTCGCTCCCTTTCCTCATCACTTCATCACTAATACTTCCTCTATCCTGTTGAAGTTTACCGATGGCTCAACCTCAGCCCACAAAGAGGAAGTTGATTTCTCTTTAAGAACCCTGATAACTGTGCCTATTGGTATTCCCTTGGGGTATATATCGCCCATTCCAGAGGTCAGAATCTGGTCTCCGGGCTTGAGATGGGCGTTTGAGGGAAGGAAGGAAAGGATAAGGATGTTGTCTCCTCTTCCCTGAATTATTCCCGCTTCTCTGCTCGCTTGAACTATCGCTCCAACTCCGCTTTTGGGATGAGTTATCGTCATAACTATCGCCGTATTACCCTCGCTTTTTATCACTTGCCCCACTAATCCATCGAGCGTAATCACTGCCTTACCCACCTTTACTCCCTGCTTTTGTCCCTTGTTTATAACGAAAGTATGAGAGCCAGGCACCCTCCCTATGACCCTTGCCGGTATCGTGGAGAAAGGCAATTGCTCTTTGAGGGAAAGCAAAGCTCGCAGACGCTGGACCTCCGATGCGTTCTCCTCCAGCTCGGACAATCTCAATTTATATTCTTTAAGCACTTGCTTTAAAAGCTCGTTCTCTGCTCTCAAAGAAGAGTTCAATCTGAGATAGGAGATGCTTTTTGATGGGAGGGAAGCGAGGAAATCGGTGGCTTTTTGCAAGGGAGATAAAACATAAAGGACGAGTTTGCTGATGGGGTTTATATGGGGGTTGGGCAAGCGTCCTTCTATAATCCCTATACCCAATCCGAAAAGGAAAACGAGGACGATTGGTAGGTATTTTCTCATTAAAAACTATACCTATCAAGAGAAGGAGGAACGACCGATGAGGACATTTCGCAGGGCAGAGGAGAGCTCAAATTCCTCAAGGAACTTCCCTGCTCCCATAACGACGGATACGAGAGGGTCATCATCTACATAGGTGGGAATTCCTGTTTCGTGAGCTATCAGCTTATCTATTTTCCTCAGAAGCGCTCCTCCGCCCGTCAATACAATCCCTCTCTCCATTATATCGGCGGAGAGCTCGGGTGGAGTAGCTTCAAGGGTGAGCTTTATCGCTTCAACTATCGCGTTGAGCGGTTCGGCTATAGCTTCTCGTATCTCCTCGGAACGGACTATCACGGAGCGAGGCAATCCGGTGAGAAGGTCCCTTCCCTTAACCTCCATTTGGAGTTCCTCTTCCAATGGGAAGGCTGAGCCGATGTTTATCTTTATCATCTCCGCCGTGCTTTCCCCAATGAGGAGATTGTGGACCCTTCTTATATAGGAAGCTATCGCCTCATCAATTTCATCGCCCGCTATGCGAATGGAACGGCAGGTCACGATTCCACCCAGAGAGATAACCGCTACCTCCGTTGTCCCTCCACCTATATCAACAATCATTGAACCCCTCGGTTCCGTGACAGGCAATCCACAACCTATCGCTGAAGCCATGGGTTCTTCTATCAATTGAGGGTCCCTCGCACCAGCCCTTATAGCGGCATCCAAAACAGCCCTCTTCTCCACCTCCGTTACTCCATAGGGGATGCCGATTATAACTTGGGGGTGGACAAGGGTGCGCCTCTTATGGATTTTCGTTATGAAATATGAGAGCATTTTCTCCGTGATGTCAAAATCAGCGATCACCCCATCCTCGAGGGGTTTTACCGCTACGATGTTCGCGGGAGTTCTACCAATCATCCTTTTCGCCTCTTCTCCCACTGCGAGGACCTTTCCCGTCAATCTATCTATAGCCACAACGGATGGCTCCCGCAAAAGGATCCCCTTCCCCTTCACATAAACGAGGGAATTAGCCGTGCCTAAATCTATTCCCATATCTTGAGAGAATTTGCTCGCTATTTTAGACCAAAACATAAAATATTTTCCTCCTTAAGTGATTTTCTTTTTATTAAAGAATTTTATCAATCTTAAGAGGGAATGTCTATTAACAATTTTGGTGTTGAGAGCGATAGCGAAGCGTTCTCGTTTTTTTAAGTCCCTTAAAAATTGAGATTGCCACGGCTTCCCGAAGGAAAGCCTCGCAATGAAATTTACCTTTGCTTGCGTTAGATTTTTTCAAAAAGCTCTCGTTAAAGAGACGAATGGTCACATTCACGACCTGAACCTGCAAAAAAGATACATTCTCTACGCT
>Ga0080004_1152891_pt1 | contig 11242 bp, 11 predicted proteins | sample WasSprMetagenome_FD_69207 | JGI IMG/M metagenome (GOLD analysis project Ga0080004, IMG submission 69207) | Sulfidic aquatic microbial communities from Washburn Spring, Yellowstone National Park, USA - WS (SPADES assembly) (version 2) | ecosystem: Environmental > Aquatic > Thermal springs > Hot...
ACTTCTTTGGAATTAGTTCGTTTTCCTTTAAAACTTGACTATATACTTTAAACTGATTTTTAACATTTGCTAGGATATCTTCTGGTCTTGGAGTAATTATAAAGTTTACTAAAACATAAGCGGCTAGTGAAACCAAAACTACTAAAGAAATCAATATAATTAAGTAAACTCTTTTCATAGTTTTTGAGAGGTCACTGTAGACTAATAAATTTTTCCTATAATTTTTCTCTGAAGAAATTAACGAGTTTAGTAGTAGCAATGAGTGAAAGGAAAGTTTTAGCAAAAATTGTTCTAGGTTCTCTCTTGAGATTTAACTAAGAGAAACAGGAGCAATTCGAAGATGAAATACTTTTAGTACTCAAATGGAAGACGTTAGGCTGAAGTACTTAACCTTAAAGAAATTACATTGTTTTTACTTTTTGAATAAGAATTTAAGTCTCTATGCACATCTAACTTTCCATTAAACGCAAGAGTGTACTCATCTTAAGTTAACAGTTAGGCTATTCTAGAAAACATTTATATCCTGTAATTTTGTTACATAATACTAATGTCCAAAGCAGGAGTTACCTTAATAACTATAGCGTTTTTTCTGGTGCTCTTATACGTTCTGCCTACAAGTTCAATAGATGCAGCTCCGTCAACTTCTGTACTCACACAAGTATTTTATCCATCAGACGATGCTGAAGTTTATGAAGGTCAGCCTTACATATGTTATGGATCAATTCCAATAATGCGTGTTTACTACTTGAACAGCATACGCTTACGATCTTTTATCAAGTTTAATTTAAGTAGTATTCCTCCTGGTTCAGTTATAGGCTCTGCTACTCTTAACTTGTTCATGGAAAAAGCTCCTTCTAAAAGTAGGAAGTTAATGTGCCTTAAGGTTAACGAACCATGGAACGAATCCGCAATTGGATGGTTTAATTTGCCCAATGCAACCGTATACGAATCTATTGAAACTGGTATTGACAGTGGGGTTTGGCTTAGGTTTCAAGTAGGGCCTATGGTCCAAATGTTCGTCGATCATTTTTTTAAAAACTATGGATGGATGCTAGAAGATTCTTCTGAGGGCCCTAAGTCTATTGATGAGAAAAGTGAGTTTGATTTCCTTATTAGTTTATACTCAAAAGAGTGTAGTGATTCAAGTAAGCATCCTTACCTTGAAGTTAACTACTATCCTCCGCACCTAGAATTGGAGCTTTCAAACGCTTCCATTTACGGCTGGACTAAACTTACAGTGCATCGAAAAACATACAATAACAAACCCATTGTCGTCGGAACTTTGAATGTAAAATTAAATTCAACTTCAGCTAGTGGAAAGTTTTCTTTAACTCGAGGAGGTACTCCAATAGATCAGTTAATTATACCTTATGGTTATGAATCCAAAGATTTTTGGTATTACGATAACGGTACTGGAACTTATGAGATTCATGCTTGGACAGAAGATTATATGTTCAAAGTTGCTTTGTCTTTTGGAGGTCGAACTATCTACGTTCCTGTAATGAACTATGGTGACGATACAAAGGAAATAAAGGTAAACCCGGTATTTGACAATATTCCTCCCATTACTAAAATAATGATGTATGATTCAACGTACTATAACGGTCAAGAAGTTTTTATCTCTAGTTTAACTCGATTTGTTCTGTGGGCTGATGATGACGTTAGTGGTGTTAAAGAAATTTTATACCGAATCGATGAAGGTTCCTGGAGCATTTATTCAAAAGAGTTTACATTGACAACGTATTCCGATGGTCCTCATATCATAAGCTACCATAGCATCGATAATGCCGGAAACAGCGAAAAAGATAACGTTATGAAAGTATTTTTGGATAGAATACCTCCATTACTAAGCGCTGCTTCACCTGTTGAAAAGCTGATCTCACGTTCAAAAGCAGTAAACTTTTCAGTTAAGGCTGAAGACCTTGGATCAGGTGTAAAAGAAGTTGAACTAATAGTTGATGGTTCTTCTCAAGGAAAAATGAACAAAAGTGGAGATGTCTACAGCATAATCGTAGGTTTAAGCGAAGGAAATCACAGTTGGAATATTAAGGCCGTTGATAATGTTAACAATTTGGTATACGTAAATTATTCCTTTACGCTGATCGTTGACAACGTACCGCCGTTGATCTCAGAATTATCAATTTCTTCAAATCCTGTTTTTGGAGAACCTGTTTTAGTAACTTGTAAAGCTTCTGATGACATTTCAGGAGTAAAAGAAGTTTATCTCTACTACTCCTCCGATAAGGGCTTTTCATGGTCAAAGTTAGAGATGACTCTTAAGGAAAATATGTACTCGAGTTTTATACCCCCACATTCGCTCCTTACAGAAGTTCAGTACTGCATTGAAGCTATTGACAACGTAGGTAATACATTCAAAACTCCAGTTGCAAAGTATACTGTTGGCATACCTATTTGGCTTTACGCTGTTATTGTAGCTTTAGTTGGAATTATATTTATCGCGATATTGTTTAATAAAAAGTCAATATTAACGTGTTACAATAGTAAAAGATGAATGAGATTAGCACGTAGCGATGAGCCTGGTGTTGGATTTTCTCAAAGGATAGTCAAACAAATAATTTCAATCGAAGCAAGCATAGATGGTTTTAACCTAGCGTTGAACATAGGTTGCGTTGCTCAAAAAAGAAGCTTGGAGTACAGCGTTTCTAGCTACTAAGAAAAGTTAAATCTTCACCTACTTCTGTGAGCCAGTAAAATATAAAAATTTAGAGCTTCTAAATTTAGTGAGGTATGTAGTAAGGTAAGCAAGGTAGACCGGGGTATGAGTAGAAGCTTGCATCGCCATCATAAGAGCCTTCTCCATAAAAATTAATGCTTACAACCGCAAAGGCATCAAACTCAACTGCAGTTAGACCAGGAATAACTGGAGCTGAAGCTTTTCCATCTGTTCTTACGCTAGCGCTTGGTCCATAGTTAGCCATAATTCGTGAACTGAATGAACATTGTATCCATGCAGGATCGTAAGTTTTTCCATAAGATACATCACTGTCAACCCATGCTTCTATACCATAATTAACATAAACCCATTCTGCAGCAGTTGCAGAATAAATTAGCTCAGTACCTAAATAACATTCTTCTGTTGTAAAGTCATAGATGTGATAAAGAGTACCAGTAACAGTTGAACCATCATAAGAAGTAATTTTTATGTTTAGTTCATAGTAGTCAACTTCACCCTTAGTTTTATAGTATGTGTTATTGAACAAACGATCTTTTACGAGCTCAGATTCATAAGTTATTTTACCAATGTATTTTGCTTCTTCATAACTACTGTTCATGACTACTGGTTTGCTTTCGTTAGCCCAGTAAACAGCAAAAAATAAGTTTGTTCCATTCTTGTTGAACAAGGTAACATATTCATTGCTCTTTACTTCAAAGCTTGCTACATGCTTCCAAAGTATGTTGGTCTTAGCTTCTTCTGCAACTTCAGATTCTAGTAATGGATTTAATTTCACCTTTTTGTAAGGAAAGCTCTTAGGTTCAACGTTAAGCTTATCCTTTAGATAGTTTGGATTTGGTTGCTTGATAATAGGTTTTTCTGGATAGACTGTACGAGTATGCCAACTACTGCAAAATGGACAAAAGTTAACTCTGTATCTTAGGATGAAAAAAGCTGAAAAGAATAAGATGTAAGCAACAAGAACAGCAAAGATTACTGATAGAATTTTAATGAATCCCTTCTTCTCCATTTCCCTTTCACTAGGTATACTGTTCATTAACTAGTTTATATCCTTTTTTTTAATTTTTAAAATATTTCTTCTGTTCTAAAGTTTAGAACAGTCGGTCTTCATTTCTACTAAAATATTTAGTTTAAAGAAATTTTATGAATTAAAAAGTAAAAAAGAGAGGAATTATATACTCCTCTTTTTCTAGTAAAGATAGTAAAAGAAAATGGAAGAAGATAAAAATGAGTCAGCAAAGAAAGCCGAACTTTTTGACGTTCTTACACATCCGACAAGAATAAAAATACTCAGACTACTTAAAGAAAGGCCAAGAAGTTTTTCGGAGCTTAAGAGAGAACTAGGAATAGAAAGCAGTGGAAACTTACAATATCATTTAGGCAAGTTAGAAAGCTTCGTAAAACAAGATGCTAAAGGGAAATACATCATAAATGACGATGCAAAGGAAGCTTTAAGGTTTCTAGATTTTGCTAGTCAGATGAATAAGCAAAATCAAGTAGAAGCAAGATCCAAAAAGTTTAATTCACGAAAACTTTTAGCCGGCTTAACTTTAATTGCTCTTATACTTCTGGCTACTGCATTGTTTGTATATTACCAAATTGTTTTTAGTTCATCAAGATCAATTCCTTTATACAATAGTATGGACCTCTCAAAAAGTTACATTTCAATAGGAGGCAAGAAGTTCAGCTACGTACTTATAACTGCTGAGGCACTAGAAAATGGAACTAAGGTAGCATTTAAAGGATTAACTTTTACCTACTTAGAGCCGTTAGTTTATCGCTTACCTTCCTTAGTACAACAAAACGAAGTAATAGATACAAATATGTCTAAAGTAATAAGCTTAGCTCTTGGATCAGGAATAGAAGTTAAGTACAAGGATGGAAAAACGGAAATAATACCTATTTTACCTTGGATTTGGAAAAATGGCAGAGAGGCTGAAGCTAATGCGACTACAATTATTTTCATTAATGCACCTCAGGAAAACCAAAATTCAATATATATAATGATTAATTATCTTTCTTTGCTCAAAACTAAAGCTTTAGCATTTCAAGTTGGGCCAAGAACCATAATGCTTTTAGTAAGCGTTGAATAATATCAACAACATATCTATAACGTCTTAAAAATAAAAAACAGACTGTTTGCTTTAGGCTACTTCTATGGCCAAAGTAAGCTTCCGGAGTAAGTTATGGTTACATCTTGGTTTAAGTTTGCAACCACCACAAAGTTAGTTCCAGAATCAAGGACTTCTAAAGTTCCAGTCCAGGATCCTCCAGTTAGTATGTATCCTTGACCTCTTCCAGTTTCCAAGCAATAAGTTGACACGACTATTGGCTTGTCTAAAGGAGACCAAGTAATAGAAACACCGATGTGAGCTCCAGCTGTTTCATAGAAACCCCCATGCATATCGTACTTCTGGGGAGGCAATGTTCCTGAAATTTCTTCTCCTATTGAATCTGGAACAGGCCTAGAAAGAGAAATAAAACCTTCTAAGCTGTATCTTTTCTCAGTTATTTTTTCAAACTTGAATTTCCAACTTGAAAACCAAATGTAACCTTCTTTTGTGTTGCCTTTAATGGCCTCAGAAAGATCTTTAGAATAAAGTATGAAGCCAAATCGGTAAAACTTTACTACGTATTCTTTGCCTTCCGCTTTTACAGTTAACTCTTCTTGGGAAAGTTGCAGTAAGCCTTTGTACAAATCGTTGTAAGGCTTTCCTTGTACTTGCACAGACTTTGCGTTTTTAATTTCTGAAGGTGTTGGTAGAGTATTTACACCGGCTACTAGAGCTAAGGACGCAAAAAAAGCTACAATTAAGATTATACTTGCTCTTTTTTTGCTTATTGTTTTCTTTTCTGCTTCTTCCACCACGTCTCACCTCCAAAGAAGTATATATCATAAAACCATATAAGCTTTACTCACTGGTCTAGAAATATAGACAAGCAAAAGTTTGGTCTTCATTTCTACTAAAATATTTAAGATTAAAAATAGTACTTCAGCTTTGGCTACAAAAACAGCTCAAAAAGAAGTCGTCCAGCTTTTTCATTAAAGCTAAGGAAAGAAATATAAAGTTTAATTTATGAAACAATAAACATGAGTGAAGCTTCAGAAGAATATGAAGAACTCTTAGACCTTTACGTTAAAATTTGGGGTGATAGAGGAAAATTAATTCTAGAAAAAGAGATAAATGAACGCATAAAAAATGGCTTAAGTAGAGAGGACGTTATAAGTGAACTTTACAAAAAAGAAATAGGAGAAAGAAAGCCAATGAATATCAAACCCAAAGATAAATTAGAATATAGTGTTGAATCTCTTCAAGAAGTATACTTCTCAGATGTATTACTTTTGATCTTTTATTACTTACTCTCATTTGTAATTATAGTCGTTGGGTTCAAGTCGGAAATGGCTTTTTTGGTTTTATTTGGTCTTCTTGCTTATTTTACGAGCCCCCTCGTTGCTCTTGTACTTAGTAGACTCAAAACGGACTGGGAGTTTAAAGAAACAATAAAGCTAGAAAAATCAGCCAATTGCCTTCCAGAAATCAAAAAACTTATTCCTAGCGTGTTCCAAAGATCAACCTTGCAGAAAATATTTTTCAGTTACGATGACGACAACTTGGAAATAAGATTTAAGCCGGATGAAAAATTTGATCCAGATGTAGGCAAGTTAGGACCAAGTGAAGTTAACGTAAATATTTCGTTTAAGACAGATAAAGAAGACTTACTTTTAGACATAGCTTATCATGGAAGTCACTTTAGGGGTGGGGGCAACGTAGCATCAAGGGTATACAGAAAGTTAGTACTGGAATTTAGGTCTAGTCTTAATGAGGTTGTCGAAAGAGCAAAGTCAGAAAAAGTAGTGAACTTTTCAGAAATAGTTGAGCTTATAGCAAAGTGTGGAGTAGTAGTCAAAGAAATAAAGTGCCCAGAGTGTGGTGGAAAGATTGAATTACCTAAAGAAGGAAGCGTTACAAAATGCCCTTACTGTGGAGCTACAATAGAAGCAATCGATGTTTACAAAATAATTAAAGATCTAATAAAAGATCTCCCGTAATTAGTCTCTATTTGAGAAAGATCCTTTTTCGAATTCGAAATAGCTCTATAACCTAAGGCAACTATTAATATCCCTAAATATTTTAGTAGAAATGAAGACCGACTGTTCTAAACTTTAGAACAGAAGAAATATTTTAAAAATTAAAAAAAAGAATATAAACTAGTTAATGAACAGTATACCTAGTGAAAGGGAAATGGAGAAGAGCATCCTTCTTATTGTAGTTTCAAGCATTATAATTTTAAGCGTTGTAGTTCTAGTTGCTACAACCGCAAATATGAATAAAACTATGCCTTCTTTTAAAATTTCCGAGCCTAGAGGTGAAGATGATAAGCACATTCATAGGGCTCTCAGTAAAGAAGAGGAAAGCAAGGCTCTCAACATAATGGCTAATGACAGTCAGATTCGCGCGATCCTTGAGAAAGAAAAGTGGGAAATTTTATGCAGTGGTCCGTGGTTTGAAGGCAAAGAGAAAATAGGTGCAGCACTATACATAAGGTTTAATGAGTCAGTGTGGGTTGAAGGAACCTTTACTAATCCATTCAATAATAAGTCGTATACCGCCAAGATGTGGGTTGGTGGTATGCATGTTCTAATTGACTTTAGGATGAATAAAGTTTCAGGTGTGGACTTAGGAATGGGAAGACCACCACGAGAAGCTCCTAAGGTAAATGAGAGTGAAAAACTAGCATTAGCAGAACGCGTAGCACGTAAACACACTTTAGCTGAGTCTCTAGGTAGTAACGTTACCTCTTACTTAGCTACTATATACTATAACAGCGAGTATCCTTATGGTATAGCATTTTTCTGTTTTCGCTCAGGTCAAAGAGAAGCGATGATTGCTGTAGACCTTAGTAAGATGGAGGTTGTGGAAAAGTATACAACATTTGTCGGAGGTTTTAAAAAATGAGAAGTATCCTTATTAAATTTTTGTTAAGTGAGTTGGTGGTCTTCTCTGTGATTCTGTTTCCTCTAATTAGCGCTGCAACAACTTCACACTTAACAGTCATTCTTTTGAGTGAGGACCAATTCTATAATTATGACTTCCTTTCCGATCAAGCTAGTTCGAGTAACGTTGATTGGCCAGTAACTATGTTGTTTTATGGTAATGCTGAAGTTAACAAAGTTAAACTAGCTCTTTTTGGTTTAGAAGCGTTTGCATCACCTATGCATGAACTTTTGAATGATGGAAATGGTTGGACTTGGGATTCCGATCGTGGAACTAAGGATACGTGGTATTCATATTACCTTAACTTTTACGTATATTTGCATATGAGAGTATATGCACCTAACCCTCCAGACTACTTTAACGATGAACTTGGTTACTATGGTCATTATATTATCGGTACCACTCACTATGATGAGTATCCGTTTGAGTCTTGGAGTGGTTTTAGTGAATATGCCGAGAAGGACATTGCGCTCGCCTCAGAAGCCATAGGTTGGGCTGTTTTCAGAGATCATACTTTCTTTGCCAATTCCGAGACTTACAGAGAAGAAGGAAACCACATTTGGGATAACAATGGATATGCCACATTTGTTTATGTACCCTGATCGAAAACATGTTATTGCGCATACAACTTAATTAGTATGCCTTTTTATGAACTTGAAATTTACTATATCTAAAAAGTAGTTAAAAATAGTTGCTTCCAGTAAGTGTTTGAAGAAAGGAATAAATACAGAAACAGTGATTTAAAAGAGTATGAAAATAAAGATCCTTTACGATAATAGAGCTAGAAGCGGATTTGATTCAGCCTGGGGCTTCTCTTGCCTTATCGAAAGCAATGAAGAAAAAATTTTGTTTGATACGGGATGGGATGGGACTTTACTACTCTCTAACATGGAAAAGTTACAAGTTAATCCAAGAGAAATTAAGAAGATTGTTATTTCTCATGAGCATTGGGACCACATTGGTGGCCTTCCTTACGTCTTAAATAAGATTAACAACCCTGAAGTTGAAGTCTTTCTCTTAAAATCATTCTCAAGAAGACTAAAGAATGAAGTTTCGGCAAAAGCAAAGGTAGTCGAAGTTTCTGAAAAAAGAAAAATCTCAGAAAGTATCTTTACAACTGGAGAGCTTGGAGAATTCATAAAGGAACAGTCTTTATTTATTGAATCAAAGAATGGACTCATCGTAATAACTGGATGCGCTCATCCAGGTGTTGACAAGATTTTAGACTTTGTCAAGAAATTTGGAAAAATATATTGGGTAATAGGTGGGTTTCATGACTTCAGCAACTTAAGCTACTTAAAAGATGTTCCAGTTCTTTCTCCTTGTCACTGTACAGCATACTTAAATGAAATTAAAGCTATGTATCCTAAAAACTATAAAGAATGTAGCTGTGGCGACGAGTTTGAGTTTTAAAACTATTCGCCACCTTTTGAAGTAAAGAAGTAGCAAGAGCAAAAGTATTGCTACAAAGGCGCTTAGTGAACTACTCTGATCATTGTCACATTAACTACTTTATAGGGTACCTTCTGTAAAATTATGGTTTTTATCAAGATAGTATAGCTATCTGGGTATAATGTCCAGCCTAGGTAGTAGAGATCCATCCATGTGAAGATACATGCTCAATATACCCCGCTCCTTTGCTATTAAAAGTCTATCAGTTGCAACTCTAATCCTAAAAGGATCAAAGTTTAACTTAGAGCTCACGTATCCTCTGGCTTTTTCTTGGTCCCTGTCTGGCATCATTAGAGCCTTTCTTCCCTTAAACAATACGGCAACGGGTTTATTCTTCACGGGGAATTAGGAGTAAGCTCTTACTCGGATTAAAGAGTTTTGGAGTAGACTCATGATAAATGTACACAAAAGAGAGTTCGAATAACTATGTACTGATGGAGGTTAGAATAAAACTAATACTCTATCTCCTAGCTAACATCTCTAGCATATGATCAAGGATGAGGTGATGTATCCTGCGCACACATTCATTACCTTCACTAAACTCCAAAGATTAATAACGTCAAAGGCGAATCTACGATTGCATGGGCCACCCACGGAGCTACGATGTTGTTGTCTGTTTTGTAAAAGGCAACCCCTAAAAGTATCCCTCCAAAAAGTCCAATCAATCCGTAAGTCATACAATGAACAGCAGGCCAACCATCTATATATGCAGGAATTCCATGCATTAACCCAAATAGAACGGATTGAATACCAATAGCTAAATAAGGGTTCATCCACTTCTGTAACTTACCCTGAATAAAGCCTCGGAATAAAAGTTCTTCTGCTGGTGCGAGTAAGATAAAGGCATAGATTGTTTGGAGGATGTAGTTTAAAGGAAACGAGAAATTAAACCTAAAAAAGTTGCTCACAGTTCCGGATCTTCCAGTGGTTTCTTCCATCAAGTCAGGGATTATGAGTTTCACAATAGCGAGCATCATGAAAAATCCGAAAAACGCTACTACGACTCCAATTCCAACATTCCTCCAAAAATTTTCTTTCTTGACGCCAATGTAGCTTAAATCTCTGTTTCTGATAACTCCCTCATAGAAAACTATTATTGCTATTATAGGAAGAGCTGCTGGGATGGTGATATTTTTTCCACTCTTGTTAAAAGTATTCATAAATATAAAGAAGAGTACAGCTCCTATGATTAAAAATATTACTATCGCCGCCGCACGCGCTCGCTCCTTCATCTATGCAATCTTTTCGTACACACATGCGTGCGCAATATAAATTTTTTCTTCGACATAGTGAGACTGTCAACTTAAGGCTTATTTCTAAGTTGACAATGTTTAAGTTAGCAACAATGAGCACGATAACTTTTAAAAGAAAATTAGCTAAATTTGTTTTTTGGATTAAAACTGAAGTTCTCTAGAGAACCTAGTTTTACTTAAAAGCCACGAACGTAGTTGAATGTCTTAAGTTGACAGTCTCGACATAGTAAAATACCTGGTATTGCGACAGCCCGATTAAGTAAATGCAGTTTCTAGACTTAGAAACATGAATTGGTATACTGTGATTATTCGTACCAAGTTCTACCTCCTTAAGTAAATATGCATCTAAAACCTCTCCTAAAATGATGCCATGGCTCCACTCTCAATTATGTTTGAAAGTTTGCACTCAGCTACTGCAGGTCTAGGATGTAGACTCACTCATTTATGTTTATCGTCTTCAACTTGCTACTGCGCTACCCTAAAGAAGAACTTAAAATTATCGCAAAAATTCATATTTAGACCTTCTATTAACAGCTGTACCTAAAACTAGCGCTTTTACAATGTTTCGATCAAAAACTAAACTAAAAAGTTAGCATAGACTATTCTTTTTGTGCTCCTTTAAATGTATTTTCTAAGTCTCTCAAATCAAGTTTAGTCCTCAATCTTTTCTTTAAAACTTTCTTTGCTTTTTGATTTGCTAAGTTAAGCTAAACTTTCCAGTTTTCGCATTGGTACTTCTTAAAGATAAGTACTTCAGCAAATCCTATTACTGCAACTATAAACGACAAAAAGGAGTAAACAAAGTAAAACAAAAAGAATTCAATTACAGAAAAACTATAGCTTAG
>Ga0080004_1164148_pt1 | contig 11240 bp, 9 predicted proteins | sample WasSprMetagenome_FD_69207 | JGI IMG/M metagenome (GOLD analysis project Ga0080004, IMG submission 69207) | Sulfidic aquatic microbial communities from Washburn Spring, Yellowstone National Park, USA - WS (SPADES assembly) (version 2) | ecosystem: Environmental > Aquatic > Thermal springs > Hot...
GTTTAATGGGATTTGTTAGGCCTGATGTCTCGGGGAAGGCGGTTATCTATGCAAGGGTCTCCTCCCACGACCAAAAACAGAAGGGCGATCTAGAAAGACAGAAGCAAAGCTTGCTGGAATACGCTAAATCAAGAGGGTACGAGGTTGTTGCAGTTTTAGAAGATGTAGCAAGTGGACTTAAAGAGGAGAGGGAATCATTGAGCAAGCTCTTCAACCTCGTTGAGAAGCGGGAGATAGGAGTTACAATAGTGGCTTTTAAAGATAGGTTGACTAGGTTTGGCTTCAGCTATCTGGAGAGGTACTTCTCATCCCATGGTGTTAGGATTGAGGTTGTTAACGGGGAGGAGCCTGAGGACGCTTATCAAGAGCTCGTAGAGGACTTGATAGCCGTAGTATCGAGATTCGCTGGGAAACTCTATGGTCTGAGGAGCCATAAGTATGAGAAGGTGGTGAATGGTGTCAAACAGCTCGTTGCTGACTGAAACGTGCAAGTTCAAGCTTGAACCTACAGAGGAGCAGAGAAAGGTACTGGAAGGACTTTTCTCAACTTATAGGAGCATGGTTGGGGAGTGTCTGAAGAGAGCGATGAGCATGAATATAACATCCAGGAAGAGATTGCATGAACTAATCTACGGAGAATTGAGGAGGAGATTTAGGGATTATCCATCGCACTACATTTATACTGCTATAACGGTGGCTTTAGGGATGTACAAATCGTATAGGAGGCTTTCAAGGAGAAAAAGCAATATCAAGCCTCCATCGGTAGAGCTGTTGAAGGTAATTCTCCTCGACGATACACACCTCTTCTGGTTCAACTGGGGAAGCCTCAAAATCGCTACACATAAGGGACACCTCGTAATACCCTTAAGGCTCCATGAACACGCTGAGAAATTCAGAGGCTGGCAGGTCAAGGGCTCTAGGCTTGTGAAGGATGGGGACGGGTACTATCTCCATGTGACGTTCAAAAAGGTCGTTGGAGAGAAGGAATGCGAGGGACTCTTGGGGATAGATGTGAATGAGAAGAGCGTAGATTTAGCGATAATTAAGCCTGACAAGGTTAGGTTTGTAAAGATAGATATAAGTGAGGCAAAATACATTAGGGATAGATACTTCAAGAAAAGGCAGAGCATCCAAAGAAGGACAAGGGGGGAAGTAAAAGCTAGGCTATTAGCTAAATACTCTAGAAGGGAGAGGAGGCGTGTAGATGCTATCCTCCACAAAGTGAGTAAAGTAATAGCTGAAATAGCGGCTGAAGAGAAAGTTAAGCCCGTGATGGAGGAGTTGAAGGACATGAGGGAGAGGATGAAGTACGGTAGAAGGATGAACAGAAGACTGCACAGCATGCCATTTAGAAAGGTTCAGTTCTCAATTTCCTATAAATCGATCGAGAGAGGCTATAAACCTGAATATGTTGATGCTAGAAATACCTCTAGGGTGTGCCCGATATGTGGCGAATTGAATAAGCCGAATGGGCACATCTATAAATGTAGAAAGTGTGGCTTCCAAGCGGATAGGCATATTGTGGCCGCTTGGAATATAGCCACAAGACTCCAGATGTGCCGTCCTTTACCGTTGGCGGCGAAAGCCACCGAAGCCTTAAGGGCTGAGGTGGAACGGATAGTTATAAAATGACTATCCGACAACGGTTGAATGAAATGGACCTCACAGGGATCCTTTTATAGGAATCCCTTAACTCATGTGAATGTCAATTCCGGATAAGTTACGTCATATCGCCGCAAGAACACCAAGCTTCATTCAAAGAATCGAAGACCTCTCCGAAACCCTGGAAGTACTTAGCTGAGATGGGTATGACCCTTATCGGCGATCTGAAGGAAGATATGGCTTTCAAGAGGTCTTGCAGAGCATCGGCATAGACGCCATTCCTCCCCTCCAATACGCTCATCTCTCCCCTCAGGACAGCCTCCCACACATCGCTGAAATCCCTCCCTCCCCAGAGATCGGATTTATTGAGCACTGGAATTACCTTGACTCCCAGCTTGAGCTCCAGTATCTTAGCGAGGAAGGCGGAGGATAAGAGGTCCTCTAAATCCCTCTTCGGATCGTAATCCCCCAAGTATATGGAGAGGAGCCTCATGCCCCTAGATAGCCTCTCGCATAAAGCTCTACCGGTAGGCCTGAATGCGAATATCTCCATCTGCCCCGGAGTATCTATTATCAGGGTATCGCAATCCAGCGATGTGAGGGATTCAACTATATCTTCGGATCGATCAACTATTAAGTCTGCAGCCCTCACTATGGCGCCATTCGGCCCCAAATTCTCCCTCCTCATCAGATCCTCCACGCTTATAATATCCCTTATATCGTAAGAGGGCTCGTAAGGTAGTGAGGATGCCCCGGGATCTAAGTTGACCGGGCAACTCTTAATCAGGAAGTTCCCGTTCAACCACCTCGAGAAGTTGGCCGTGAAGGTGGTCTTGCCCGAGCCGGCCGTACCCAGCACGATCACACCTTCCATCCCATCACCAAAAATTTTTAGGCTGTGATGAAATTAAAGAGTGGTGCCGGGGTACCCTAGCCAGAGGGCCAGCTACCGGCTAAGAAAGGGGCCGGACTCGAGATCCGGTGGCCTCCGGGCCTCGTGGGTTCAAATCCCACCCCCGGCGCTAATCAGATATCTTATGGAGCCTAACCAGATCTGATTTGAAGGGGCTCAACTCCTCGGGTATCTCCACTTTTATAGGTTCCCTCATGCTGAGGTTCTTCTCCTTCCTCATCCTCCATACGCTGCTGTTGAACTCCATCAAAGCCTCACCCAGCTTGAGGTAATCCGTGTAGTACTCATCCCTCGGCTCCGGAAGCCTCTCTAAGTGGACCGAGCCCCCGTAAATTTGCCTCCATATGTAATCAGTTATGTGAGGTATTATCGGCGCTGAGAGTTTGAGGACCGCCCTTAAGACCTGATGGAGGGTCCATCTAGCGGATTTAGCCTCCCCCTCATCTCCAATACCGTAAGCCCTCTCCTTGACTAACTCGATGTAATGGGGGGCGAAGACATCCCAAACGAAGCTCCTCACTTCATTAGCTGGGTCGAAGAAATCGAAGTTCCTGTAGCCATTTAAAGCCCTCTCTATAGCTCTATTCAATCTGCCCAATATCCAAAGATCAGCTGGCTGCAAATCAACCCTGCCCTCAGGCTCCTCGAACTGAGATATGAACCTAGCGACGTTCCAGAGTTTCTGGAGGAACTTATAAGCTCCTTCTATCTTCCTCTCGGATATCCTCAAGTCCGATCCATGGTGAGCCTCAGCGGCGCCGAAGAACCTGACAGCATCGGCACCATATTTTTCGAACAGGGGCCATGGATAGATCACGTTGCCCAAACTTTTATGCATAGCTCTCCCCTGAGCATCTAAACCCATTCCGGAGAGCCAGACGTGCTTGAAGGCTTGCCTCCCCAATATCTGATGGACCCTGAGGAATGTGTAGTGGAGCCATGTCCTCACTATATCCTTGCCCTGGGGCCTCAAGTCGCTAGGTCCGAGCTTCTTGAAAATATCATCGTTCCAGAGGTATCCGTTGTAAACGAGAGGAGATATGGAGGAATCGAACCAGGTATCGAATACCCTGGTCTCCCCCTCGAAACCCTCAGAGGAGCCGCAGTGCGGACACTTATCGAACGGGGGCTCATCCTTCCAAGGCCTGTAATACCTCCCAGGACTCGGTAGCACTGGCTTTCCGCATTTCTTGCAGTACCAAACCGGTATCTCCGTAGCGTAATACCTCCTCCTCGATATGGGCCAATCCGAGCTTATCGATCTCAGCCACTCCCTCCAGTAGTTAGAGGACCACTCGGGATAGAACCTGACAGTATTCAGGTAATTCTCGAGCTCCTTAATGAAATCTACCTGCTTGAGGTAGTATTCCCTCATGGGGATTATCTCCAGCGGGGTCTTGCACCTCCAACAAACTGGCGTCCTATGAATTATATCCTCCACTCTCTCCAGGAAACCCTCTCTCTCTAGATCCTCCACGATCCTCTGCCTAGCTTCGCTTATCGTCAGTCCCTTGTACCTTCCAGCAGCTTCGTTCATGAGACCATCCTCATCCACAACTATCCTGGGATCGAGCCCCAGCTCCCTGAAGAGCTGCACGTCCATCTTATCTCCGTATGAGCATACCATCACTAGACCCGTCCCGAACTCGGGGTCAGCGTATGGATGCTCTAATACGGGGACGATATCTCCCAGGGGCGTGACCACTCTCTTCCCCCTGAGCCAATGGTACCTCGAGTCATCCGGATTGTATATCACAGCTCTGCACGCTGGAAGTAGCTCGGGCCTAGTCGTAGCTATAGTGACTTTCTCATCACTCCCCTCAACCCCGAACCTCAGATAGACCAATTTAGTAGGTATTTCGCTGTATTCAACTTCAGCATCAGCTAAAGTCGTCCTGCACCTCGGACAGTAAACGTTAGGCCTGTAATCTTCATAAATGAACCCCTTATTCCATGCATCTATGAAAGTAGCTTGGGTCACCATCCTCCACAGCTCGCTATCCGTCTGGAAGTACTGCTCCGTCGTGAAGCTGATGCCCAGCCTCTTGGTTATCGAAACTATATCCTGTTCAGCCTCATCTAAGAACTCCCTGCAGAGCTTTATGAACTCCTCCCTCGGGTATTCGAACATCCTTATCTTATAACGCTTCTCCGTCTCTACTTCAACCGGGAGCCCGTTCCTGTCTATCCCCAGGGGGAAGTAGACCTCGTAGCCCATCATCCTCATGGTCCTAGCTATCATATCTATCTGGGAGTAGTGTATCGCCGCAGCTATGTGCCATTTCCCGCTAGCATAAGGGGGAGGGGTATCTATTGAGAATGTGGGCTTCTCAGTATTCGGATCGAACTTATAAATTCTCTCCTCATTCCAGATCCTCTGTATCTGGAGCTCCATCTCAGGAGACCAGTGCTTCTCCTTGAGCTTAGGCTCGAGCAATATTTCCCCTCCAGCCCCGCAGATCTATCGACCCAATAAAAATCTTCATTCCACCTGATAGCGGCAACCCGCCAGTAGCCTAGATACTATGTCCACTATCCTGAGCTGCTCCGGTACCTTGGATTCCACTATGTACCTCAGTATCACCCTCTCAGCCTCATCCCCACTCATCCCTATGGTCGAGTAGAAACAAACACCCTTGGGGGTCCTCAGTGGGTTATAAGGCGGATTCCTCCTCACTATCTCGAGTTTCTCAATCATACCGGCTGAGACGATAGCTCTCTCTATCTCATTCGTCGGTACTTTAGATGTGACAGCTATGAGGGGTATGCCCGTCTCCTCGTAGAATCTGCTTACATCCACTACGTTCAAGCCGGCGAAAGTAGTACCGTGGCTCATGACAACTCTCACTTCCTCCCTGAGCTTGGGGCTCCTCACCATCCTTATCAGAGCCTCAGTGGAGTCATCTCCATCCACGGATATCCTCTCCTTCATGGATAATTCGATCACGAGATCCCTGAACATGATCCCAACTAGGAAAGTATCAGCGTCCTTTCCCCTCTCGAATGGGGAGTCATCGACTGCAAGTATCCTACCCTTGATGCTCAAGCCGCATCGAGAGATACTGGGCCCTTTATATTTTTCCATACCCTCAAACCGGGATGAGCCTGGAGGAGCGCATGAGGAAGGCTGAGAGGACTCTCTTAGCTGTACTGCTCGACCCAGCTAAACTGGATGATGAGGGAGCTAGGAAGTTAGCCAGGGCTGCTTCAGAAGGGGGAGCCGATCTCATATTCGTCGGGGGATCTATAGGGGCCGGTTTCAGGATAAATGAGATAATATTGAGCGTAAAGAAGGAATCAAATATACCGATAATCCTCTTCCCCGGGAACGTCGATGGAGTATCCCCTTACGCTGATGCGATACTCTTCATGTCCCTGCTCAACTCAACTAATCCTTACTGGATAATACAGGCTCAAGCTCTAGCAGCGATACCGATAAGGAGGATGGGCCTAGAGGCAATACCAACGGCTTACCTCATAGTGGAGCCGGGGCAGAGGAGCGCTGCAGGTTGGGTGGGCTCAGTCAACCCGATACCTAGGGACAAACCCGAGATAGCTTTAGCCTACGCCACAGCAGCAGAGATGCTCGGGATGAGGTGGATCTATCTGGAGGCCGGGAGCGGTGCTGAGGCTCCAGTCCCATCCGAGATGGTTAGATTAGTGAGGGAGAGGACGAATCTCGGCATAATAGTTGGTGGAGGCCTGAGATCCCCTGAGCTAGTGAGGGAGAGGGCTGAAGCTGGGGCTAATGTGATAGTGGTGGGGACGCATATCGAGGAGGGGAGGGATGCCCTAGCGAGTGTGAGGGAGATGAAGGAGGCCCTGAAGAGTTAATAAATCCTGGCTAGGTCCGAGCTTCTAATTACTATCACTGACTTTTTGTTTAGCACATTAACTCAAGTGAAGTTAGCGCTCAGCTCGGCGGGGGCTCGGGCGTAAAGCTTAATATTTGGTACTTCAGCGGATGATGAAGCCCCGTGGTGTAGCGGCCAAGCACGCCGGGCTCTGGACCCGGAGACCCCGGTTCGAATCCGGGCGGGGCTACTCAATTCTTCAATCAAAATAGCGGGCCCGGGGGGCTTCGAACCCCCGACCCCCCGGTTAAGAGCCGGGTGCTCTACCATTCTGAGCTACGGGCCCCTCCTCACTTAATGATGATGCAATAAAAAACCTTACGCTCGCTTAGCGAGCTCCACAGCGTACCTCACTGCCTCCTCAGCGGACTCCGTAGCCTTTATCCCTATCCCCTCGAGTATCCTCTTCCCCTCATCAGCCTGATTCCCGCTCATCCTGACCACTACCGGGATCTTGAGCAATCCCTTCTCCTTAATAGATTTAACTCCGAGTGCGACGTCTAATGCGCTCGTGATACCGCATAAAGTATTTATGAGGACGACGCTGGCCCTGGGGTTCGAGAGTATTATCTCCAAAGCGTTAGCTACTCTGTCCGCTGAGGCCCCTCCCCCGACATCGCAGAAGTTAGCTGGCTTACCGCCGAAAGTGTGGACCAGATCCATAGTGGCCATGGCCAGACCGGCCCCATTAGCCATGGTCCCTATGTTACCGTCCAGCTCTACGTAAGCTATATCCCTCTTCCTCGCTTCATTCTCCCTCGGATTCTCCGATGAGTAATACCTCTTCTCGAATTCCATGTGCCTGAAGAGAGCGTTATCATCAACCTCTATCCTAGCATCCAGTGCTATGAGCCTCCCATCCTTGGTCAGGGCTAGGGGGTTTATCTCGAGCATCACCGCATCATATTCGACCGCCACATCCCACAATGAACTTATTATCCTCTGTATCTCGTTAACCTTATCTGGGACGTTCTTGGCTGCGTTTTTAGCTAGAGCCCTAGCTATATGGGATCTCATCCCCATGAGCGGGTGGACAGTCCTCTTCTCTATTGACTCGGGGTGGCTTGCAGCTATCTCCTCAACATCCATCCCTCCGTAAGGGGTGGATATGAAGGTCATGCCCCTCGAATTCCTGTCAATTATCCCTCCGATATATATCTCAGTGACCGTATCAACGGGCTCCTCAACGAGCAAGGAGCTCACTTCATATCCATAGAAAGTCCTTGAAAATAGCTCTTTAGCCACCTCTCTCGCTTCATTTGGAGAATTGACTAACTTTATCCCGCCAGCTTTCCCTCTCTGTCCATGTGGTATCTGTATCTTCAGGACCCCTCTTCCTCCAAGTTTCTCAACAGCTGAAGCAGCTTCCTCAGGATCTCTCGCTAGAATTCCCTTCGGAATCGGTATACCCTTAGAGGCCAGGGCCTCCTTTGACTCATACTCCAGAAGCCTCATGATGCATCTGGTACTTAAACATCGATATTTTTAATATTTGACCTCCCAGTCCGGGAGGTGAAGGCATGGCGATACTAGTCAGGGAAGGGATGAGAGTACTAGTTCAGGGGATAACTGGAAGGCAGGGGACTATACATACGAAGCTGATGCTCGAATATGGGACGAAGATAGTTGCGGGCGTCACTCCTGGGAAGTCGGGAGCTAAGGTATATGATGTTCCAGTTTTCGATTCCGTTGAGGAGGCTGTGAGGGAGAAGGGACCTATAGATGCATCTATAGTCTTCGTCCCAGCCCCTTATGCGATGGATGCTGTTATAGAAGCAGTGGATAACGCTATTCCGTTGGTCGTAGTCATAACTGAGGGAATACCTGTACACGATACCGCTAAATTCGTCAGCTATGCGAGGAGCATGGGTACAACGATAATAGGTCCCAACTGCCCGGGCATAATAGCTCCGGGTAAGGTGAAGATAGGGATAATGCCAGCTGACTCCTTCGCACCAGGACCAGTCGGTATAGTATCGAGGAGCGGGACCCTGACTTACGAGATCTCCCTATCCCTGAAGAATGCTGGGTATGGGTCAAGCACGACTATAGGAATAGGGGGAGATCCCATAACTGGTTTGAACTTCATAGAGGTCTTAGAGTTATTCAAGGAGGATCCAGAGACTAAAGCAGTCGTGATAGTCGGGGAGATAGGGGGAGATGCTGAGGAGAGGGCAGCCAAGTACATAGCTCAGGGCTATCCCAAGCCTGTAGTGGCTTACGTGGCTGGGAGGACAGCTCCCCCTGGGAAGAGGATGGGTCACGCGGGGGCGATAATAACAGCTGGCCAGGGGACAGTCGAAAGCAAGGAAAGAGCTTTCTCAGAGGCGGGGGTTCCTGTAGCTAGGACCCCCTTCGAAGTGGCTCCCCTCCTAGCTGAAAGATTGAGGCATTAAAGTCCTCAACTAAGATTTGCAGGGAGGTATGTCCTCCAAGTAAACCACATCAGCTCGCTCGAGGAGGTAGCTGATATCCTCATTTAGATAAGGGTCCACTCTAGCTATGAAAGCGCCAGATGGCGGATACATCTGAACCAACCCTATAATGTAAAGCTTATCACCATCTGAGAGGACATCATATACAATCGAATTCTCCTGCCAGGTATTATCCTTTTTAACACCTATCACCTGCGCTTTCGTGTAGTAAAATGATCCATTCACATATATCGATTCATCTATTAAGCCCACGTATCCAGTGAATAAATTGGGATCCCAGCCGAATATATACGCTTTACCATTGAGCACCTTCGCCCTAGCCCAACATCCATTCCTGGACGGGGGCATCCACCTAGCTTCTCCCAAGATGTTACCATCCTTATCTACGTATATGTAGCGGCAGGAGGAACTTGAAACTGCCAGGAGGAGTCCGTTCTTATGGCTGAATATATGCTCAACGCCTTCCGGCTCTTTGGTCTCATAAATTTCCTTCTTGAGCTCCAAGCTACCTTGTTCATCGAACCTCAGGAGCATCAATTTGTAGGGTCCCGTGACATTTCCCGATATATATGGTATGTATATTTTACTACCGTTCACTTCTAATGTTAATGAATATTGCTGTCTCTCCTCGATCTCTTCGTCATCTAATACTTTAAATGATTTGATTAAATTACCGTTTCCATCGAATATATCGAGATAACTAGAATTCCCTCTGTGCTCTATTGCATAAATTTTATTATTTGCTACTTCGAAATCCGTGAAGTTCCCGTTAACGGACCATATCTGATTGAACTTATAATCGAACATAACTACGCTTCCAATCTTCGGAAAATACGGGTCCCACCGCTGTATTGCTGCGAATTTCTCTTCATCATAATTCTCAGCTTTCCATATATTATATTTGAGCTTCGCATAGCATAAGGGACTCAAATCCTCCGAGAAAATGACGGCGACTCCTCCCCCTAATGCGTAAATCTTATCCTTCATCTTCAGGAGCGCGTAAGCGGGGACTTCATCGCCTATGAAGATAGCATCTCTTCCACCGGATTGTTCAGGGGGCCTTTTAATCGTGATTAGGGCTATGAGGACTGTGATGAGGGCCAGTAGAACTGCTATAACCAGGAATGCCTTCCTGTTCATCATCCAATAATGCAGTAAATCATAAATATAAATTTCTCGTCATTCGTCGTATATATATAGCTATCGCATGAAAATCTCTATATTATTTTTCCTTCTCTATTCGGATTATGAGAGACCTTCTATTAGTTTCCCTACTCATAGTGCTTTTATTACCCATCCTGCATGGAGCGGCTCAGCCGGATAATACGACTCGAGAGCTACCGGAGGGCAAAGAGGTGGATGAGGGAATAGATATAACTGAACTGATGAGGTTCTGGGAGGAAATGAAGAATGTACCCGGACCGAGTTTAACGCCAGAGCCCAACGTATACGTCACGGGGAGAGGATACGTTACGGATGGACAGGGGAGGTTCATCAATAGAGGGATCAATGTGACGGATTTGCCCATGGATCCGGATCGCTACTACGATATTAACGGGAATAGCTTTTACGTCTATAAGAATGATAAGCTCACATTCACTAATGTGGCATACAGTCAGTTCAAAGGCACCTATTTCTCAATCTTTGATAGGAACAATAAGTGTATGAATTGCAATGATAAACAGACATATTCGGATTACAAGTATTATAAGTGGATAAGGGAGCAAATTGCTGAAAAGAATTATCCAGGTTACTTCAAAGTGCATGTGAAGTACTTCGTGCAAGCTATACTGACGGGTTCTGTCTATAAGAACGGAAATCCGAATAATAAAGTTAATCTGACTGTCAGAGATAATACCGGAAGTCTCATTACGGCATTTGAGGCTGAGCTATGGAGCGAGGAAAACTACTGTAAGGGGAGAAACGAGAACATGAAGTGTTACCGTGAAGGTTGGAACAATACTCGCTGTGGCTATCCCGATGATACCGATGGAGGCGCTTCCCGCATAAGGAGGAATGCTATATCCGTCTCAACAGGCTACGGTTATTACCTGTACTATCCTATCCTAGCGAGCAGGAGCTTCGGTCGTCAACCGGACGTAATCACTCTACGTTCCCGCTTCCATCATCAATTCGCATTACAAGGCGTATTATACAAGAAGGGATGAAACCACTCTATATTTTTCCATCTCATCGTTTGCCCCATAAACCCTCCGCCTTCAGGGAGGGCTTTACTCCATCTACTATCTTTTTCGCAAAAACGGGTTGAGGGATCACTCAGTCCCTCCGGATCCCTCTTTCAGCAGGTACCCCTTCCCCTCCGCCGTTATCCTGTAGAAAGTATAGCCCCCATGGGAGAATTTCTCCAGTAGCCCCTCATTGACCATCTCATCGAGGAGTTTCTTGAGGACCGATATCGAAACCTCCGTTCTATTT
>Ga0080004_1123166_pt1 | contig 11239 bp, 10 predicted proteins | sample WasSprMetagenome_FD_69207 | JGI IMG/M metagenome (GOLD analysis project Ga0080004, IMG submission 69207) | Sulfidic aquatic microbial communities from Washburn Spring, Yellowstone National Park, USA - WS (SPADES assembly) (version 2) | ecosystem: Environmental > Aquatic > Thermal springs > Hot...
CAGGTCGGATTCTACCTGCTGGGAGCGCTGGCCGCTTGAGGGGAAGGTGCTCCTAGTACGAGAGGAACGGAGCGCCGGGGCCAACGGGGTACCGGTCCTCCTACAGGGGGTAGCCGGGCACCTGCGCCCCTGCGGATAAGGGCTGAAAGCATCTAAGCCCGAAGCCGCTCCCGAGATCAGGCGGCCACTTGGAGGCCATGGGGTCTGGCAACAGGCCTCGGCCTCCAACGAGGGCACCCGTAGAAGACGGGTTTGATGGGGTGGAGGTGTAAGAGTGGAGGCCTTGTGCCGGACACTCTCAGCCTGCCACTCCCAATAGCCCGAGAGGCCTAGGGTCTTCTTCTACTATCTAGGCGAATGTATCTCTTATTCCTGTAGATGCTTCTCCACGATTCATATCCTGTCTCTGTCCATGTTTACTACGAATGTTATCTATAACCCTTTGAGGGTTTCGATGAGTAAGTTCCCTATATCTATCATAATGTTGATCGAGTTCTTTCATAGAGTTGAAGGTATAGAAATGCACAAAAAGATCGATGAATAGTCTAATAATAGGATGGAGGCTGTGGTTTCGGAAGACCTCGTCAAGATCTACGAGGGCCGAGTTAAAGCGTTAGACTCGGTCAGCCTATCTGTTAAGTCAGGCATAGTCTATAGCTTACTTGGTAGAAATGGTGCAGGTAAGACAACATTCCTTAGGATAATGGCTACACAGCTGCTACCTACTAGTGGTAGAGGATATGTTCTTGGATATGACATAGTATCTGAAGCTGGGAAGATTAGGGAAAACATAGCCGTCACCCCTCAGGAATCTAGACCAATGTATATATTAACTGTGAGAGAACATGTAAAGTATTTCCTCATGATGAGGGGGCTACCTATGTATGAAGCATCGCAGCGTACATCTAGGATCATTCATGAACTAGGTCTAGAAGAATACTCTAACACATTATGTATGAAGCTTTCAGGAGGATTGAGAAGAAAGGTTCTTGTTGCTATGGCCATGGCTACTGAAGCTGAGATACTCTTCTTGGATGAGCCGACAACCGGTTTAGACCCTCTATCAAGAAGGCTTGTATGGGATGTAATCCAGAGAGCCTCTAAGTCTGGTCAAACAATATTTCTAACAACGCATTATATGGATGAAGCTGAGAAGATCTCAAACGAGATAGCAATAATACATAGTGGGAGACTGCTTGCATCTGGAACCTTAGAAGAATTTAAGAAGGTTACGCCGTATAAGCTGAAGGCAGAGATCCCTGCAGACAACATAAGAATTGAGGAACTAAAAGAGTATGGTAGAGTCTTAAAACTCGGCAGGAGAATCATAGTATATATGACTGATGAAGAATCTTCCAGGAGGCTTCATGATTACTGTATCTCAGCAGAGACGCCAGTAGCGTTTTCTCCACTAAGTCTTGAAGACTTATTTATAAAACTGGTGGAGGAAAATGAGAATAGTTAGAGAGATTAGAGCACTAAATGCATTAGTGTTGATGAATGGGTTGAAGCCTATTGTTAGAAGCCCGTTATGGTTAGTCGTTGAATTATCTTTCCCTCTAACATTAATATTCTTTATCTCTCTATATGCATCGGAGAAAGCTGTCTCTGAAGCATTGATTGGTGCAGCAATATCGTTGATGACTCTAAGTGGGCTAGCTCTACAGAGCGATGTTGTATGGCTTAGAGTAGAATTAAAGTTTCAAGACATGGCTGTTGCATCACCGATCTCTCCAACAACATATATGCTTGGGCTAGCTCTCTCCGAGCTAGCTTATAGTTCTCCCGCAATCTTCTTAATCATAGTATTGATGATTCTTAGGGGGATGATAACCCTTGGAAGCATACCGTTAATTTTTCTATCTTTGATGCTGTGCTGGCTATTCGCTACATCTCTTGGATTCTACTTGTCAACAAAAATAACAGACCTTAGACATATATGGGCACTAAGCAGTCTACTCTCAGTATTGATAAGCATGCTTCCCCCAGTCTACTACTCAATCGAGCTTCTCCCAGAATGGGCTCAGATGTTAAGCCTCATCATCCCGACAACACATGCAGCGCTTCTTGCGAAAGATGCTGTAAGCTTGACGAGTTTAACTTTACTCAATGAATCTATCAGCCTCCTCATACTCTTGACATGGACGATAACGTTAACTATAATCGCAGCTAAGAGGTCTACGTGGAGAGAAAAATAAAGAATTCTATGGGGTTACGTGATTGAGTTATGGGCTATGGGTAGCGGTTAATCCTGTGAATACGTTAGTATATTCACGTAGTTCGCTTGGGACTTTCTGTATTATACCGACGACTTCCTCTATCTTTACTGGTAGGATATCCATCCCCCTCAAGACTATCACGCATCCATACTTCTCTTCTTTTACGAGGTCTACCGCTTTGAAGCCAAGCCTTATTCCTAGAACTCTATCATACGCTGATGGTATGCCGCCTCTCTGGATATGGCCTAAAACTACAGATCTGACTTCTTCACCAGTCTGCTTCTTAATCTCTTCTTCTAAGACTTTTGATACTCCACCTAGACGTACATGCCCGAATTCATCTCTCTCAGTAGATGCGGCGACAAGCTCACCAGTAGTTGGGATTGTTACACCTTCAGCTACAGCGATAAGAGTGTAGGGCTCACCTCTCTCTCTACGTTCTTTGATGATCCTGCATACCTCATCTATATCTAAAGGTTTCTCGGGTATTAAGATTATGTGTGCGCCTCCCGCAAACCCTCCCATAAGTGTCAGCCACCCAGTATACCTGCCCATGATCTCCGCAATCATTACACGTTTATGAGATTTAGCAGTTGTATGTAGCTTGCCTAGAGCATCAGCTATCGTCTCGACAGCAGTCCAGAAACCTATAGAGTAATCTGTTAACGGTAGGTCATTGTCTATCGTTTTGGGTATCCCAACGACTGGGATGCCTGCATCGTATAGCTTCTTAGCTGCACTGAGAGTGTCATCTCCACCAATAGTTATCAAAGCATCTAATCCAAGCTTCTTAACGTTCTCAACAACAGTCCTCAACTCTGCCTCAGATTTAGCAGGATTCTTCCGGGAAGTTCCAAGGATTGTCCCACCTACCCAATAGATGCCCTCAACATCCTTATCGGTCAGCTTCCTCGCTTTTCCATAAAGCAAACCCTTATAACCATCCTCCACCCCGTAAACCTCATAACCATATTGAGCGGCTCTAACAACTATGCCCTGAATCACAGCATTAAGCCCAGGGCAGTCTCCCCCACCGGTTAAAACACCTATCCTGACCATCCGAATAGATATGGTGCCTCTAATATATATACGTTAATTTTTTATACTATTAATGGTTCGAAGTTTTTCGGGCGTGTCCAACTATTCATATGTCCACCTCACTAGGATTTTTAGGCAGTATATTATGATTCTTAGGTGTGTTCTTGTCTTCGTTGACTCTTCTCTCCTCGTTTTCAGCCTATCTCCGAATTCTACTATTAGTGCTCCGAATACTCCTTCACCAACGCTCCTATAAGCATATAGAGATTCATCGTATACCCTATCCCTAATCCTAGCTCCATAACCCCTAGGGCTTCTCGAGCCCCTCTTAACCATTGGTATGTATCCCCTTGATGCTATGGTGTTTAGGATGGGCTTAGCGTTGAATGCTCCATCTCCAAGCATTACCTCTCTACCCTCAGGTATCCCTTTAGCGAACTCTACCTCGGAGCTTGTAAGCTGAGCGTGGACTGGGGATAGTGTCTCACCGCTCCTCACCCTAACATCGATGAATAGCTCATGGAGATTCTTCAGCCAATCCGTAAACTTCGTTGAGTCTATCACTGAGTAGTCGTAATCCATTTGGGTCAGAAGCCTTAGGAGCGTCTTCAACACCCCACAACTACGTCTCCATGCCTAACCTCCCAGTAATGTAGTGTTGACTTAGGTATCCTGACACCCAGGTGTGTCTGGGATAGGCTCTCAGCATACCTCAAGCTAGCCTTACAAACCTCCTTCAAGACCAAGGCCTTCAAGTAAAGCCTAGCGGGCCTCCCAAACCTACACTCCTCAAACCTCGAGTCAAAACCCATTAAGTCTAAGACGTAATCCAAGATAGCCAACAAGAGCCCAATATCATAAGCCTTCACATCCCACCTACAAAGCATAAATAGAAGAGAGGCAAAGCACTAAGTAACAGTTGGACACGCCCAGGCTATATAAAAAACATAAAAAGGAGAAGTTTGAATAATTTAGAGATAAGTATTTTTAGATTAAATAACAGTATGTCAAGAAGACCTAAAAATTAAAATGGTAATCGTTTAGAGTATTATTCTATACTGATCACCTGAGGGTTCATACAATAAAGTGGTTTGTGACCCTCCAAGATTCTCTTTACATCTTCTGCAATCATGGATGAGGCTCGATAAACTACTTCCTTAGAGGCACCAGCAATATGTGGTAAAATGGTTACATTGTCCAGTTCAACAAATGGATTATTTGGGGGAAGGGGCTCATTCTCGAAAACATCGAGAATGGCGCCTCCAATTGTTTTATTCTTCAATGCATTTACTAATGCATTTTCGTCTATTATTCCTCCTCTAGCGGTGTTAACTATAATTGCGTTCGACTTCATTTTTTCGAGCTCTTTCTCTCCTATCAAGTGATATGTCTCTTCTGTTAAAGTACAATGTATAGAAACAACATCAGATTCTGCTAAAAGATGTTCTAATGTCGTCGGTTTGTACCCAAATTTTTCAATGAGATCAGGGGAGACGTAAGGGTCATAAACTAAGACGTCCATACCGAAAGCTTTTGCTCTTGAGGCTACTTCTCGTCCAACTCTCCCAAAACCTATTATCCCTATAGTTTTTCCACTTAGCTCATAACCAGCCTGATTATAATAATAAAACTCGTATCCCCAAAATCCCTGCCTTAGCAAGGTGCTAGCTCTTATTATTTTTCTAATATGGGCTATAATTGCTCCTACCACAAACTCCGCAACTGCTACTGCATTTCGCCCGGGTGTGTGTAGGACAGGTATACGTAGAGATGTTGCAGCTTCTACATCAACGTTGACAGGGTTTGCTCTCAAACATCCAATAATCATTAAATTCTTAGCCGCCTTCATAACCTCTAGTGTAACTGGAGCAACATGCACTATTAGGATATTAGTATCCGAAACGTACGGTATAAGTTGCTCTGGAGATCCTGTGAACTCTTTAACTTCTTTCATAATACCTTTTATTTTCTGTTTTTGATAATTCCTTAGTTCCCATTCTACTGTTTGTATTTCTATCTCAAAATTTTTTAATCTATCCCGCATGATGTTTTCCACAATCTCCTTACGCATAAATTGATCCCCGACGATCGTTATTTCTAGCCCTTTCGTTCTCATAAGATCCGCCTGTTAGGCTTTTTATCCATAGATAAGATTTCCATCTTTGTCAAATATCTTGACATGCTCAATCGGGAACTTGACATAAACCTCCTGTCCTTCTCTTAAGAACTTTTCTGTTTTTACTTTTATTTCGATATCCCCAAGATTTACTGTAGCTATCCGAAGAGCCCCAGTATCTTCTACCACAGAGCTTTTTGCATGAATATAACCAGGCCTACTTTCGGTATAAACCTCAACGCTTTCAGGTCTTATTCCAAAAATTATCTCATTTATAGAGACCCTGTTTACGATCTCCGCCAATATAGCAGTAGGTAAATGGATCTGTACCCCGTCAAGTTCAACATAAGTTTTACTGTTTACACTTCTTAGTATTCCTTTAACAAGGTTCATTCCTGGGTTCCCTAGGAACCATGCCACAAACGTATTGGTTGGATGATTATATACGTCTTCTGGTGAGGCAAATTGAAGAATTTTACCCTCCCTCATGACTGCTATCAAGTCTGCTAACGTCAAGGCTTCTGCTTGGTCATGTGTTACATAAATCGTAGTAATTCCAGTCTCTTTCTTAATCTGCAGTATTTTTTCTCTTAACTCGACTCTAGCTAGCGGGTCAATGTTTGTTAAAGGCTCATCAAGAATCAAAATATCCGCTTGCTTTATCAACGCTCTTCCTAAAGCGATCTTCTGTTTTAAATCTGCTGACAATCCTGTAGGCTTTAAATGTAGATAATGTTCAATTCCAAGGAATTGGGCCACTTTTTTTACCTCTTTATCAATCTGGTCCTTAGATAGTTTCTTAATTCTTAATGGAAATGCTAAATTTTCGTAAACCGTCATTACAGAATACACAACTGGAAACTGAAATACCATTGCAACATTTCTTTTCTCTGGTGGTACTATAGTTACATCTCTTTCGTCAAAATAGACTTTGCCAAATGTAGGATAGAGTAGGCCTGCGATAATTCTCAACGTCGTCGTTTTGCCGCAACCTGAAGGGCCGAGTAAGGCAGTAAGTTTTCCATGGGGAATTTCTATGTTTAGATTATCTACAGCTTTTACCTTTTTATCATAGATGTGAGTTACGTTTTCCAACGTAACTTTAACCATTTAACCTCCTCCTCTTTTGGGGAACACCCGTTTTAGACTCTTTACATCAAATAATAGGATTTTATTTAAATCTAGGAGTACACTTATGTCCTTCGGCTCAGTAATTCTGTATATATATGGCAGGTGCAATACCAAGGTAACCCCATTGGCATCGGCGTAAGCTATAGTTTCTGACCCTACTACATATGTCAGATGCAATCTTGCCTTAAATGAGTTGACTGATGATGCATCTTCACTATGGAAAACTATATGTAGATCGTGGGGCCTTATCGCTAATAAATATCTCCCCTCGGTAAGAGTATCCGCATACGTTGAGAAATCTATACTAGCAAACGGGGTCCTAAGAATAGCTTTATTCTCTTTCATCTCCAAGTTAGCATCAATTAAGTTAATCGTAGGATATGAAAAAACTTTCACTACACTGATATCATTTGGCAAGTTATACACTCCTCTTGGTGTGCCGCTTTGAAGTAGTCTCCCTCTAAAGAGTACATGCACGCTATCCGACATAGCTAGAGCGTCAACGGGGTCAGGCGTTGCATAGAGGATAGTAGCTTTCAGAGACTTACTCATCTTCTTAAGTTCTGTCCTAGCAGCTTCTCTAAGTTTATAGTCTAAGTTTGTTAGAGGTTCATCAAATAAGTATATCTTTGCATCTCTTACTAATGCTCTAGCGATAGCTACTCTCTGTTTCTCGCCACCGCTAAGTTCTCTAGGATATCTATCAAGAAGATGACGTATATTTAAGAATTCGCTTACTTCATTTACCTTTTTGCTAATCTCGGCTAGAGGTAATTTCTTAGCTTTGAGCGGATTGGCTATATTGTCGTACACTTTCATATGAGGATATAGAGCGAAAGTTTGATAGACCAATGCAACATTTCTATCTTTTGGGGGGGTATTGGTAATGTCTTCTCGGTCAAGAATTATTCTTCCTTCGTCCGGTGTCTCAACACCGGCAATTATCCTTAATAGAGTTGTTTTACCTGCAGATGGTGGACCAAGTAATGTCGAGAACGAGCCGCTTTCAACTTCAAACGATATATCCTCTAAAACTTTTTCATGGCCAAACTTCTTGCTTATTCTCTCTATACATAACCTTGCCATGATTGTCACCTTACAATGCCGAACGTTAATCCTCTAGCTAAATGCTTTCTAATAATAAAGAAGGCTATTAATGTGGGAATTATTGCATAAAATGTCACAGCCATTATTTTATTCCATTCATATCCCCATTCACCCCCCATATATTCACTGATTCCTACAGGAAGAGTTTTGCCTACAGGCGAAGTGGTAAGAATCGAGGCAAAAAGGAACTCACCCCAACTTAAAGCTAGTATTATTAGAGAAACTGCTACTAGACCCGGCCTTATCAATGGTAGAGTTATACCGAAGAATGCTCGAGTTCTGCTGTATCCATCGATCATGTAACTCTCTTCAAGTTCTGGAGGTATTTCTCTTATGTATGAGCGAAGCACCCACACCCCGATAGGGATATTTATTGCTCCATATAATAGTCCTAAACTTATAGGCGTGTCGATCAATGCTAGCTGTCTTAGGAATACGTAAATAGGCAGTACTACTGCTGCAGGTGGTAGAAATCTAAATGTAAGGATCGTGAAAAGTACATCAGCTCTATTTCTAAAATTAAATCTAGCACATGTATACGCTGTAGGTATACTGAAAGCCAGCGCTATCATTGTACTGATTACGCCAGCTATTATCGTATTCCGGTAATACGCTATCGTTGGTCTATCAAACCAAACAGTAATCCAGTAATGTGTAGTAAACTCTGTCGGAATCAATGTGGGGGGCCAGTAGGTTATTTCAACCCTGCTTTTGAAAGCGGTTATGAACGCGTAGTACATTGGAAGGATAGTCCAAAGAGTCAAGAAAATAAACGTTATAAGAGCTGCAACCTTCCAGGTATCGAGCTTCATTCCTTTCCCTCTATCAACAAACTTTACACTAAGTATTCTTTAAACCTTCGCACAACTAAGTTAGCAGTAAGAAACGCTACTATCCAAAAGATAACAGAAACGGTGGCTCCATAGCCTATATCGAGAACTTTGAAACCCTTCTTGTATATATACACACTAAGGGTCTCTATGCCACTTCCACCTCCTGTGACGACAGCATATATGGGGTCAAATAGTTTAATTAGGTCTAGAAACCTCAGTATCAAAGCTATTAGTATTATTGGCTTTAGGTAGGGTATAATTATCTTAAAGAAAACAGTAGTTGTTGAGGCCCCATCAACTCTTGCAGCTTCTATAGGCTCTTGCGGAAGGCCTAGCATACCAGCAAGAAGAATTAATCCTATGAATGGTGACCACTGCCAAGCATCTATGAGGGTAACTATAATGTAAGAGGGGAGTCCACCAGCCATCCAGTTTATCTTTACATTAAGTAAAGTTTGAGTCATAAAGTCTATTATACTCATTCCGGGGAATATCATTAACCTCCAAATGATGGCAACGCTAACTGGAGGTAACAGGATGGGGATTATTAAGAGTGTTCTAAATATTCCAATACCTCTAAACTCTCTGGACAAGCAGAGAGCAATGAGAAGTCCTAAGGCGAATTCCACAGCAAGACATACTAGAATGAAGATTACAGTGTTCCTTGCAGCTAAATAGAAGTCATAATCCATGAATAACGAAATGTAATTTCCTACGCCGATGAAACGAGTGAGCTCGGGTCTTGGGAGTCTATAGTAGAACGTGCTAAAAAATATATTATAGAGAAAGGGATAAAATAACCAGAAGAATAAATAAAAAAGAGTGGGTAGTGTTGTTATTAAGATTAGATTCCTAGTTTTCATAATCCATGAGCCCTTAACCATTCTTTGACTATTGAAAGTTCATCAAAGTGGAGAGGTTCCCATCCACTCCAGGGAAGCTCTACGTTGTTCTGTTCGCACCATCCTAAGACACTTAATACTGGGGGTGGTGGAACCCCAGGCTTATAGTAACCTGCGTCTTCAAGTATCTTTCTCACTCTTTCATTAGCTCTATCTAGACATTTTTGTGGGTCTTTTTCAGTTCCTTCTATATAAGGATATATTGATTCTCCAACTGCTATTTCCATATCATACGTTTCAGGAATGCATATGTTTGTCCATCCATATGCTAGCTGAAGCCATTCTGGTCTATAGGATGGCTGAGCACGCCAAGCAATAGGATTATTCAAGACAGGTGTCTGTCCTGCCTCGACGCCGGTTCCCGCCGCGCCTAATACAAACATTGCTTCGGCAGACGTCAAGAACGCCGCCCATAGAAAACCGAGCTCCTGTACTTTACTTGTTTTTGGAATTCCCATTACTGTTGTTGTCCAAATGAATGCCGGTCTAAAATGAGTGCCGGCAGGCATTGGAGCATGTCCAAGCTTTTCTTCTGGATTCCTTAAAGGTGAAATAACGGAAAGTTCTGGATTATAGGCCTGTCTACCTACACATTGCCATAAGTGGAACATTACAATCTTGCCGCCGAGCCAGCTTTCTCTCGCATCACCATAATAGAAATGTAGCGCTTCAGGAGGGCTGTACTCATAAAGCTTCCTATAAATCTTTAAGGCTGTGACCCATGACTCAGTGTTTATTGCTGGTTCCCAAGTGTTTGGTTTAAATAATTCGCCTCCATACATTAATGCTATCTGATAGAGGTACCACATTGCCCAGAAATCTTTTCCACAGAGGACACACCAAGGATACACACCATCTGCTTTTGCCTTGTCGAACATCTTCTCACAATATTCTAATACTTCTAGATACGTCTCAGGTGGTTTTTCTGCCCCTAGATATTTCTTTAATAGGTTCGCCCTATAATGTAGTACATGCATGTCTGAATCAAGTGGTAAGCCTAACAATTTGCCATCGCTTACAGCTAGCATTCTGAAGGCTGGATGATACACATCAAGATCGATTCCATACTTCTTGGCAAATGGTGTAAGGTCAACAACATATGGTCTATACGCAGCACCCCAATCCACGAAAAGCTCACAAGCATCATACTTGCCAACCGGTGCCATAAATTCAGCCATTAGTTTTTCATGATAGACTTCAGTCGGAATCCCCAATATCTCAAGCTTAGCTCCGGTCAGTGCCTCAAACGCTGGCTTAAACGTTTCTGGGGCCGAAATATCTACACCTTCACATGCTTCAGTAACAGGTGTACCTTTCCATTCTCCTTTAACAGCGTCCCAATCTACATTTCTTATTGGATCATATTCAACAATGTATCTCCCTTTGGGTAGTTTAGCCCATTTCATAACCCAATCAGCTAGGAATCTGTCGGCTCTTGGAATATATGGCTCCCACTCAGGTTTAATTCCGACTGCAGGCGCACCGACAGTAGTGGTAACAGTTTCTCTGATGGTAGCCGCTGCCTGAGTCGCAGTAACCGTTCTCTCCGTAGGTATTGTAACAGTTCTTTCAACAGTTTCTGGAGCGCGAGCTAAGTATCCAGCAACTCCTCCTATAACTAAACCCCCGACTGTTCCGCCGACAATTTTTAATGCTGATCTCCTATCGACTTTTTCTCCCATATTCATCTCCTCGCATGACTATGCATACGGGACCTTTATATATTTTTCTTTCTTAAAATTGATCCTGTCAACTTTTTACTTAAGCTTTTCTCTTTATGTCGATAGTGTCCAGATAAGCATTTTCGCTCACCTCCCTGTCCTCGCAGCTTGATAGTATAGTGTGAATAGGCTTAGGAATAGCTTGAGGTTCGTGATTCCCTGTACATGGTTT
>Ga0080004_1078204_pt1 | contig 11238 bp, 7 predicted proteins | sample WasSprMetagenome_FD_69207 | JGI IMG/M metagenome (GOLD analysis project Ga0080004, IMG submission 69207) | Sulfidic aquatic microbial communities from Washburn Spring, Yellowstone National Park, USA - WS (SPADES assembly) (version 2) | ecosystem: Environmental > Aquatic > Thermal springs > Hot...
CAACATTTCTTAACTCATTCAGATATGGTTCATCGGAGTCGTCGTATCCAACAAATGCGCCAACTAGGTAGGATGGCGGGCTATCAGAATCCCATTTCAACATCTTGTCCAGGTATCCTTTAAAGTGTAAGAAGTCGTTAGAGGTTTTGCTCCATATCCTCATCATCCTCTCCGACAAATCCTTACCAATAACATTGGGAAGAAGCTGCTTGATTAGTTTAGACGGTCTAATATCTTTCTCATCTAAGTCTTCTTGAATCTCTAGTAGCTTTTCGAGGAATATTCTATCATCCGATAAGGGCATTGACAGGTCAGCGTATAGAGAGTAGGCCAGCGCTTCTGTCGATATCCTGATGGGCTGGTAGCATAGTGGATAGGCTCCGAAGACATATGCGGCTAGCAGATGGTCCATTGCAGGCCTAACAATCATCATGAGCGTTGCTGGCGTGCAGAAACGCATCACCTCCTCAGCCTCATAGCTTCTTGGAATCTCCATATTCACTATCTCAACGACATCGGAGAGAAGATCGCAAACCCCCTTCAAGGCCTCCCCAGCAACCGGATTACTCTTTAAAGATGAAACCATTTCAGGAACATATTCATTAACAATCCTTTCAACAAGATTGAAATACTCCTCCATATCAATCATCCCCCTTCTACAGGGATTATAAGTCTTTCTCACTTCACAATGATGGCGTTATACAGGTATATTCAATGAGCTGATAGAAATGTCTGGAGCGATAAATGTTATAAAGGTGATTTGTTAACCGAGTCTATGCAGTCGCATATGCTTCCGCTGCTCCAGCCCCTCCACCCCCATACCTCCTCCTAGTAGTTCCTCCACCAGACTCATACCACATACCACCGCATGCTGGACACTTCTTGAAAGGCCCATAAACAATTGGAACAATCCTCGCACCACAAAATGGACACGGCTCAGTAACCATAACCCTCCACCAAAACAATCACACCATACACTTATCAATCTTTCGCACATTTTTCAAGCAAATGCTCCTCAAATTGATAACTTCATAAGAGGGCTAAATCGACCTGAGCAAATATTGTGTAGCTATACCTGTCGCTATAAGCTGAGTGGAAGTTCGTGTACGGACTTTATTTTTCATCACATTAACTCTAAAACCCCTAGACAACAAAGAAGCCATATCAGAAAATACCAAACACCTAATAATCTAATCTCAACACACTCAAAGAATCCACCAGATAAAATGAATGCGCGGCGGGCGGGATTTGAACCCGCGCGGCCCAACCGGGCCACAGGCTTAGCAGGCCTGCTCCCTACCAGGCTGGGAGACCGCCGCACTATCTCATTATTTCTATAATTTAGGGTGCTATCTTATAAGAATTGTCTGGCTTGGGGTGAGTGTTGGCTGAGTGGGATTGTGTTTGGTTTGTTTTGTGGTGGGCATAGTCTGTGGATTATCCTGTTACCTTTTATCGTATTATTTTTAGCCTTTGTTGAGGCATTTAAGAAAATCTGGATAGATTCATGGGGTGCTAGGATCGATTTTCTTTAAGTATGACCTATGATTGAAGATAATTGGATTGGGAGATATGGAAGTGCCTCGGTTGAATGAGTTATTAGTTTCGAGGTTTAGGATTAAACCGCCTCTTGTGAAGCCTTCCAAACTAGCTTCAAGGGATGTAGGAGGTGTGGGGAAGAATCTAAGCGATGGTTGGGCCGTTAATTTTGTTATAGGTTGTTATTTTGCTTGTCCTTTTTGTTACGTTGATTCTATATGGAAAAGATATGGGGGGAGCAGATTTAGCCCTGCAGTTAAATTGAGGTGGGGGAGCTATCTCCTTTTACCAACTAATTTGGATGAGGCGATAAAGGCGACGCCGTGGCATAGATGGAGTGGGATGGAAGTGCTTATGAGCTCAATGCATGATCCTTACTTGCCTCAGGTAGCCGACGGTGCTAGGAAGATTCTTGAGGCTGCATTGCCTAAGGGGGTTAAGTTCTGCATCCAGACCAGAAGTCCTTTAGTGGCGCGTGATATCCCGATTTTAAAGAAGTATAAGAGGCAGGTTAGACTTCAAGTGTCTATAGCTACCTTGGATAAGGAGTTCTCTAGACTTATAGAGCCGCGCGTCGCTATGCCAGAGTCGAGATTGAAACTCCTAAAGCAGGCAAAAGAGGCTGGGCTAAAGGTCGGGGTTATCATCGCGCCCTTATTCCCATCCGTCCCCCAAAGACCTGATTGGAAAAGCGATCTTGAGGAGATATTTAGAGAGCTGGCAATCATTGAGCCAGACTTTATTTACGGTGAATCACTCCACGTCAGAGGAATGAACCTAGTTTACCTCAAAGAAGTCCTTGGAATTACAATTGGCAATAAAGAGTTATCCAAGCTTGATTGGGAGGCTGGAAAATTATTTAAAGAGCTCATTAAACGATATAGACTTAGAGGTACGTGGTGGTATGAATACAGGAATAGACATTAAAAATTCTAATGGAGGGTGTTTACAAAATGGCAGATAGGGCGATAAATAGAATTATTGAGGATTGGAATCAAAAAATAGCTGGATTGACTCTTCAGGAATGGGCTAAAAGACTTTATGGTGAGACAGGCGAGGAGGCATTTGAAGTGGATAACCCCGGCACAATTATGAAGCTGCTCCTCCTTTGGAATTACATGCTTTTTCCATACTTGCATATTATGGCATCCCAGCGTCAAAGGCAAAGGAAAAAGAATCGTTTAGGTAAATTATTCTACTTCGACCCCTATGCAGGAAATGGAATTGTTAAAATTAGGGCAAACGATCAAATAATAATGATTCCAGGTTCAGCGATACTTGCTTTACTAGCCCCCATTCTACTACATGAAAAACGCAAAACTGCTTACAGTTATTATTGGGATGTTATAGTATTAAACGATATTAAAGAAGAGTATAGAGAAGCACTGATTAAACGATGCAAACATATAATTGGATGGACACCAACATTAGAACATCCATATACGATCACTGTCACATTATCATCTATCAATACTAGTCCAAATGAGAGGTATATAGCAGTCACCAATCATAACTGTGTACAAGAAGATAGTTGGTTAACTTTTAAGCAATCTTTTGACAATGTAAAGAGAGAAAGCGGATGGATTCATGGGCTTATATTTTTTGATCCACCATCACCTGACGAAATGCCCCTTAAGCATATATCAAAACTTTTGAGTATTCCTTCAGATGTGATCGCGCTACTTCACACAGGCATATTTGCAGAGAATGTTAATATGAGACGATATAAACCTGACACATTAACAGATATTTTAAACTGTGACATCAAAACAGCAGAATCGCTTTTAGGACAAACTCATACGGTAGATGAATTAGAGAACTTATATCTCGAGAGTTTTCGTAAACTACTCACGAGTATAAAAATGGACGTAAGTAGCGGATCAAATGTTCGAGACGTGATAAAGTATATTCCCCTGCGTACAAAGAGAGGACGTTACCATCTAATCGTCGCGACTAGAAAGACAGGAGGCGAACAATTTAAAAAAGAATGGCAAGCTTGGTTCAAGTGGTTCAACAATTTTGCTGATGAGGTCAGTAAATTAAGCGATCATGATTCTTTGGTAGTCGAGATTCTTTCCGGCAGGCAAGCAATATTATATTAAATGCGTGACATATGTTCATCAAATAACTTACATTCCAATACATTATACCGCTATGTATTCATGCTCACTCCTTCAGCAACGATTTTAAGAAATCCGCATCTCCTCGGCTCTACGAGGTCTTAGTCGTGGGGGGATCATAGTTTCTACTCCTTAAAACTCTAAAAGATAAAAATGAGGGGTTAATATTCGTGGCTAGATGTAGTTTAAATGATGCGTGAACATCGTGATTCACTCAGCATGAGTATCTTTCAAGTTCTTGATTCAATGATTTATTCTTCGCTCAACAATTTTGTTTTTAATTCGCATAAGGCCGTACAGCTTCGAATAAGGAGGCTAATTCATAATATGAAATGATGAAATGATCCTATTGGCCGAGAAGTATGTTTATCAGCTTGTCTGTTCCTTCCAGTCCTCTATTATATACCTGTAGTCTATTATGGGGATTCGCTTAACCTTGTCCCTGAATTTTTCTACAGGGTTTTGTATGGTATGTATGCGGGGCTTTGTTAACGCGTTCTCAACGATATAGAGCCAGTATATGTCTCCCATTCTTGAGGCCGTCTGCCATTCATGGCTTGTCAGCTCGACCGGGCCCGTGGCCTTGAAGGATTTCACCTCTATCACCCTGTCGAATGATTCTATATCATAGCCCCTCAGGCTGTCCGAGACGTCTCTTATCTTCTCGAGCTTCTCCTTGTCTCCTCCAGCCCTCTCCCTTTCATATTCCAGTACTGCTTCCATGCCGGCCCTCTCCACGATCCCCCTTACATCCTTCTTTCCATCCTTCTTCCTGATTATGGCCGCGAGCCCAACTAGCTCATGAAAACCCGTGAACATGTATTCTTTATCAAGTTGCTCGAGCTTTTTCCTTATCCTCCCTTAACAGCCTAAGAATCCTCGACTTCAGCTCCCTCGCAGACACACTCGCGCCCAAAAAATAACACCAGCACCCTCTAACAAGATTTGAGATCGCAGCTATTAAGCAGCACCATCCAAGATGAATTCATAATTGCAATTTGGTAAAATTTTAAATCTGATGGTTGATGGAATATTTTTGAGGTTCATGCGAATATGCCCTCGCCTATAGATTTGGATGAGGTTGTTAAGGAGATCTTGAATGCTGCCTCCAAGTCTGTTACCGAGGAGGATTTGAAGATAAATGTCGAGTATGTTATTAGGAGCATGGTTATTGAGAGGCTTAGGGAGGCTGGGAAGCCTGATATTCCTGTGGCATCGTGGAGGCCTCCCCGCGCGTCATATGATGTTACGCTTGTCTCAGGGGTTAGGCCGGATGCGCTTTATGGCCACCTGATAATAGAGTATAAGAGACCGAGAACCTTTGAGAGTAGGAGGGAATTTGAGAGGGCTGTTGAGCAGCTTAAGAACTATATTATTGCTCATGCCCAGACGGAGGCTAGGTATCCGAGATACTTTGGGATGGTGCTGGATGGATATCAGATAGGGTTTGTTAGATATAGGGAGGCGTTAAGGAATTTTGAATCCAAGGGGCCGTTCCCTGTTAACAGGAATACTATCGCCAAGCTTGTGGAGGCGATAATAGGTCTTAGAAGAAAGGCTCTAAGCCCTGAGGAGCTTTTAAGAGATTTTGGGCCGGAAAGCCCTGTAGCAAAGGACTCGATTAGAGTGTTTTACAATAAGCTCCTAAACCCCTCACCCAAGACTAAGATCCTGTTTGATGATTGGAGGAGGGTTTTCTCCCAAGTCTGCGCCTATAGCCCCGAGAAGATAAAGGGCTTGGAGAAGATATATGGCTTTGAGAAGGTGAACGTCGATCCGGAGAAACTGCTCTTCGCGCTACATACATACTATGCCTTGATAATGAAGCTCCTTGCCGCTGAGGTGGCATCATTATACATGGCTCCAAGGCTCTTGTCATATCTGAAAACCTTGGAGGACGCATATTATCGCGGGCACGAGACCTTAAGAGATGAGTTACAGCGCCTTGAGGAGGGAGGGATATTCGCCACGCTCGGGATAATTAACTTCATGGAGGCGGACTACTTCGCGTGGTATCTGGATGAATGGGATGAAAACGTTGCCAAATGCGTGATGAGCATAGTCAGCGTGCTATCAAACTATGATCCAACCACCGCCGAACTTGAGCCGGAGAGGGTTAGAGACCTGTTTAAGAGGCTCTACCAAAACCTCGTCCCCAAGGAGATCAGACATGATCTCGGAGAATACTATACGCCAGATTGGCTCGCCGAACTCGTCTTGAACGAGGTTGGATGGACCGTGGAGAACTTCGAGAAGATTGCCGAGGAGAAGAATGACAAGCTGGCCCCACTAGACCTAAGACTCTTAGACCCAGCATGCGGAAGCGGAACATTCCTAGTCCTAGCAATAGGCAGGCTGAGAAACTACATCGAGGAACACTGGATAGACAAGGGAACAGCATTAAGGAGGATAACAAAGAACATTGTAGGCTTCGACCTAAACCCCCTAGCAGTAATAGCATCTAGAGCAAACTATCTAATCGCCCTAGGAGACCTGCTAAGAGAAAGAGGCGGGGAGCCGATAGAAATACCCATATATCTTTCAGACTCAATATTGGTGGAGACCACCCCCACGCTTACTGGAGGAGTGTATATTTTAAGGACCGCCGCTGGAAAATTCCAAGTACCAGTAAGCATAATAGAGAAGGGATTTCTCGCGAAAACATTAAAGTTGATTGAAGAATGTGTTAGGACCGGGTATACTGTAGATGAGTTTAGGATGAGACTATTAAGAGAGCTGAATCTAAACGAAGAAGAGGTTGAAATGATTGCCGACTTATTTAGAATTCTTTCAAACCTAGAGAAAGAAGGCAAGAACAGGATATGGACGAGGATAATAAAGAACTCTTTCGCACCATTCTTTACCGGAAGATTTGATTACGTGGTAGGCAACCCGCCCTGGATTAACTGGGAGAACCTTCCCGAGGAGTATAGAGAGGCAACCAAGGATCTATGGGGTGCCTATGGGCTCCTTAAGAAGACGGAAGGAGTAGGCTTAGGTAGGGTTAAGAGGGACATGGCCATGCTATTTTTGGCACGCTGTCTAGATAGATACGTAAATGATGGTGGACTACTCTCATTCCTCATACCGTTCACGGCCTACAAGACACAGGCTGGAGCTGGATTCAGAAAATATGTAACCCATTATAAGGTCCTCAAAGTTCACGACCTCGTAACATTATATCCATTTGAGGGGGCTACCAATAGGACCTCACTAATAGTTGTGAAGAAAGAGGGGCACACGAGTTTTCCCATACCATGCATAATCTGGTGCAATCCAACAACCAAGCCAATAGATGTTAACTCAACTCTTGAGAAAGTAATCACTTCGACCAGGCAACATACATTACTCATGATTCCTGTTGAGATAAATAAGCCTGAAAGCCCTTGGATGCAGATCACTGAAGGAGCTTACAAAGGAGTCAAGAAGGTGTTTGGCAGCAGTCCCTGGTATAAAGCATATGCAGGCGTCTATACCGGATTAAACCAAGTTTACTGGGTCGAGATAATCTCAGAAACTCCTGAAGGTCTGTTAATTACGAATCCACCGTTACCAGGACAGAAGAAAACTGTAAAAACTGTGAAGCAAGTTGTAGAAAAAGATTTGATTTATCCATTAGTAAGGGGGAGGGATGTTAAGAAGTGGTATATTACGCGAGAGTTAGGTTACATTCTCCTTCCAGTTGATGAAAAAGGTGAAACACTTACTCATGAAAAAATGAAATTAAATTATCCAAAAACGTGGAGTTATCTAATAAATTTCGTCCAAGATTTAGTGAGAAGAGGAGGAGAGCCATATAAATCTAAATTAGCACCCTACAGAAAGGAGAGATTTGAAAAAGCCGAGAAAATAGCACCACCCTTCTATTGGCTTTTTAATGCAAGCCCCTCTTTAGCTCCATATAAAGTTGTTTGGAAAGAGGTGTCAGCAAGAATGAAGGCTGGGGGCTTCCATGTAGCTATAGTAGAGCCGATTACAAACATGCAGCCAAAACCTAAGCCTATTATAGCAGATCATACAGTAGTTATGATACCTCTAACCGATAGGGATGAAGCTTTCTATCTTGCCGGTATACTTAATTCAACCGTTATACAGGTTGCTCTTACATATGCTGTTGTGGCTAGCATTGAGGAAAGTATTTTTGTACCAAAATATGATCATAAAAATGAACTACATACAAGGATTACAGAACTTTCTAAGAAAGCTTACGAAATATCAAAAAAGATTTATGAGGAGGATAGAGAAGATCTAAAAGAGGACTTAAACAAGATTGAGGAGGAGATAGATAAGACTGTTGCTCAGCTTTATGGTATAACTGATGATGAGCTTAAAGAGATTAAGAGATGTCTGGCTATACTCAAATGCGAGGAGGTGGAGGAGGAAGGAATTGAGGAGGGTCCTGAGGCACTTCCCGATATTTTTGTTGAGAACCCGGTATTGTATAGCGGCTCCCCGCAGGACATAGAGCTAGCAATAGTAAACCCTTATGAGGAGTCTCTTAGAGACGTTAAAATCAAGCTTGAGTTAGACGACAAGACGTTCGAGGAGGTATTCGAAGAGCTTTCCGGCGAGCAGCGCTTAAAGATCTCTCTGGGCAGGCTTAGCCTTGGAGAGTATAAGGTCAGGATCTCGATGGAGTATAGGTTGGGGGACTCGGTAAAGAGGGTTGAGAAAGAGGTGCCACTATATGTTAGGAGCTCGGAGGTGAGGTTTGTTGAGCGCGGCGGGCTTGATAGCATTTTAGGTGAGGAGGCATGAGCAGCTTTGACGCCGTTAGTTCAAAGTTGAAAAATGTTTTTGGCGATGCTGTCGTAAGGAAGGACTTAACTTTGTATGGGCACATTGGCAGGCTCCCAAGATTCATAGCCGAATACCTTATAGCAAGCATATGCGGGGATAGAATAAATGAGGAATGTCTGAGGAGGGTCTCAGAGGTTGTTGAGAGATATTACAGGGAGCCTCAGGAGAGAGATGTCGTAAAACATGAGCTCGTAAGGAATGGTAGAGTTAAGATTATAGGAGAGATAAAGGTTTGGAAGGATCTTGAATCGGGTTTAAATCGTGTAGAGCTGTTGAATATCCCGCTGGATGAGGACATAACAATCTCAGATGAAATTATAGAGGAGAACCCAAGACTGCTTGAAATGGGGTTATGGGGTATGGTAACACTAGAATATGACCCCTCATCATCAATAAAGCTCAGGGTCTCGGATTTCAGACCATTCCAGATAGCGAAGGTGGACCTCAATAGATTCATAGAGGGTAGGAGAGAGTTTGAGACAGATGAATGGATAGACGTATTGGTATCTACTATTGGATATAATCCCGGTCAGCTACCCCGGAGGAAAAAGTTGCTCATAATCACGAGACTGCTCCCCCTAGTTGAGGAGAACCTGAACATGATTGAGCTCGGGCCCAGGGGGACGGGTAAGACATACGTCTTCAGCAACATGTCCTTCTACACTAGGATATTCTCGGGAGGGAAGGTTAGCCCAGCAACCTTAATCTGGCATCTTGGAAGGGATGCCCCCGGGGAGATACCCACAAGGGACTGCGTGGTATTCGATGAGGTCTCCAAGATAGACTTTATGGAGGCGGCTGAGATGATGGGCAAACTAAAACATTTCATGGAGAGCGGCGAATACGAGAGAGGAAAGAGGAAGGGGAGTAGCGGCTGCTCCCTAGCATTCCTGGGAAACGTGGAAGTCGAACGTGAAAAACCCGTAGAAGAATTCACATATGTCCTGCCCCAGGAAATGAGGGATCCAGCATTCGTGGACAGGCTGCATGGCTTCATACCGGGATGGGAGGTGCCGAAGGTGGGTAAGGCGAGGATCTACCTATCAAGATACTATGGATTTGCGATAGACTATTTCTCGGAGATAATGCACCAACTAAGGAGAAAGGCCGAGTTTATAGCGTACATAAACGGCCATGTGGAGGTTACCGGGACAGACAAGTTTAGGGACGAGAGGGCGGTAAAGAAGATAGGGAGCGGCTTACTCAAGATACTATGCCCGCATGGAGAGTTCGATAGGGAGGAGCTCAGGCTTGTCATGGATATAGCGACAGAATATCGCCAGAGAATCGCCGACTGGCTACATTACATGGCTCCAGGGGAGTACGATCTCATCAAGCTCTCATACGAGTTTAGAGGAGTATAATCATGCCCGCATTAAATGTTAAGATGTATTCCGGCATCAAACCCGGTATAAGTTACAGCGATCTATACGAGTTGGCAGCGAGGCTCGAAAGGCTACTTGGCCCAGCTATACCAGATGGATCAGCATGGGGCCTGGAGAGGCCAGGCTTAGTAGGGTTAAAGGTGATAGAGGCGGTATATAGGACCTGGCAGGTGCCTAGACCTTCCGTTGAGGTGCCTTGGAGGCCCCGCCTAATGGGGCCGTGGATAGTCTTCGATTACCTGTTCTCCAAGACCGCAAAGGCAAACCCGCTAATAACATGTCTGACATCGCTTGGCTTGGCGAAATATGGGAAGGTGGTCCTGAAGAACACATACCTTGTGACGGCTGGGCTGAGCCCCGGGAAAGGCATCATGATCTTCCTCTACAAGGGAGGGCTAGGCGTTGAGAAGGATCTCGACAGCCTAGCCTACGTGATATCCCACATGATGAAGGCCCATGATGTGAAGAAGGCCGTCCTAGACCTAGAAACATTGGCAAATGCCGCATACGAGCTTAATAACTCGGTAATGTGGAGGTGGGTTGGATGGGTCACGAAGGAGGGTGAAACGATCCCGGGCGAGACCGTAAAGAGTAGATGGAAGGAAGAGTATGAAGAAAAGTTGAGGAGGGGCGAATGGAGGTCGTTGGAGTTCGAGGGAATGCTTGGAAGGATAAAACTCTCATCAACGGAAAGGAGAAAGACGATAAGCGTTATTGTGAAGAAAAAGGTTTTCAAGATGGGGTCTAAAAGGGATCTTAAGCCCGTCTTTGACGAACTCTCTAGAATACTTAAGCCCAATAGGTTTACATATTTATCTCCAGACCAGTCGGATGAAGCCGGAATACTGAGAGCATATACTGAGAGGAGGGGGATAGTAGCAGCCGAATATGTTGTTAGGGGAGAGTATGGCGTTAACGCCTGCGATGTATCCTATGAGTTTAAGGGATATGACATAGAGGCTGGGGAAAATAAGATCGAGGTAAAAGCCTTCAGAGATGGAATGCATAAGACCATAGAATTAACTGAGAATGAGTGCGAGAAAATGCGCGAGATAGAGGGTTATAAGATATTCGTTGTTGAAGATGCCTGGGATGACAACCCAAGGGTAAACGTCATAGAAGATCCTAGAAGCCTTATTCTAAACAAAAGAGAGCGAGATAAACCACGATTAACAATCGAAACCGAAACATATTACGAATGTGAAGAAGCCCGATGGAGGGAAAAAGTGGATAAAACAAAATTCGGAAAGGTGTAACAATTTTCCATTCTTGAGTTGTTTGTAACAAAAGCGTCGATAAATAAACTATATCTATTGATTGTATAGACTTCCTCGTAAATGGCTTTGAGGATTGTTCAGATCATGTCGGCCTAGCTGCCCACTTTCTGCTCTTCA
>Ga0080004_1097364_pt1 | contig 11234 bp, 11 predicted proteins | sample WasSprMetagenome_FD_69207 | JGI IMG/M metagenome (GOLD analysis project Ga0080004, IMG submission 69207) | Sulfidic aquatic microbial communities from Washburn Spring, Yellowstone National Park, USA - WS (SPADES assembly) (version 2) | ecosystem: Environmental > Aquatic > Thermal springs > Hot...
CTGTTCCAGAAAGGGTTCTCATTATCATAATTTTTGTATTATCTGTATAAACAGCAGCATTTGAAGGGTCAACATTTCTTGATTGTCCCCAAACTGCTGCTCTTGAAGTTGTTTCATTTGCTGCTCCAATAGAAAAAGTTGAGGGTGCAGCTAGGGCTGTTCCTGCTACTTGATTATGAGAAAAAAGAACTACTAAATTTGGCTGAAATCCTAAACCAGAAATAGTCTGCACTCCTGTTGCTGTTGGTTGTAAAAAATTACCAACTGCATAACTTCCTCCTTTAATTGCTAAATAAAAAATAGGTGTAGCTGCTGCCGGAGCATCAGAAACATTTAAAGAAAAGCCATCAGAAGAAAATCCGTTAAAAGCAGCCAAAGCATCTATAGCACAAGCAGTTGAACTCAAAAGAATAACATTATCAGTTCTTTGCAAGCTATATTTTGTTGAATTCTTTTTATCACCGCTATTAACACAATTTAAAATCGAACCTTGGTTATTACTATAATCAGCAAATCCCATGCCCATTTCTAAACCAGCAGATGCAGTATCAACAGCTTCAGTAAATCCCCAAAGAAACATTGCAAAATCAGGCTGAAATCCAACTCCAGTAATATTTTGAATTCCGATTGAGGTTGCTAAAGTAAATGTTCCTGCTTTAACATTAGTAACATCAGAACCTCCAATAGCAATATAATTTATGATATCTGCCCTTGCTTCACTTACTGCCCAGTTAATTGTAAATCCATCAGCATCACAAGAAGTAAAAGTTGCTCTGGAACCAACTGTTGGAGTTCCATCAGATAAAATAACAATAACATTGCTTTCTGTTCTATATCTTCCAGCCTTTGAAGTAGCAGCATTATCATCTTCAGCAATTGCTACTGCTCTTTGGTTGGTGCAATCTGTAAAACCTATTCCTTGAGATCTTGGCACTGCTGCTGTCGCATTTGCTGTATTTCTTGACCAATAAAATATTATTGCTTTTGGTTGAAATCCTAATCCACTAATTGTTTGACTTCCTGTTGTTGTTATCTTTGCAAAACTTCCAACTTTAACATTTATTCCTTGTGCTTTTACTTCTTTAATCTTTAAGCTTTTCCAAACCATCGGCCATCCCGCAAACAACCACACCAAAATTAACAAAATAATCAATATTTCGGACGTCGCACGTCTTAATATTTTCAATATCCTCAAAAATTTTTTTACTATTCTAATGCCCATTGTTTAATTTCTGCCAAATCAAAACTTCTTAGCCAATTTTCTATTGCTTTTTTATAACCTTTCTCTCCCTCGAAAACCTCTAACAAGAACTTTCTTTGTGTTACTGATGGAAAATTTTTAATTCCTAAATAATCTAAATGGCTGCTCCAACGATATTTTTCTAAAAATTTTATCGCTCGTTGTGGGTTTTTTATTTCTCTATTTCTCCACTCAGGATATTTTAAGTCTAATGGGTTACAATGAATATAATAAGGAATATGAGTAAAATGTTCTTCTTTTTCAATTAGAATTCTTTTAAATCTTCTTTCAAATAGCGTTCCAGTTCTCTGATATTTCTCATTAAAGTATTTAGCATATCCTCCATTCAATTTTTTCATAAACAATGTTAAATATTCAGGTTTTTTAGGAACTAAAAGTAAGTGGTAATGGTTTGGCATCAAACAAAAAGCCAATAAATCAACAATTCTCTTCCTTTCCTTTTTAACGTTAATGTGCGGACGTCGTACGTCTTCAGATTGAATTTGTCTATAACGAGGGTGTGGAGCAGGATCTTTATCGTTAAATTCATATAAATCATGAATAAATCTTAAATAGTCCTTGTCTTCAAGAAATATTTTCCTTTTATCAACTCCTCTATTTAAAACATGATATATTTCCATTTCATTTTTATATTATAAACCTTAATTTGGATATTTTGGACGTGCGACGTCCAAAATATTAATTGGTGGCAATGATGTTGATTTGGCAAATAATAGTTGATCTTTTTGAGTTGAATATTATTGGTATAGAGAAATTCCCCCTCTCAGAACCTTTTTGACGATAAATTTTAATTTGCACAATATCTTTATTAGTAGAAATTTGATAATCATTATTTTCTGCGAAAACAACATCTATCCCATTAGGCAAACTCCCAATTTCTAAATTTTTAATTCCATCACCAATTAATTTAAGATTAATAAATTTGGTTTCTCCTTCCTTTATATTCACAGAAAACTGATCTAAAGAATAAGAAAGATTATCTATATTTTTTATATCTATTTTTCTTTCAATTTTTCGTGTTTTAAGAGGCTCAAGAAGCTCTTGAAAAGCTGGAGGGGGTATTTCTGGGGGCGTGGTAATTTCGTTGGTTTCTTCTATCAAGTTTTCTTCTTGCTCTTCTATAGATGTCGCAGTAGTTAAGGAGGTATTTCCTTGGATATTAGTTGTTGATACTGGAATATTAGCTATTGATACTGATTGAGAATTTTTATACCCCACCTCGAGCCACATTGATTCTAAATAAAGGTAATAATCTGTATCTGGATATGAATTTATTTTAATTTGGATTTTTGAGATGTCTACCCAATTATTTACAGGAATGTCAAAAGTTAAGTTCTGCCAATTGTTTTCATTGACACTTCCTAGATAATTCCAATTTTGGCCATCTAAGGTGTAGTGAATATCGAAAAGAGCTTTCGATGATGTTGCTAAAGTTGACGTTGGTTCAGTTAACGCTTGGTTAAATTCTTCAGATGCTTTTGTCTGAGTAGAAGTTGATTCTGAAGATGTTGTTAGTTCTAAAGATGAAGAGGTTGGTTCTGAAGTAGTTGTTCCTATCTGAGAACTCGTTGAAATTCCTGATTCGTTACTATTCGTGCTTATTTCATTTATACTTGTGTTATTTTGTGTTTCTGTGTTTGCCTTATTTAGTATCTCTGTGTCCGTATTGATTTGCGTCTCGCTCTGAGCAAAAACAAAATTAATAAATTTAAGATACGCAGACTGGTTCGGACTTAACACGGACATTTCGGACTTTTTATTATTTTCATAAGAACTTGTTGCAGTTTGTGATTTGTTACTATTCGTTTGATTTACTTCGTTACTATTCGTGTTATTTTTTATTGTGGGGACGTCGGACGTCGTCATATTAGTTTCAAGAGTTGAAGTTGATTCAATAAGCGGTTTTTCTCTTAATTCTTTTGTAATCACCCAATTAAAGTGTAAAGTAATTCTTTTAATTTTTCCTTCTTTAATCGGCCCTTGAAAATTCCCACAATAAATTTCTTTAAAACCACCATAATAAACAGCAGAATTTGATTCATTAATTAGATCAGGATTATCAACTTCTTTTTGCCCTTGAGCCTTTTCAGGATTTACAAAACTTCCTAAACAGGTTTGAGGATAAAAATATACCAAGTCTGCCTTAGTTTTATGTTTAAAAACGATAAAAACCAAAAGAAAAATAATAAAGAAAATTAACCAAAGCCCTTTTTTCTTAAAAGATTCTAAAGCCATTCTTAATTAAATTATAAGCAAAATTAAAAATATTAAAAAATTTGAAAATTGAGCAAGAATTAAAAGTTAAGCATTTGATTCTTTTTGTTTTTCTTTTGCTTCTTTGAGCTTTTTTAATCCTTTTTCTATTAAAGAAAAATTATGATCAAAACCACTTTTTTGTGATGGATTAAATATTCCTGAATCCAAAATTTTTTCTATTAAATCAGATGTTAAATTTTCCATATTCCTTAATATTGTTCTTCTTAATATATCAATCTTTTCATCATCAAGCTCCTTTTTATTAAATCTTTCAATTTCTTTCTCAATCATCTTTCTTATCTCTTCTACTTTTTCTTTTTTTTGTCTCAAACCTTTCCATTATTTTAATTCTTCTAATGCTTTTTCATATTCTTCTTTGTTTAATGGTTTTCCGTGCCATTTATAATTATTCTCAATAAAACTTACTCCTTTTCCAGGAATTGTATGGCAAATTATAACACTTGTTTTTCCTTTTATGGTTTTAGCATATTCAACAGTATTTATAAAATCTTTTATATTATGACCATCGACCTCTAAAACATTCATTCCAAATGCCTCAAGTTTTTCTCTAAAAGGTTCTAATGGCATAACATCTTCTGTGTTTCCATCTTGCTGAATTTTGTTCCTATCAATAATAACAATCAAATTATCAATCTTATATTTATTTAAAAATAGATATGCTTCCCAAATGCTTCCTTCATTATGCTCTCCATCAGATGTTATACAATAAACATAAAAATTTTTATTATCAAGTTTTGCTGATAATGCTACACCTATTGCATATCCTAAACCTTCTCCTAATGATCCAGATGTGTTTTCTATTCCTGGCAAAGATGATCTATAAGGGTGTCCTTGTAATCTTGAGTTAATTTTTCTTAATGTTTTTAATTCTTCAACAGGAAAATAACCTGATAATGCTAAGCTTGCATATAAGACAGGGCAAATATGACCATTTGATAAAATTAATCTATCTCTTTCTTCCCAATCAGGATTTTTAGGATCATGTTTTAGAATATGAAAATATAAAGCTGAAAAAACATCTGCCATTCCCAATGAGCCTGCAGGATGCCCTGAACCAGCATTATAAATCATTTCGATTATTAGTCTTCTTATTTCTAAAGCCTTACTTTTCAAAAATTCAATTTTTTCTTCATCCATTTATTAATTATAATTTATTTGATATAATTATTTAAAATGGCTACACCATATAAATTAATCAGCGAAAACAATTTTAAGACTTGGCTTTTGATGACAATATTTTTGGTTTTTGTATTTGGTTTAGGATATTTATTTGCTTATATTTTTAAATCTCCATCAATTTTTTATTTTGCTGTAATTTTTGGATTGTTAATGAATATTTTAAGTTTTTATTATGGTGATAGGATGATTATATTTTTAACTGGGGCAAAAGAAGTAAATAAAGATGAGCTTCCAGAAGTATATAGAATATTAGAAAATCTTTCAATAACTGCTGGCTTACCGAAAACTCCTAAATTATATCTTATGAATACTAGGGCTATGAATGCTTTTGCAACTGGAAGAAATTATGAAAATTCTATTGTTTGTGTTACAAAAGGGCTTATTGAAAATTTAAACAAAGAAGAGCTTGAAGGTGTTATAGGTCATGAGCTTTCTCATATAAAAAACAAAGATATAAAAGTTATGATGATTGCAACTATATTGGCTGGAATTGTTGCTATAATGGCTGATTTCTTTTTAAGATTTGGGATTTGGGAAGAAAGAGATGAAAGAGAGAGCGGAAATATTATATTTTTCTTAATTGGGATTTTGCTTGCTATTCTTGCTCCTATTTTTGCTCAATTAATACAACTTGCTATTTCAAGAAAAAGAGAATTTTTAGCAGATGCAGGCAGTGTTTTATTGACAAGAAATCCTGATGGTTTAATAAATGCATTGGAAAAAATTTCAAAACAAGAAATTGAATTAAATGTTTCTCCAGCAACAGCAAGTTTATTTATTGTCAATCCATTCAAAGATAAAAAGGGATTTATAAGCTGGTTAGGAAATTTATTCTCAACTCATCCACCTATTGAAGAAAGAATTAAAGCTTTAAAAAGTATGAAAATATGAATTTTAAACTAAAATACTTTGGTATAGAAACTAAGACATATTAAAATTTATTATAGATTGCGGTGGTAGTTCAGGGGTACCTGCCTGCCGGCAGGCAGGGAACGTCTCCTTCCCAAGGAGAACCTGCCTGCCCTGCCTGCCTCTACTTGTCGGTAGACAGGGGCAGGCGGGCGGCAGGCAGGGGTCGCGGGTTCAAATCCCGTCCACCGCTCAAAATGGATATTTTAAAAGAAATAAAAGATGAAAATTGGAAAAGAACTCTTCTATTTTTAGAAGACTGTCTTTGATTTGGCTAAAATTAATAAAAAAATAGAAGAGATAGAGAAAGAGGCAGAAAAAGAAGATTTTTGGAATAATGAAGAAAATATTAAAAAAATTGAGGAGTTAGAAAAATTGAAAAATTTAAAAAACAAAATTGAAGAGCTTTTTAATTTCTTAAAAAATGAAGATTATGAAAATGCTAAAAAAATTTTAAAAGATTTATATTTTAATTTTTGCTTAGAGGATAGTTATAAAAATAGCAAGGTTATAATGAATTTATATGTTGGAGCAGGTGGTAAAGATGCTGAGGATTGGGTTGGAATTTTAGTAAGGATGTATAAAAATTTTTTTGAAAAGAATAAAATAAAGTATAATATTTTAGATAGTGATGAAAATGAATATGGGGGGTATAAGTTTTTTAGTTTTGAAGTAGAAAGTGGTTATTACCCTATATTAAAATATGAAATGGGTGTGCATAGATTAGTAAGAATTTCGCCATTCTCTAAGAAAAAATTAAGACATACAAGTTTTGCATATGTTGAAGTTTTGCCATTAATAGAAAATCCAAAGATTGAGATAAATGAAGATGACTTAGAAATACAGACATTTAGAGCATCAGGAAAAGGAGGGCAAAATGTAAATAAGGTAGAAACTGCTGTAAGAATAAGATATAAACCATTAAATATTGTTGTCACATGTCAAAGTGAGAGATATCAGCATAGAAATAAAGAAAAAGCATTGCAAATATTAAAATCTAAAATTTTAAATTATATGGAAAGAGAAAGGGTAAAAAAAATTGAAGAGTTAAAAGGAAGGGTTGAAATTGGTTGGGGATATCAAAAAAGATCGTATTTTATGGATCCATATAAATTAGTTAAAGATCATCAATTTAATTATGAAACAACAAAATTAAGTGAAGTATTGGATGGTGATTTAAAATTAATCCATCCATTAGGAGCAATTTTATAATGATAGTTTTCAAAAATGTAACAAAAATATATGAGCCAAATATAGTAGCTATTGATAGAGCGAGTTTCGAAATAACATCTGGAGAATTTGTTTTATTGGTAGGAAGATCAGGCGCTGGCAAAACAACAATTTTAAAATTAATAAGAAAAGAAGAAGAGCCTAACGAGGGTTTTATTTTGTACAAAAATTTAGATTATAAAAGAATAAGGGGAGGGGCCATTCAAAAATTAAGAAAAAAGATTGCAATGGTTTTCCAAGATTTCAAACTTTTATTAGATAGAACTGTTTATGATAATGTAAAAATCCCATTAGAAATTTTAGGTTATTCAAATAAAGAGATTAAGAGAAAAGTTGAAGAAGTTTTAAGAATGGTTGATTTGTGGAATCATGCACCTATATTAGCAAAATATTTATCAGGTGGAGAAAAACAAAAAACAGCAATAGCAAGAGCATTAGCAGTTTCTCCTGAAACATTATTAGCAGATGAACCAACAGGAAACCTTGATCCAATAAGCGCAAGGGAAATTATAGAGATTTTAAAAAGAATTAATGAAGAAGGAATAACAATTATTTTGGCAACACATCATAAAGATATAGTAAATTATTTAAATAAAAGGGTCATTACATTGCAAGGTGGAAAAATTATAAAGGACGAAAATCCTGGAAAATATACATTGGTTTAAATGGTTTTATTAAGAATAATAAATCAAGGATTAGATCTATTTTATAAGAAGAAAACAATTACAATTGTTAATGTTTTTATGATTTTTTTAATGAGTTTATTTTTATTTTCTGGAATCTTTGGTTATTATATTATTAATGAAACAATTAATTCTATAAAAGATAGATTAGATTTTTCTATTTATTTTAAAGCTGACACTTCAAAAGAAGATATAGATAAGTTAAAAAATATTTTAGAAAATTTCCCAAATGTTAAAGAAGTAAAATATGTAACAAAAGATATAGCATTAGAAAAGTTTAAAAAAGAATCATTAGCAAATCCTACTATAAGCGAGGCATTAAAGGAATTAAACAAAAATCCATTGGTTGATTATTTGATTGTTAAAGCAGATGATCCAAATGTTTATAGTGAAATAGCAAAATATATAGAACAGTCTCCATATAGAGCAACCATAGAGTTTTTAACATATTATGAAAATCAAAAAGCAATTCAAAGATTTATTTCTTTATCAAACTATGTTAAACTTTTAATAACTGTATTTTCAATCTTAATATCAGCTTTTGTATTTTTAATAATCTTTAATTTAACAACATTAACTATTTATTCTCAAAAAAATGATATTGAGGTTTATAGATTGGTAGGTGCTCCGAATTATTATATAGCTTTGCCATTTGGGATTTTTAATATTATCTCTGCATTTTTGGGTTTTATATTAAGTGAGGCTTGTGTGATTTTAGTTTTAATAAGAACAGATAATTTTTGGAATAAAATAGTTTCCTCTTTAAACCCAAATTTATTCTTTTATCAAAACTTTTTTATAATTAATTTATCAATATTCGGATTTATATTATTAATAAATATAATTTCAAGCTTGATTGCAATTCAAAAATATCTTAAAATATAATAAAATGACATGTTATTTTTGTTCACAAAACGCAAAAGAGATAGATTATAAGGATATTGATGTTCTTAAAAAATTTTTAAGTGCTGGAATGAAAATAAAGCCAAGAAAAAAGACCGGAGTTTGTAGTAAGCATCAAAGAAAATTGGCGCAAGCAATAAAAAGAGCAAGGGAGATGGCATTATTGCCCTATCTTCCAAAATAATGCTTTATTCATCAAATAAAGAGCTTGTTAATGCTTTAATATCTTCAGGGGTTTTAAAATCTGAAAAAATTATTGATGCTTTTTTAAATATTGATAGAAAAAATTTTGTAAGAGAAGATTATATTTATGAAGCTTATGGAGATTATCCTTTGCCAATAGGTGATGGGCAAACAATTTCTCAACCTTGGACAGTTGCTTTTATGTTAGAGCTTTTAGAGCCTGATAAAGATCAAAAAATTTTAGATGTAGGATTTGGTTCTGGATGGACAACAACATTATTAGCTTATATAGTAACAGGAAAAAGGTTTTCTCCAAAAGAAGAAGTTGATATTAAAAATTTTAAAGGAAGGGTTTATGGAATAGAAATTTTGCCTTCTATTTTTAATTTTGGTAAATCTAATATTGAAAAATACAATTACATGAAACATAAGATTGTAGAATTAAAATTGGGAGATGGGTCAAAGGGATGGCCTGAAAAATCTCCATTTGATAGAATATTGGTAAGTGCCGCAGCACAAAAAGATATACCTCAACCTTTAATTGACCAACTAGAAAATAATGGAATTCTTGTTATCCCTGATAAAAATGGAATTTGGAGAATAATGAAAATAGAAGGAGAAATAAAAAAAGAATATTATCAGGGATTTAGTTTTGTGCCATTAATAGAAGAATGAAAATTTATATAGGAACATCTGGGTGGCAATATTATCACTGGAGAGGAAAATTTTATCCTGAAGATTTAAACAGCAAAGATTGGCTAAAATTTTATTCTAAATATTTTAATACAGTTGAAGTAAATACAAGCTTTTATCATCAAACAAGAAAAACAACTTTTGAAAAATGGAAAGAGCTAATAAACGCAGACAAAATCTACCCGAATGAAAAACTGAATAATATACCCGAATCAAGCGACCGAATATTCGGTCAAAATTCGGGTAATGCATCTTCCGTCAAGTCTGCGTTATTCCTTTTTTCAATAAAACTTTATAGGCTTTTTACTCATTTTAGAAGATTAAATTTAAAGAAAGAAGATAAGAAAATTTTAAAAGAAACATTAAACAATTATTTAGCCTTAAAAGAAAATTTAGGACCAATATTAATCCAATTCCCTCCAAGTTTGAAAATCGATATTGAAAAGTTAGAAAAATTTGTAAAAGAGATTAAGAAAAATTGCAAAAATATTTTACTATCTATAGAGTTTAGACACAGATCTTGGCTTGATAAAGAGGTTTATAAATTTTTGAAAAAAGAAAATATAGCATTTTGCATATCAGATTCCCCAAGATGGAAAACGGATATAGTAAAAACAGCTAATTTTGTTTATGTAAGATTCCATGGAAGGCCATTATTTGCTGGAAAATATTCAGAAGATGAATTAAAAGAATGGGCAAAAGAAATTAAAAAACTAAAACCTCAAAAACTTTTTATATATTTCAATAATGACTTTAACGCCCACGCAATAGAAAACGCCTTTTATATGAAGAAGATATTAAAATAATTTTATTCTACTTCTTCAATAACTAATTCATTTCCAGAAATATAAGCTATGTATACTTTGTTGTCTTTTGTGAAGGTGAAGATAGCATAGTCCTTATTATAAGGCCCATAGGTTTTCTCATTTATCTGAATGTATTCTTTATTATCTTTTCCGAATATCCATGCATATTTTGAACTATCATCAGAAAAAACGGGACCGCTTTGTTTTCCATAAATTGGATAGGGTTTTACATAATCATAAGGTCCATATGTTTTATCGTTTACATGAATATATGTGTTATTATCTTTTTTACAGCTCCATCCATAGCTTAGACCATTATTAGAAAAGCTAAGGAAAATTAAATCACAATCATAAGGTCCATAGGTTTTATCGTTTATTTGGATGTATTTTTCCCCATCTTTCTCAAATACCCATCCATAACTTGAACCATTGTTAGAAAAAATTGGTGTGGATACTTCTTTATCATACGGCCCATAAGTTTTATTGTTTATTTGAACATACCATTTATTATCTTTTTTAAATTGCCATCCATAGCTTGAACCGTCATCCGAGAAAACAATGGAATATCTATTATCTCTATCGTATGGTCCATATATTTTATCGTTTATTTGAACATAATATCTGTTGTTTTTTATATATTCTACTCCGATATATTGACCATTAGGTGATATTAAGAAGCCATCTATTGCATCATAATCTATCTTAAATTTTTTTATTTTTTCTTTTGATACTATATTGGATTCTTGTTTTTTAGATAATAGTTTTTCTTTAAGTTTAGATATACCTTTTGGACCTATACTATTTCCACTCCAGTTTCCATACCATTCAGAATAGAATTTTTTAACAGCTTTTTTAGTTTGAATACCATAATAACCATTAGCTCCTGTTGGAATATCATATCCTGCTTCTATTAAACAAGCTTGAAGATTTTTAACTGCTAAACTTTTTTGACCATATTTAACAGGTTTTAGAGTATTAGGGTTACAGGTAACAACTTTAGCTGAAACATTAAAATAAGGGGTAAGGAAAAGAGATAAAATGATTAGGGATAGGATTATTGAGATTAAATGTTTTTTTATTCATTATTTGTTTTTGTTTAATTATGACCTA
>Ga0080004_1127321_pt1 | contig 11223 bp, 11 predicted proteins | sample WasSprMetagenome_FD_69207 | JGI IMG/M metagenome (GOLD analysis project Ga0080004, IMG submission 69207) | Sulfidic aquatic microbial communities from Washburn Spring, Yellowstone National Park, USA - WS (SPADES assembly) (version 2) | ecosystem: Environmental > Aquatic > Thermal springs > Hot...
CGTTCAAGACCATCCTATCATCAGCCCTAGGCCTACCAACCCTAGACATAGGAGGAAGAAGAGGCTTAATCACCTCCCACTCATAATCACTAAGCTCACGAAAACTCATAAAGAAAACAAGGAAAGAGAAGCTTAAATAGTCTTGAGATGAGTTCTATAATAGTGACGTCAAACACCTCATCCTGACTCTCATCTGCATCCAAATCTACTTTAGGAATTCTAAATACGGTGACTTCAAATCTACCATCGCATTAACCACCAAGTCTGCCAACCCTCCGTATTGAATATTGTATCTAAAGGTTGCTTGATAATGTTCAAGCATATCTCTTAGAGCACCTTTGCAATTAGAACATGGTGCGCATACATATTTAGGCATTTTGGGGTCTTGTACAGTATCTCTGAAAGCTTCAAGTATCTGCTTAAATTTCATTCTAGATGCAACTTTACTCCTCCACTCAGGGAAATTGATTGACTGCATTATCGCGAAACCGCTTCCACCCCCACAACAATAATTATAGACACCTGAGGGGCTCATCTCTCTAAACTGGCGACATATCTTTCCAAGGATGTTTCTCTGAGGCTTCACTATACCCATCAGCCTAACAATATTGCATGGGTCATGGAGGGTTACAGGGAAATCATTTCGAGAAGGATCCAGGTTTAGCTTATTCTTCTCTACTATGTCCCACAGTATTGGTAGGAAGCTTTCTCTAGGTATATTATAATCATCGAACAAGACCCTGTCAGCTACAACCGTTAAAGCCTTATGTGCATGTCCGCATTCCCCAATGACTATTTTCTTTACATCGAGCTTCCTCGCCACCTCTACGTGCTTTAAAGCTACCCTAGCAAGTACAACGTCATCATACCATACACCATAGTTTACAGCGTCATAACCTACGAGGTGGCTGCTAAGCGTCCAGCTTAAGCCCGCCTCCTCAAATATTATAGCGAAGGCAGCGGGGTTCTCAGGCCATGAGAGATACTCACCAGCATTATGGATAAGCAAGATATCTGCTCCCTTCTCATCGACGGGTATCTTGATACTTTTACCATACTTTTCCCTGATATCTTCTTCAATAAATCTTACAATGTCTTTGAAGCCTTCAGGAGTCATGCCGGTGGATGAGCCTATCTTTAGGTGTTGCATCGCTCCCTGTTCATGGAGAGGTTTTGGAGCTATTCCAAGCTCAGAGCTGAAGAGCTTTCTTATCTCGTGGGTTATCAATCCATTGTCTAAGCCTAGTGGACAGGTTTGAGTACATCTTCTACAAATTGTACATCTATAGGCTAGCTCACCTAACCTAAGTATTGTTCTTACGTTTAATTCGATATCTTCAGAGAATATTCTTCTAGACTTTGTTAAGTATTTTTTCCAGATTCTCCTTAAGACCTCAGACCTGTATGTTGGTCTATAAATCTCTTTCCTGCCGCTTGAAACATATATGGGGCATGCCTCACTGCATGTTTGACATTTTGCACAATACTCTAAAGAAAGCAGTAAGGGTTGTAGAAAAGTCCAATTCCCCTCTACAGACAGTAGCTTATTCAAACCTTCCAGGAAACGTTGAACAAGCTTCTCCTCTTCCTCCTTACTCTGAGGTCTCCAAGGAATGTCTATCCCAACGTATCCGTCCAGATCCGTCGCATATCTTGACCTCCACTCACTCTTCGGCTCGGTCATCTCAGGCTCCATACCAGGCTTATCATATGGTGGTGGCAGAGTCATTAAATCTCTCACAGATAACTTAACTAGTTGTTCAACTTCTTTACTTATATCTGAAACTTTTATCCTAGGTAATAACTTAACCTCCACTTCTACCCCACCTCTGATGCATTCTCTAACCAGCTCCTACCTTTCTTCATATGTGGTCCACCCCAGGGGATCTTGTAGCCTCTAACAACCTCCTTCACTCTATATTCTATTCTCCCTCCTTTAATATTAGGTTCATCATCCCACAATACTTTGTGGTAGGTAAACCACTTTCCAAGGAAGTGGGACATCTTAGAATAAGGTATATAGATCCAGAGGAGCTGTAGTAGGATAATATGTAAAATGGTTACCGGAGGCAGCTCAACCGATGAAGTTATCTGGAAACTAGCTATCGATATCATGTATTTTCTAGCTAGCTCAAAGAAGGGGTCTAGACCTAGGGCTGCTAAACCAGTTATAAGAACAGCGAGGATTGAGAATAAGTTAAAATAGTCAACTTTATTGGTGTATTCTCTTATAGAACTCTCAACAATCCTTTTAACCAGTAACCCAAGCGCTCCGATGGTAGTTGCGAAGATCCCTACGTATCCAAAGAATATTATCAAGTATTCGATCAAGGTGGCTTTAGCTGCTGATCCAAAGAGGTATACTGTTGTAAGACCATTAACCAGCAAAGAAGCAAACCATAGTAAGATCATGTAGATACCACCGTGGAATAGGAACGTTAGATACCATAGAGGACGGTTATACATGTATACTCTCTTTAGAAAAAGCATCTCCTTCAACATTTCTTTTAATTCTTCAATTAGAGATTTTGATGGCTTGCTTAGAGACCAATCTACTTCTTCCATATAGCTTCCACCATAGTGTGTACGACCAGGCTCATGTGGAACTGGATAAAGCTCCCACCTTAAATGTAGTGGTTTCCTAGACCATTTAATCCAGACATATATCAAGCCAGCGGCAAAAACAAGAATAGTAAAATAGGTTGAGGTCAGTAAAGCTTCAGTTAAGCTCAACTCTACACCCCCATGGTTTAGTAGACAAGAACTAATTGAAATATTTACTTAATGCACTTGATGGTAATTGAAGTATATGTTTGTTATAAGTGCAAAAAGGTTCATAAGTAAAGATATTGTAGCATGTACGACTATGTGATACGACATTTACTGATTCCGGCTCAATAATAACCTTCTGATAAAACTTCTCAGGGTTTCATAATACTGATTTACAGTATTAATTGAAAAGTTATAGTGTACTGGGAGCTTTATTTTCAACGCTTCCGAAAGAAGTCTCTTACTTATTATAGAATAGACAATATTTTCAGCAGACAATAATTCTTTTTCTCTGGAAAGTATCTCCAGAATCTTAAGACATGTTACAACTATTATATAGACATTCTCTGGATATGATCTAACATGCTCAATCAATTTCTCCACATTTTCTCTATTCTCTACAATGGTGTATAGCTTAAGTATACGGAACGAATAAAAGCTTTCCATAATAAATTCTTCTAGGCGTTGACTTACATGTTTAGAGGAATACAGAGCTAATGAGCAATTCTTTGACATTTTCGATAGTAATTTTATCAATCCTTCAGACGAATGCATTTCTGGAACTTCTACATTTTCTGCACCTGATATTTCTAGTAAAGAAGCTGTTCCAGGTCCTATAGCTAGTGAATGCTTTTCAGCATGTTTCCAAGCTTCTGGGAGAAGCTTCTTAACTATCTTAACTGCCGTCTTGCTTGTAAAAACACTAATCTCAGGAGTGAAACCTGATGAAAAAGCTCTACGAGCCGACTCAACCTCATCATAGTTAATCTTAACATTAATGACAGGGATTATCTTGAATTCAACATCTAGATCTCTCAAGTACTTGATTATGTTCTTAGATGTATCTCGTGTTCCAGGCAGTACAACTACTACTCTTCTATCCATTTCAACTTCTCTCTCAATTCAACGACTCTCCCAAAAACTAGGACGACTGGAGGCTTTACATCATGTCTTCTAGCCATCTCGACAATATTCTCTAGACTGCCGGCAAAAACTCTCTGAGAGGGAAGTGTAGCGTTCTCAATTATAGCTACAGGAGTGGAGGCTGGCAACCCAGAAGAAAGAGCTTCTCCAATTATCTTTTCCAGATTTGATACACCCATCAAGACTATGATGGTGTCTACAGAGGAGAAAATCTTTCTTAAGTATTCTACGTCATCTCCATACCCCTCTCTCCTATGACCTGTAACTATCGCTACTGAAGATGAATGATCTCTATGTGTTACAGGTATGCCAGCATATGTTGGAGCAGCAAGAGCTGATGTGACCCCTGGAACCACCTCATACATTACTCCAGCAGACTTTAATGCTTCACATTCTTCCCCACCTCTAGAGAAGAGCATCGGGTCACCACTCTTCAATCTAACAACGACGTCATACTGTCTTGCTTTCTCAATGAGCAGCTTATTTATCTCTTCCTGCCTCCAACTCTCACCTCTCTCTTTACCAACACATATCATCTCCTTCACCTTAACGGCATATCTAAGGATCTCAGGGTTAACCAGCCTATCGTAAACCACTACGTCTGCACTCTCTAATATTCTCAGAGCTTTCAAAGTAATAAGCTCAGGATCTCCAGGACCAGCACCAACAAGATACACTTTACCCATAAAGTCTCAATACATTCCTACACTCTGTAAATATAAAATGTTAAGTGAGAAGCCATGTCAAAGCCTATTTTCAATAGGGAAACATTTATGTGCAGAGATTAGGACGAAATGTAAAGATGGAGTGAGATTCTAATAAATACTTGGATTCTCAGTCCTACTGATTATAAGGTTAAAATATTTAGCAAATGCAGACGCTACATTTATTAAAGTTCCAAAGAGTATAACTAAGAAAAGCTGGAGCAATCTACCCCACGACTGAAGTCGAGAGTCTTATGCGGTGATTTAATGAGTAAAGAAGACATAAGCAGCCTAAACACTTGACATTAAAAGATAAGGCTTGGAGCTTGAGACAAGAGTATGGTTAATGGAAAAGATATTTGTCAGAATTGACAGAACACTGAAGCAGCTGGAGAAGAGAATATCGAGGGTAGAGGTATAGCGATAATTATTGGAGACTTCATTGCTACTATAGCTACATCAATAATATTAATATTGAAGCTTCTACTAGGATGAGATAGATGACTACTACAGATATTAAACTAGATAAGAATATTCAGAGGGAGTTGGGCATTATTCTCCACAGCAAAAGTTAGAATATATCAATAATTATTCACTTAAGATACGGAATTTAGAGGCGAGCTTATTTTGAAGTATTTTTTAGGAGATGCTCAGCTTCCAACTCTCCATACTAATGTCCTAGTTACCTACTATTTCTGGAAAATCTATTGAAAACTTGCATCTACTTTAGGAGGGATAGTTCATGCAGGCTCTATCTATAGCTAAAGATTCTAAGGTCATCTCTCACAATTATGCCGATAGTGTCTGCCTCAACAGCTATAGGATCTCCCTTCTCTCTTAGTCTCCTAAACTCGTCTATCCTTAAGGGTATGACCTCAACTCCAGGTGGTGGGTCTATGTGCTTAAGCCTTTCTATGGGATTGCCTAGAAAATAATCTGAGATTAATAATACGTCAACATCACTCCATACATTAAAATCGCCTCTTGCATAAGACCCGATGATAACCGCAGTGACGGTAAACTGCATACCCTTCACCCATCTTCTTACTGCTTCGATTACTTTCTCCCTCTGCTTCATTCTTTCCTTAATGACTTCCATTTCCCCTCAACCCAGTCAATTATCATAGATGCATAGGAAACTGCTTGTTTAGAATCATTCAAGGTGTAGTAATCAGTTGGGATACCCTCACTCCAAGCATTCGGGTATCTTGTCGGTATATAGTATTTATCTAGAGTTTTAGCATGGTCTAAGATTTCGTCAGGGTTCAGCTCCCGTGGTGTGCTATGGAGGAGCAAGGAAATGCTATGACCCTTTGGGGTTAATCCTAGACCGTGTAGGAGAGCTTTTACAGCATATTCTGCTGCTTGATGAGCTTTAAAACACGCCCAATTATAATCACCTCTTCCTAAGTCGCCTTCAGCTGAATGTAATGTCCTTTTTGACATCTCTATCCATCTCTTATATTCCTCATCATCAATCAAAGATGACCACAATTAGATAGCAGGAATAATATTTAAGCTGTTAATATATCAAGCTACCTAGATGAAATATCATAGATTCTCCTCCAAGCGTTTAAGATCTCCAGCCCACCTCTTTCTTTAAACAATCTTATTGCATCTGTAGCTGCTTTCGATATATTGGTATCCTTAGTGAATGTCTGTACGTGTACTTTCCTAGAATAGTCTGTTGATACGGTTGAGATCGTTATGTTTAATTCGCCTGGATCCATTTCTACGTATACCCCGATGGGTGTCTTACATCCAATATTCAGTAGAGAGATAATACTACGCTCAATCATTGTTTCAACCCAACTCTCATAATGATTTACACTCTCGAGGATTTTAATCAATTTTTGGTTATCCTTCCTAGCTACAACGGCTAATGCTCCCTGACCAGCGGGAGGGGTGAAATCCTCGATGGGAAGCCTTTCATACCTTATGTTTCCACCGATCCTTTCTAGTCCTGCCTCTGCTAAAATCAAGGCGTCGACATCCCCTCTAAGCATCTTCTGGATTCTTGTCTCAACATTCCCCCGTATTGGGATTACCTTTAGGTCGCGTCTAACATATTTTATAAATGCTTCTCTTCTAAGACTACTCGTACCAACCTTACTAATCCTAGGTAGATCGCTTAAGCTTAAACCATCTCTAGATATGAATACATCATAGGGGCTACGTCTCTCTGGCACAGCAGCTATAACGAGTTCGCTAGGAAGCTTTGTTGGATAATCTTTCATACTATGAACAGCGAAGTCTATCTCTCCTCTTATCAATGCTCGGTCAATCTTCTTCTCAAATATGCCTTTCTCCGGGATCATGTAGAGCGGTGTCTCTAAATCTACATCTCCTCTAGTTTTTATAATCTTAATCTCGTACTCTACCTCTGGGAATAGAGTTCTTAGTTTATCAACTACTTCCATTGTTTGGATGAGCGAGAGCTTGCTACCCCTGGTTCCGACTCTAAGTTTCATCTCTCTATTTGAGAAAGAGATTTCTCGATAGCATTTGTCGTTAATTCTATGTCTTCATCTGTATGAGCTGTTGAGAGAAAGCATGTTTCAAATTGGCTTGGAGGGATAAATACGTTATTCTTAAGCATGCCGTGGAAATACTTTTTAAACAATTCTATATCTGACTTCTTAACATCATCATAGTATGAAACCTCACCATCAGTAAAGAATACTTGAAACATTGATTCGATATAATTCACAGTTATCTTTAGAGATCTATCGGATGCTATCTCTCTTATACTCTTACATATTTTTTCTACCTTCCACTTCATCTCAGCATATATTGCTGGGTTTTCTTTTATATAGTCTAATACGGTTAATGCTGCTTTTGTAGATATCGGGTTACCGCTATATGTTCCAGAGACGTAAACTTTACCAGTAGGCGCGACATTCTTCATTATTTCTTCTCTTCCACCGAAAGCAGATATGGGTAGACCACCACCTAACGCTTTGCCGAGGGTTGTTAAATCAGCTTCTACACCATAGTATTGCTGTGCACCACCAGGAGAAAGCCTGAAACCTGTTACTACCTCGTCGAATATTAATACTGCTCCAGAATACTCTGCGAGCTCTCTAAGAGCTTTAAGGAAATCTATCTTTGGCTTAACTAACCCAACATTTACAGCTACAGGCTCAACTATTATCCCTGCTAGATCATCCCTATTCTCTTTAACTATCTTCTCAGTCAACTCTACATCATTGAATCTTGATATAAGCGTATGTTTAGCCATCTCTTCTAATACACCAGAACTTGATGGTACGCCGAAAGTTAATGCACCCGACCCAGCTTTAACTAGTAGAGAATCATGTGAACCATGAAAGCATCCTTCGAACTTGATTATCTTCCTCCTACCAGTATATCCTCTAGCTAATCTAACCGCATGCATTGTTGCTTCTAAACCACTATTAGCAAGTCTAACCGTCTCGATAGATGGATAGAATTCTCGGATCTTCTCAGCCAACAATACTTCTTCTTCAGTCGGTGCACCATATAAGACGCCGTCTTCCACTATCTTCTTTAATCTCTCTACGAGCATGCTAGGAGCATGCCCAAAAAATAGCGCCCCATAACCCATAACATAGTCAATATACTCTCTACCATCTACATCGAATATCCTTGAACCTTTACCCTTCCTCACAAAAAATGGGTAAGGATCATAAGCTCTCACAGGACTATTAACTCCTCCAGGAATAACTTTCTTGGCTCTTTCATATAATTCGAGAGACTTCATACCTTCTTCAAATACTAACTCTAATTTAAATACTAACTCTAATTTAAATGGATTGGATGGACTGGTGTAGCACTTGTAGATGAGATAGGAGAGAAGGGAGAAGCAATAGCTAGAAACATCTACTATAAACCTATAGTGTTAAAAGATGAGTGTGGCCACATCCTCATAGGCAGGAAGATTGAAGTAGAAGTCGTGGATGCTAAACCACACTGCTTAATTGGAAAACAGGTAAAAACTATCAACTATGAGAGTTAGAATATGGTGGAGTACAATTCTATAATTATACATTATGGGGAGATCGCCTTAAAACTCGGTAGAAGACCCTACTATGAAAAACTACTAAAAAAGAATCTTGAGAAGAAGCTTAATAGAAAGCTCAGGAGACTTATAGGAAGACTAGCTTTAAAGCTGGAAGACAACGATTGGAAAATCCTGTCTGAGAAGATTGGGAGAGTATTCGGAGTAGTATGGTATGCACCTGCAATACATGTAAAGAAAGATATTGAAGAACTGGAAGAAAAAATAATCGAAGCATTGAAGCAAGAGGATATAAGAAGCTTTAAAATATACGTTAAGAGGAGTGATAAAACGTTCCCCCTCAAATCTATAGAGCTTGCAGAAAAACTTGGAAGAAATATTTCAAATAGACTAAACTTTAAGGTAGACCTAGAAAACCCTGAGAAGAAAGTATACATTGAAGTTACAGAGGATGGCTTCTACCTATTCTTTGATAAGATTGCTGGGCTAGGTGGCTTACCAACAGGCTCCTCCAGCAAGGTTTTATCTCTACTATCTGGAGGGATAGATTCACCCGTAGCTAGCTGGTTAATGATGAAACGTGGATGCTACGTCGACTTACTACACATCCATTCATCCTTAACCCATGATGAAGTATTAGAAACAAAGATAGGAAAAATCGCTAAAAAATTATCAGATTACAGTCTGGGGCTAACCCTATATCTAGCATCTTTCAAACCATTCTTCCTCAAGTCTTTCGAGCTTCCCCCGAAGATGATCCTCGTAGCTTTTAGAGCATACATGCTTAGGCTTGCTGATAAAATAGCGAGAAGCAAAGGATATCTAGGCATAGTTACAGGGGATAGCCTTGGTCAAGTAGCATCTCAAACGTTAGAGAACCTCTATGCCGTAAATATGTTCTCCCAAACCCCAACGTATAGACCATTAATAGGAATGGATAAGCAGGAGATAGTAGACCTAGCAAAGAGGATTGGAACCTACGATTTAAGCATACAGGAATATAGAGATTGCTGTGCAATAATAGCTAGGCATCCAGAAACAAGAGTTAAACCACAAGAACTAAGAGAACTATGGGAAAAACATAATCTAGAGGAGACAGTAGAAGAAACACTTAACAACATAGCAGAATACGAATTCTAAAGCATATACTAAAGGAGATGAGTAGTATCTAATAACATCCTCATAATTCAGTCTCTTTAGATGGTTCCTCCCTAAATTTATGAAACTCTTCTAACATTATCTCCACGGACTGAGATTCTTCAGGCACTTCCTCTAAACCAAAGATAGACTCCACTACAAGCCGACCATCCTCTATCTTAACATATTACTTTAGTATATAGTCTCAAACCAGGTTTCTCCCTTATCTTCTTCGGAAGAAATAGTTCCCCCTTCGACTCGTTTTCCTGGTACATAATACAAAATTAGGGACCAACTGACAAGGTATTTAATCTGTAAATAATTGAAGAAGCATGGAGCGAACATAGATATTCAGGTTGAAGTACCGAGGCCGAGAGACCCAGTATTGATTATAAACGGTAAGGTAGTGGCTTCATGGATTAAGCTGTAGTAGGAGTAACGCCATAAACCATCCTTACCTCCCCCTATTTTTTATGTTTTTATGTGTAGGTGAGGCACATGAATGTTAGTATTGATTACTTGATTAGGAGATGTGAGAAGAATGTTGAGAGGAGCTTGAAATCTTCAAGGATATTCCCTGAGATTCTTGACCACGCCTCACCCCACGTCTCAAGGCTTACATGAGAATGGAATCAAAGAGCTTGTAGATTTCATTAAGAGGTACTGTGGAGAACTGTACCTAGCAGACTACTCCCAGTATACTTATGTTGATAGGGTTTATAGGGTTACGGAGAGAGGTGAAAAATGCTTGAGAGTGTTCTTCAGAGTAAGGATGCTGAGGAGATGTTCAATAGGCTCAGATTATATGTTATGGAGGTTGAAGGTATGTCTATGAGTGAGCTTGTATCTGAAGCTAAGAAGTTTATACGTCATGCTGTAAACTTTGATGTTATGGTCTAGAATGTTTAAGTTAGGGTAATGGATAATATTGATTAAAAGAGGTGATGTGGGGGTGGAGAAAGGTGTGAGGATAATCAATCTAACACCACACCAGCTGAATATTTATGACCTGTCCGGCGAGGTTGTGATTCTATCTATACCGCCACCGCCAGAGGGTACTCCTATTCCAAAAGTTTCGACAACATCCAAGATTGTAGGAGCGGTTAAGATTGATGGTATGGAGATACCTGTAAGAAAGGTTACGTATGGGGATGTTGAGAATCTGCCAGAGGAGAAGGAGGGCACAATATATATTGTTTCAACGCTTGTTATGTTAGCTCTGAAAGATAAGGGTGTTAAGAGGGGAAACCTTCTATCACCAGATACGAATGCTGACTCAGTTGTTAGGGATAGAGACGGCAGGGTTTTTGGGGTTAAGTATCTACAGACGGTGTGTTGATGGTTATGGGTATGAGAGGGGAAAAGATGTGAGAATCCTATATTACGATGAATACATTATTATAGCTGAGGAGCAGGGAGAAACGGTAATTTTTTACCCATACTGTGGAGGGTTCATAGTGGTTTCCGGTATCTAGAAATGGAAAAATTAACGAGAAGCATATTTGATAGCCTACCAATTAAACTTAGACATAAATTAAAGATGTAATTAAAATCTCTAGCTTAAAGATGTAGAAGCCTAATACCACGATATGTTTATGTATATACCAGGATGTATCTAGGTAAAATTACTGCTGGTTTTAATGGGGTATTGGTGGAGGGCTAGGGTTTTAAGCGTGGCTTACCTAATCT
>Ga0080004_1117791_pt1 | contig 11221 bp, 11 predicted proteins | sample WasSprMetagenome_FD_69207 | JGI IMG/M metagenome (GOLD analysis project Ga0080004, IMG submission 69207) | Sulfidic aquatic microbial communities from Washburn Spring, Yellowstone National Park, USA - WS (SPADES assembly) (version 2) | ecosystem: Environmental > Aquatic > Thermal springs > Hot...
CAGTAGACCACTACATCCCCCACCCCGAAGCCACCAGCCCATGTTGCGACACCCACAACCAGGTCGTCTGGCTTCAGGTGAGGGTACATGGAGAAGCCTACAACCATGCTTAAACCCAGCGGGGGGAGACCAGTGTAGACGCAAGTCGATGAGAACGCGAGGAAGGCTACGGCAACTGCCAGCACTGCGTCACTAGCCCTGGGAGCCAACAAGCATCCACCCAAAAAGAGGCTGGGTTAAGGCTACAAAGGTTTTTAATCGAGGCTACGGCGGGGTCTCGGTTGATGATGGGCTGTAGACTGGGAGCAGGTCAGCTTCCACCGACGATGGCAGTGTAGTGCCCTCGGGTATGTAGACGTAGACGTCTAGCTCCAGCCAGCTTCCGGAGCTCAGCGTTATCTGGCTTGTTGAATTACTCGTGGTCAAGTTAAGGCTTGCCACGTAACTGCCATTAGTGGGAGTGGGTTGAGGGTATCCGCTTAAGTTCCTACTAGCATTAGCATTGTAGATGTATAAGATTAGTTGTGAGCCGCTGGGTAGCCCTGTGGCAGGTCTCTGAACTCTCAGGTAAACGTAGTATGTCTTCGAGCCAATGTTGTTTATGACGGTTATGTTCTTATAGTATGTCACCTGGCATGTTGGGTGTATTGTGACTGCAAGGCTCGTGGCGTTTGAGCCTATGCTCACTGCGATCTTGTTGCTGCCGAGTAGATCAGGCTGATTCGTGTTGTTACCTGGAGCAAACTGTACAGGCGGGCTGACGGGGCTGACCGTTATTGACGCCGGGTAGTAGACGAAGACGCTTGCGAACACGATGCTCGCGAACACTGCTAGGCTCACTAGTGCTAGTAGCCTCCTCTCAAACCTCATACTATATCCCTCATCAGGTTTTGTATTGTTATGGTTTAGAAAACTCTTTCAAATCTTACTCCTCGAGGACTCCGCGGATCTCTTTTGCTGGGTTTGCATGGAAAGGGTTTTTATTTTCCGGGGACTCTATTAGAGTAATGTCTAGTGTAACGTGGTTGAGATGGCTGATGTTCTAGGAGACGCTGTGGGAGTGGTCGAAGGCCTCGCTATAGCCTACATGGCTATCCTGGCAATAGGCTTGACAGGCTACGTCTTGTATAAGCCGAGGAGGGATGGTGTCAAGGCGGGGGATTTCGAGATAGTTGTCGTCTCGAAGGCTGATGAGAAGGTTAGGAGAAGTCTCTTCGAGACGTTGAGGTACCACGCGAGGAGGTTCGGCGGTGTAACGCTGGTGGTCGACGAGGAGTCTCCTCTACTAGGGGAGTTGCGGAGGCTGAACCATGTTAAGCTCGTCGTGGTGCCCAGGGACTACAGGAGGGATCTAGTCGGGAAGGGGAGGGCTTTAAACTACTTTATCGAGAGGTTCGTCGACCCGGATAAATGGTATGTCTTCATAGACGACGACAATATAATCCTAGACGACAACTTCCTCTACGAGATCCCCTTCTACGAGTCTAAAGGCGTTTACGTTGGCAACGGCATCCTTGTCCCGAGGATGGGTAGGAGTAAGATCGCGTATGTTATGGACTGGGTTAGATTCCTGGACGACATCACGCTCTACAGGTTTTTCACAGGCCTCATAGGCAAGCCGTTGCTGGGGTTGCACGGGGAGCTTCTCATAGTCAAGGGGAGGGTTTTGAAGGAGGTTGGGTTCAGCTACAGGAGTATAACAGAGGACTTCAGGTTCTCAGTGGAGCTGGTTAAAAGAGGCTATAAGACGTGGCAGAGCAGTACGAGGGTTCTCATCAAGAGCCCTAACAGCCTCCTAGACCTGCTGAGGCAGAGGGGGAGGTGGTTTAAAGGGGTCATCACGGACGTGAAGCACAGCCCGCTACCCATGAAGGTGGTCGTCGGGGTCAGAGCCTTCTTCTGGAGTCTCGTCTTCACAGTGTCCTGGCTTATGTTGCCAGCCATCATAGCGGCTGGGGTTATATGGCTTATACTCCCCGCCGGCTTATACTATGTTACAGCTTACTTGTACGGGTCTTATAAAGCCGGCGACCCAATACTAGTCTTCACGATACCCTTGTTCGGTTTAATAGAGGCTTCGGCTAGGATATACGGGTTGATCTCGGTCAGGGATTTTGTTGTCATTGATAAGAATTAAATAGGCTTGGAAAGATAAAAATAGGCGAGGTGGAGGTTTTTGAGACCTTTCAGACTAAAACACGAGGAGGTAACCTTATACTTCGGCGAGGGCTCGCTTGACAAGGCTTCCTGGTTCCTGGAGGGTAAGAGGAAGGTGGGTGTGGTAACTGGGAAGCAGTCCGCCAGGGTCTCGGGCGCACTAGACGATTTAATGAGGATAATGAGTGAGAAGGGCGTTGAACCATTGTTCTACAGCGATGTCTCCCCGAACCCGTATTTAAGCCAGGCTCTCAGGGCTGGCGAGCTGTTCTGGAGGGAGAGCGTGGACGCTGTCGTAGCCATTGGCGGGGGCAGCGTTATCGATGCAGCTAAGGTTGCATCCGTTATAGCCGTCTCTGGCGCAAGGTTCGAGGATCTACTCAAAGGGGCTAGACCTAGGAGGAGGCTGCCTTTACTGGCGGTGAACCTTACACACGGGACTGGGACAGAAGTCGACAGGTACGCTGTCGTCACAGTCGACGAGACGAGGGAGAAGCACGGGCTGTCAGTCACCTACCCTGATGTTGGCGTAGACGACCCCAAGTACACTCTAACCCTTAGTCTCGAGCAGACGATCTACACTAGCCTCGACGCCTTCTACCACGCCTACGAGTCCGCTACTTCGAAAGCCTCATACCCATTAGTGGAGACTCTTTCGTATGAGGCGGTGGCGATAATAGGCGACAAACTACCGAGGCTGGTGAACAACTTGAAAGACATCAACTTGAGGACGAGCATGCTGTACGCCAGCATGCTGGCTGGTTTAAGCATAGACATGGCTTCAACACACCTCGTCCACGCCGTGGAACACGTGTTGAGCGGCCTAGAGCCCAAGCTCCCGCACGGGGCTGGTCTAGCCCTACTAGGGCCCAGGGTAGTCTACTACACTCATAAAGTACAGCCAGAGACCTCAGCCAAGCTCCTCAAGCCTATCAACCCGTATATAAAGCCGGTGGCGGATGACGCTGAGAGAGCTATGAAGAGTGTGAGGGCATTCCAGGAGAGGGTGGGGTTTAAGCAGAGGCTAGGGGACTACGGGTTCACGGAGCAAGATGTCCCGAGGATAGTCGAGTTCTTGTTCACAAAGCTGAAATACATGGCGGAGGAGACGCCTTTCCCCGTGACAGAGGATGTCGTGAGAGATGTAGTGTTATCCGCTTTCTAGGGCTTCAACCTGTTTTTACCTCAAGATCTCCCACATGTACGGGCTCTCCGGGGGCCTGAAGTACCCTAGCTTCCTATAGTACTCTCGGGCGCCTACACCGCTTAATACAAGTATCTTCCTAGCATCATACTCCTCCAATGCTATCCTCTCGGCCTCCCTCAATAGAAGCCTGCCCCAACCCACGTGCTGCCACCAGCCACCTCTCGCGCCCACTGGCGTCTCAAAGCCGTATACATGGAGCTCTCTCACAATAGCAGTCCTCGAGTCAACCTCCCTCCTGTGGGCTCTATCGCTCGGTATCCTGAGGCGGAGCAACCCTATCAGGATATCCTGCGGATACGTCCTCCACAGCAAGAAACTCCTCGACCCCGCTCATCAGCCTACTCGGCTTCCTTACACCCAGGTTGAGGTTAGCCTCCTCTCCCTCGGCCATCACTCGATCTAACCAGCCCGCAGTAAACGAATCCATCATGTTGGCATAGGTTCAAAATCCTTTTAAGGATAATCCAAGTACACGGGTATGACCTCTCCCTCCTCGAAGCCCTCGCTACCCTCCTCCACCCTGATGTAGGAGTCGGTCTCGGAGAGGCTTCTCAACAAGCCGCTGCCCCTCAGCATGAAGGGCTCTACGACCAGCTCGCCCCCGACAGCTTTAAGCCTCGACCTGATGAAAGTAGTGTAGCCTGCTTGGTTGGGTAGGCGCGTGGCCACCCTCGCGTATACTACACGCGTCTCCAAACCCTTCAACCCAAGAGCCCTGGTCAAGGCGGGTTTAAACAACCCCTCCAGGCCGGTCCAAGCCGCTAGTGGGAAACCGCTTAAATGTAGGATGGGCTTGCCGTCGATCAGGGAGAGGCTTGTAGGCCTCCCAGGCCTCATCGCAACCCCTCTGAAAACCCACTCGCCGTTCTTCTCGACGAGCTCGTAGACAAGGTCGCTGGAGCCAGGGCCGGTGCCCCCCGTGGTTATGACGATGTCGTTGACGCTCAGAGCCTTGAGGACGATGTCTTCAACAATATTGTATTCATCGGGGGCTATACCGTAGTAGGCTGTGTTTATGAAGGGGTACCTCCCCAAATATGATAACACCACGTAGCTAGTTGAATTCAATATTCTACCTCTAGGCAGGGTGCCTGAAACCCACGCGGGTTCAACCACCTCGCTACCGATCGAGACGACCCCGATTTTCAGCTTCCCCAGCACCTCCACTCTACTGTAGCCTGTTGCAGATAACACGGGTATTTTCCTGAAGTCGAGCATGCTACCGGCTTCGAGAACAACGTCCCCTGCTGAGAAGTCCTCGCCACGCCTCGATACGTTGGCCCCAACTGCTACAGGCCTGTAAACCAGTATCTTCCCATCCCTCCAAGTGGTTTCCTCGACCATCACAACAGCGTCAGCCCCCTCGGGCAGTGGCTCACCCGTGGAGACCGGGGAGGCGTAGCCTGGTTTAATCTGGGCCTCCTTTACGACTCTCAATTCCACTGGGTTGAATAAGCTAGCGCTGTAAGTATCCGAGCTTCTAACAGCGTAGCCGTCTACCGCGCTCCTGTCGAAGGGCGGGTGGGCTATTTTTGCCTCAATGCTCCTCGCCAGCACCCTCCCCCTTGCTTCAAGCAGTTCTACCTCCTCTACACTCGGTTTCAAGTCCTTTAGCACGCTGGCTAGTTTATCAACCGCGGCGGCCAGGCTGGTTAAAGACTTTAACTCCTTCCCCTCCAAGACAACACCTCAACCAAAATCGGATCCTATTTGCGGCTTAATACTTCAATACCGCCTCGCAAAGTAGTTTTGGATTTTCTTGTACAACCCGAGATAGGCTGAGACAACCTCACCGACGACCGGGATGCTCCTGGAGACTCTACCCAGGAAGGACAGCTCGATGTCCGTGAGGGCGTGGAGACCCGCAGACGCCACGCTGTACGCTAGCAGGGTGATTAAGAAGCCTACAGTCAACCTCGCGATGGATAAAGGCAGTAGCACCGCGAGCGGTATGGAGGAGGCGACAGCCATAGCCGAGGCTGCAAACATCTTGGCATACTTGGAGTAGCCGAATTCAAACCCCCTCTTAGATAAGAAGAGCAGCTGGTAGACTAGGGCAGGTGCACCCGCTGCCGCGTAAGCTATTGCTAGACCCGGGACACCGAAGAGTAGACCGAGTGAGGTATATAAGGTTACGCCTGCAGCGAGCCCGATGATATTAGACTTGAGGATAACCTCCTTATAACCCCCCGCCTGGATTATAGAGCCGGTTACAACGGTGAAAGGCCACGTTAGGAGCGTCAGGGAGATTATAGTGTAGTAGAAGGATGCGCTGACATACTCGGAGCCGTATACAGCTCTAATAACGTCGCCCGAGTACACTATCGAGAACAATGACAAGGGAAGGGTTAGCGCTAGCAGAGCTGAGAGAGCCGCCTCGGCGACACCCCCTAGATCCCCCTCACCGCTCTTCGACTGGTAGACGAAGAGGGGTAGTAGAGGTGTCGCGATCGCGCCGTAGACGGCTGTCACAGCTCCGAGGAAGTTGTAGGCTGCGTTGAAATATCCTGCCATAGCGTTCCCGAGGTCGCCGAGATCCGCTGTCACGAAGCCGAGGATGTAGCTTTGAAGCCTCCCGACAATAGCCCCAGCCACACTCCCCGAGTACACTGCGAGAGCGTATGTTAAAACCTCTTTGAAGTCGAGCCCGCATCCATCCATTGAAATAACTTTCCTCACAAGTAAGAGGGCTATAATGAGGGCGGTAATGTATGATAGACCGGTGGCTATAATAGTATTCTCTATGGAGGGTGCTACCAGCTTGAACAACGCTACCACAGCTAGGAGGCGTACAGCTGGCTGGGCGATACCCACGATCGTCCAAGACCAGGCTTCGCCAAGCCCAACCATAAGACTCGATAGATTGCCTACTAGAACCTGGGGGGCTAGAGTCAATGCTGTTAAAGCCACGTACAAGCCTATCCCGCTCCTACTGCTGAAGACCACTCCGAGCTCCTCCCCGAGCAGGACAAGCGGCGCCGAAACGAGGAAGGAGAGAAGGAGCTTCGCCGCCAAGGCTGTCCTCGCAAGCTCTGACACCATGCACATCCTCCCCCTGGAGGCGTAGAGCGAGGAGTACCTGAGGACAGCCGCGTCTAAGCCTAGGTCTGTGAAGAGGATTAGGACGCTCATGGGTATCTGGGCTAGACCATACAAACCGTAGTTCACTGGCCCAAGGAACCTCGCTGTCACCATCAGCGTGGCCACTAGTATTACCAGCTTGATTATCGTTGAAACAGTGTAGAGGAATGCGTGGACGCCGGCTTTCTCGACAGTGTACTCTAGCTCGCTCATCTACACCACGTTCAGCAAGCAGGCTGGATTAGATTATTTGCTGCCGTGTCTTTTAATCAGTTTGGTGTGGTAATGAAGCTGGGCGAGGTCTCCGAGAAATCGTTTATTGAGGGAGTTTTGGCTAAATACCTGACCGGTAAACCAGCGTTATCCCACCTGGAGTTCCCTGACGACGCCTCAGACTTCATCCCCCTAGCCCCGCGCACCATAGTATCCGTTGACGCCTCCTCTATTGCCAGCGTGAAGCTACCCTGGAGGAGTATGGGGGATGCTGCTTGGTCCATTGCCTCAGGTGCCGTGAGCGACCACGTCGCGAAAGCCTCGAGGCCGGCCTACGCCCTCGTCTCAATGGGCCTAGCACCCGATATGAGTGTGGAAGAGGCTGAGTCGATCCTCGAGGGCTTGAACCAGGCTTTCACGCACTACGGTGTGAAGTGGATTGGGGGAGATACAAACAGCTCGCGCGACCCCTGGATCTCCGTAACGATGATAGGGTTTACAACGGCGAAGAAACCTCCCTCCAGGAGGGGGGCGAGAGAGGGGGACATCATCGTTGTGACAGGCAGGTACGGCGCCATGGGCTACGCGGTTGCTAGAGGGTTTGATGAGGCTGCGAGGCAGACATGGGTGGTCGAGAACACGCGCAGACCCCTCGTGGACTTAAGGGTTGCGACAGTGATAGCGCTGAACTACAAGTCGATCCACGCCAGCATGGATGTAAGCGATGGCCTAGGCTACACTCTCCTAGAAATAGCGAGGTCAAGTAGTGTTGGTTTGAGGATTAGGAGACCGCCTCTCCTGTACAAGGAGGTTTACGAGGTGTGCAATGGGAAGCTCGAGTGCCTATACGAGCTGGCGTTGAACGGAGGCGAGGAATACGGTGTAGTTATGGCCGTTGACAAAGATTGTTTAAAGAAAGTACTCGAGGACTTGGACTCGTATGGTGTGGACTACGAGGTTATTGGAGAGGTCTCCAGCGGAGGAGGGTTGGCTGTGGAGGGGTTGGCCTCAACCCGGATCTACCGCTGGGATCAATTCACCGGCTACGTTAAGCACATTTGACCCTCCTCAGTAGGCTCTTGCAGTATGATGAAAAGGATGCCCTGATTTAAAACAGCATGCCTCCCAAAGTTATTTTCTGGCTGGGATTATGTGGCTCTACTTGGCTGGCTTATCGCTGGGTCTCCTCCGGGTCCTGCATTTAATAGTGAACATAGTTGCGGTCAGGATTCTGAGTTTCGATCTCGTGCAGCTCGGGATCTTGAACGCTGCCTGGACGATCGCAGTCATACCTTCTCTAAGACATGCGAACGCGCTGTCGAACGCTGGTTTAACCAGGAGGCCTGTCATCCTGGGTTTGACATCCCTGACCGTATTCATCGTGTTGTTCTATGATACGGTGGTAGCGAGGAACATAACCTTAGTCTACCCAGCCTACATGCTACACGCTGTCGCCTACTCGTATATTAAGACGGGTTGCCAGACGGCTGTCCTCGAATCCTATCAGAGCAGTAGCTGGTCTTACTATAGTAGGAGGCTCTCGCAGTTCGCGGTCTTATCACAGGGCTTAGGCTTGCTGGCTGTCTCCAGGGTTTGGAGCGGCTTGTTTCATGCCTGGAACTACCTGGCGTTATCCCTCGTGATCCTCCTGGTGAACGCTTCGTTGATAAAGATGATCCCGCAACCCTCCCTGAGGTTCGAGAGGATTCTGACTAGGATAGAGCAGTACTTGAGGAAGGGTCTGACACGTATACACGGCTACCTGACAGTCTCCAGCCTAGACTACGCGGATGGGGAGAAGCTGAACATGATCGTTGACAGGTTTCTAGGCGAGGGCGTCAGCATACCGCTCCTGGCTCTAGCCTTAGCGTCCTTCCGGGTTGGCAACGAGTACTTGTTCACACCTCTACCATACGTATTTATCTACTACATGGGTTTGAGAACCCCGGACGTAATAGCCTTATACGGGCTGGGCATGATCCTCGGGTTCGTAATAATGCTGTTCATGCCATCAAATGTCGTCAGCAAGGGCGCTCTATTCCTCTCAGTTCTGGCCAAGATCGCTGGCGTTGTCTCAATAGTGGTTTGGAGGCCTGCTTTAATGGCTTCGTCAAGCCTCCTAGCCTTAATATATGTGTCGAACATAGTCATAGACACGACTCTCTACACGATATACATCCAGGTCACGAGCGGTAGCAACGTAGGCTTGTACAGCATGGTCGCCGAGGCTTCAAGCCTCTTCGGGACCTTGACATCAGGCTTAGTCATGGTGGCGCTAGGTTTGAACACGACTCTCCTAGTGCTGGTGGCGTTAAACCTAATACCGCTCTTATTAGTAGGGGAGAACTGGTGAGGTAGGAAAAAAGATCTACCTTGCCCTAGACCTGATTACAATCTTCTGCCCAACGATCATAGAGCTCGGTATCAACACGATTAAGCCATCCTTCCTCCGGGCAACCGTGAACATCGAGCCTATGTCTTCTACAACGACCTCGCTCTCACCGGCTACATCCACGACGTCCCCGATCTTAAACGGCCTAGCAAGCAGTATGAACATGCCTGCCACAGCCTGGCTGAGGACATTCTGAGTAGCGAAGCCCACGACTAATCCTATGAAGCCGCCTAAGGCAACTCCCGCAGCACCCCCGGCGACACCACCGGCTATGCCGGCGAGTAGACCGCCTATGCCAAGGATCCTGATCATGCTCCTCACAGCAGCCGCAGTCGACTTCCCGTACTTAGGCTGTAGCATCGCGTAGAATAGCGAGGCAACAGCGTTCACTATCATCCAGCCCAGCACCAGCAGGACTATTATGTAGACGTATACAGCGTAGTCTTGTAGTGTGAGGAAGCCTCCTAGCTTCGTTGCATTGTACAGCATTATCAGGCCCTGGGTGAAGAACCACTGTAGTATACCCATCACTACGGCGACTAGTATAGCGTAGAGGATCACCCTAGCCATTGCCTTGGAAACCGGCTCCTCCGCCATCTACTCCACCAGAATTATTTATGTTGTTACTGAAAAATAAAAACGTAACGCAACCTACTTTTACGGTCAGCGCCCGCTTTTAAATGTTTCATGTCATCGCTTAAGGCTACATTCCCGGGTTCCTCCTCATCCCGTCACTATAATTTATTTCAGGTCTTTGATAAACCTTTGTAAAAGCCCGTAGAGGTGTTTGAAGGGTTTGACGATAGCGGCACCTATAGAGGCTGTGATGTAGGCGAGGGATTTCCACAGGCCTTGACTAGCGTAGATTTCCGCGGCTTTCATCCAGTCGACTTGACCTATAATGTAGATTACAGCCAGTGTAGCGGCCGCTAGTATTAAAGCTGAAAGCCAGAGGGGGAGTCCAAACCTCTCTTCGAGCAATGATACAAGGGCTCTCCCGTATATGACGGCTAGGGATGAGTGGATTATCTTCCCAACGAAGACCCCTATAGCATACAATAGGAGGCTGTATGACGCGAAGCCCATCGGTATTAAGACAACGTCGTCTGGTGCAGGCGTTACAGCGACGAAGAGGACTGCGAGGAAGCCTGCTAGCTTATGCTTGGACGCCAGGTAAGTCCAGTTCCTAACAGTCCTCGAGCTGGATGAGAGGCTTGCGAAACCCCTGCCGATAAAGTAGACTAATATTTTACCTAAACCGGCTCCAACACCGCTGACGAGACTTATCAGGAGGAGGCTTGTTGGATCACTGAAGCGGGCGGCATAGAACACTATGTAGAGTAGGTATGGGATTGCCACGAACGGTATTGAATTCGATATGAAAGACACGAGGAAAACCCCGTATAAACCGGATTCTCCGAGGATTCTCATAAATAGGTGGAAGACGTCTCTCACAATATTGAGGGCAACCATCTACATCTTCAACCTTGAAAATAGGTCTACCTAGACCAGGCTATATAACGTTATTGTGTTCAAGAATCATATAGAGACAGTTTAAGGAGAGTTATAACACTATGTTGATCCGTCTAGTCGGAGACGTCGTATACGAGTCGATCGCCTCAGCCTACGCTGGGGGCGGCGTCTACTACACGCCCCTGGGGTTTAGACCTGTGGGTTTGAGGTTTCAGGCGAAGGTGTACCCTGAGACCGGGCTGTATAATATCGTCGACGAGGTAGGGTTCATAGTCTTAAACCTGACTAGGAACCCCTTCCACTACCTTCTCTCCTCTTTTAAAAAAGAGTTTAAGCCAGACCTGGCTTTCACAAAGGCGCGTTGCGTGGATGCCCCGCGGCTAGCTGGCGTCGAGGCCTACGTTGAAACTATTGTAGCTGATGTCAGAGAGTTAAGCGGGTTGAAGACAGTGGAGTTGGAGCCAGTCTGCGTGGACACGGGCGCTCTCCTAACCCCCTACTCGAGGGCTGACGCCGTATTGATCGAGATGATAGTCTACGCGACTAAGATAAGGGCCTTCAAAAGCAAGGGGGACAGGGTGAGCGCGGGCTACTACGCAAACCTGTTCAAGGAGGCTAGAAGCATTTTAGAGAGAGTAGCCGGTAGCAAGTCGTACAGGGGGATGGCGGACTTCCTAAGCGGAGTGGTGTCTAAATGG
>Ga0080004_1102468_pt1 | contig 11220 bp, 13 predicted proteins | sample WasSprMetagenome_FD_69207 | JGI IMG/M metagenome (GOLD analysis project Ga0080004, IMG submission 69207) | Sulfidic aquatic microbial communities from Washburn Spring, Yellowstone National Park, USA - WS (SPADES assembly) (version 2) | ecosystem: Environmental > Aquatic > Thermal springs > Hot...
TATCTTCCCGCTGTTTTGGTGGTCAACCCTGCGGTTATGAGCCTCACCTTTTTGCTGATAAAGTGCTTTTTCGAAGGCTGTCAGCCCCTACTCTTTAGCTGGTGATTCTACGGCGTGTAATGTGCTTCCGTGGTCTGACATGGTTGAAGAGGGTTTACCGTAGTCGTTCACACCCCTCTGGAGCCTTAATGCATAATCCTCATACGCTATGAGCCATCGCCCACTCCGTCTAGGGTCCTTGGTCTGTGGCCAGTCTATATACCATAGCTAACTATGGTGCTCCCTCTAATATCTTCACCACCCCCTCCTTCAACACCCTAAGTATCCTATTATGGTTGATCTCCCGAGCTTCCTTAAAACACGCGTAAGCACATCCTCACCAGTAGCTAGAGCCGCCATATTGCCTGTAGCTGACCCGATTAGACTGCCACGGAAACATATCTGAAGCCCATTGCTTATGGAAAACTCTAACGTAAGCAGATCCGAAAGCGGCCTTTAGCCTATCTTCCGAATTAAGTGGTGAAGCGACCCAGCCGCTTTCTGGCGTAGATAGCACCCTTTGAGTAGATCAGTGTCAGATTTGGTGTCGGATTTAGTGGCAAATCCCGGTTGGAAAAAATTTTCTCAGCAAAAATCCGACACTATATCCGACACCAAGCATCAACTTCACCTAGCGAAGCTTTCAGCTTGGCGAGCCTCTTCCCTAGCTCTTCCAATAGGTGGAAGGGTTCGGAAAGAATAGGGCTACACGTAAAACTCGAAAAAAGAAACCGTGCCGAAAACAGAAATCAAAAAAGCAAAACCTAAACACAAGGCAAAAACTAACTGAAGAGCAGATCAAAGAGCTTCAGAAGTTCGTGTTAACACACTTCTTCTCACCAAACTACAAACAAACAACTACAACAATCAATTCAAAGAGGAAAAAGAAGCGATAGCGGAAGCACTCATACAAAGAAGACTAAAACCAACATACCTAATATATGGAGAAAACCAAACATCAAGCCAACTACCTCTTCATCTTAAATACGCGCTTCTCATCGCCCTTAGATGAGCACGAGACCTCCTCAACCGAAACCTCTTTGGCGTAGAGTGTGGTTAAGAAGCCCTTAAGGAAGCCTTTTGTGAAGAAGCAGGATGGCTTATCAGACTTGAAGACCTTAGCCTCGAACACACCCTCACAAACGATTCTACCTGAGCAAAGCTCAGTATCAAACGAATCCAAGCTCATCTTGAACCAACCCTCCCTCAACTTATAATCAGAAAGAAACCTCAACACACCAACCCTGTCACGAAACTCGCTCGCAAGCCTCATGCAGGATCTAGCGCCGCAAGCCAAACCAACCTCAAACAGTAGTACACCACCACCCAAGCCAAACCGCTCGAATAAAGCACTCTTAAAGTCAGCAAACGTCAAACGCCTAAAGATGAACGCATCACCACTCCTAAGCAAAGCGTAGCAGACTCATCAGAAGAATCCGTAAACCGCCCCCCCTCCCTTTCGATAAACACGCATCTTCATCAAAACGAGATTGCAGCTGAGCTTTTTAATAAGGCTTACTCATTTCATTCTGGACGCGGAGAGTGTTCATCGACCTAAGCTATAGAATTATACTAGAAGGATGTGCTGCTGGAAGCAAGCACCCACGTCAAGAAGACAATCTAGTGAAGATGCTGTAGGATAGGGTGTTGGTGACTTTTCTAGCGGCCTCTGAAAGGTTTAAAAAGCGTTGGTGCTAGATGGTTGGCTGAGAAGGGTATGGAGCAGCTCGAATACGACAAGACTGGGGTGGTGGAAGCTCTCCGCTCCATAGCTGAGCGTAGAGGCGTAAAGGCGGTTAAGGAGCGCTCATACACCGGTGCAAGCGGACTCAAACACCTATTCGACCTCACCCTGTTTCGCGGAGGCGATGATGTTATGGTGGATGTTGCTTACTCTAGGGATGTGGTTGATGAGAAGGGTGATTGCGAGCTACGCCAAACTCATCGACACAGGCGCCCAAGGGTATGTGCTCGTAGCCTGGCCGAGGCTGAGCGGAGAAGCCAAGACCCTCGCAGCACACTATAAGATGAAGGTCATCGAAGCCTCCACATTCGAGGAGCTCGAAAGAGCATTCACAACTCTGCTAGACGGGTTAATGGGTTGAAACCCGAGCAGTGAATATAACGCTTTAGCCACCGCTTCTAACGATTCCGGTCTTGATGGCGTCTGCAAACCCACTTTCAAAGGGTTAGACCAACTTGTTTAATCTTCTTGAACGGTGTTGTCAAAAAGGTGTTATGTAACGGTTGGTTGGCTAAGATGGCTGCTGAGCTCAGAGTGGAGAAGGTAGCGTTGCGTATGGTTCCGGGTAGAGGGCATGGGAACTATAGGCGGCGAAGCGACCTCCTACATCAAATACTCAGATTATGCGGATACTATCGAAGAAAGCTGAATTTTAGGAGTAGGGGGGAGCGCCTAAACTACGTGATTCAACTCTTTAAACCATACGCCCCACAGATAGATGCTTCAAGTAGGCGCTCGATCACCCGCTGGTTGAAGAATCAGGGTTTAAGCGAGGAAGAGGTCAAGAAGTTCTATGAAGAGATCTGTGGATAAATCGCTGACCCTTATCCCACCTGACTGCGGCACCGTTTAACCCAGCAATTGGGATGCTGCGCGTAACTAGGGAGGAGAGATTACATGGGGGTATTATGAGACGAATCTGGGCTCAGATGGCTGTTTGGAGTATGCAGCCACATATTCCCATCCAACCTATTTAGCAGGGGAGGGTTTATGTAGGGGTTGATTCGCTTTCTATCTGCCTTAGAAGGGAGGGTTGGCTGTGGTCCGTTACGACTCTCTCCCCCTCTACCTGGCTCTTCGCACTGAGGTCGGCTCAGGCTCCGTGCTTCTGTCGGTGGCTAGGAGGTTATCTGGGGGTAGGGTCTGCTTCACCAACCTCCTCATCGATCTATGGAAGCTCGGTCTGAAGGATGGATTCGGATGCGAGTCTATGAAGAAAGATAGGTTTGATGAAATGATCAACGTGATGGTCGAGGAAGCGGGGAGGCGGGGCATCCAATACCACCACATAGATATATCGGAAGCCAAGTGGCTTGTAGCGCAGGGCATAAGGATAGCTGAGAAGGTGGGCACAAAGCCTGTTGAGAGGAGGTGGATCGACATCGTGGGCGACATATCTGGGGTGAAGATCGAAGGCTCCCTCTACAAATGCTATGCCTGTGAGAGGGGTGAGCTGAATCCTGAGGCAGACGAATTGATCCTCAAGGTTGCTAGGAGGGAGATCAAGATAGCGGGCACACCGAAGGAGGCGAAGATAGTATTCCTCTGCAGCGAATGTGAGAAGAAGGCGAGCAAAGGTAGGGTTAGAGGCACGTAATGCAGAATAGGTCGTTGAAGCATTCTGAGAGTGCCCAGAACTCGGTAGGATGAAGGCTAATGAAAGCCAACGAACCGAGAATCTCACGACTTCAGTCGAGGAGAGTGTCAAATCTTCCTTACCCTGGCTTTTGTGTAGTCTAGTCCGCTCCACTCTATAGTGTAGCCTAGGGCTGCTAGTATCTGCTGATGCTCTTTGAATCCGTATGATTCTATGATGGCTGCTGCTTGTGTTAGGCTCACTTCCCCTAGGCTCTCCAGCTCTCTTCTGATGGCTTCGAGTTTGTCCTCTTTCACCACGTAGTCTCCTATGAGCCTATACCCCTTTACCCCAGCCTCCTCTATGATCTTCCTGATGGCTTGTGGTGTTGTGTTGTGTTTTGATGCGAGCTCGTCTAGTGTAGCCGCTTCCCCATCTACCTTTATCTCAACCCTCCTCAGCTCCTCCACCTGCTTACTCAACGCTTCCTCCTCCCTCTTCCTCAGATGGTCTAGTATGGGTCTTAGAGGCACGTCCTTCTGGTAGTAGATCACGTTTCCATGGAGTTTGTGGAGTTTGGAGCAGGCGAGCTCCTCGTCTGCCGCGACTATCAGGTCTACCCCTTGAATCTGGTTGAGCTTCGATACCTTCCTCTCCAGGTAGTCTTGGGTCCAGAAGCCTAGTATTTCGAGGTAGACCTTCAAACCCCTCTTCTCGAAGCTGAAGTCTGGTATGAGGACGTGGCTGCCCGCTTGTATGGGCTCAGGCTCCCTCCTCAGCCTCCAACCTGATTCGAGTGAGTTGAACGCTCTAGCGAACCTCTCCTCCACCCCGCTATCATATAGTTGAGCATTCTCTTCATCGATGGGCTCGAGCTCCGCTTCGCCGCTCCTAGCCTCGAACACATATATCCTATTCCTCCTCCTGCTTAAAACGTCTGCCTTCAGCCACCAGTCCTCAGCCCTCACTATGTATGGTAGGAGCTTCGCTAGAGCTGTCCCATACCTCTCAGTCATCTTGAGGAGTGATAGCGGCCCATCTACGGCGACCCTCTTATCACCCTCTATCGAATACATTAGCCCGAGCCTCTTCAGCGCTCTGAAGACCTCCTTCCAACCCTCTGAAACCGTGAACTCCATCCTAAGGGACTTGAATAGGAGCGTCTGCGCTAGGGATAGGTTGTACCATCTGATGAGCTTAGATGGCTCTAACCCATCGAACCTCCTTAATATGAGCTCCTCATCTAAGTCAGCCCAGAGTGAGCGCTCAAGCTCCTCTGGGGCTACGCCGAGCTTCACGCTGCACTCCTCGATAACCATCCTCCTCTCATCTATTGAGGCAACCCTCCTCCTACTCGCCTCCTCGAAGACAACAGATCTAGCGACCCTAGGGTCCAGCTTCGACTCAGCCTCGAATAAGCACCTCCTCTCAAGTAGTGTTGATAGGCCTCTTATGAGCCTGTAGTCGAAGTCCTCCTCCTCGAACCTCCTCAACCTATCTGCTAGGAGAGCCTTCCTCCCACCAACACACCCCTCGAATACATTGATCATCCTCTCAGCTAGGTTCAGCAACTCGCCGCTCATCTGAGCGTATGCCGGCTTCACCCTTCCACGTGAAACCCTGGCTACGAGGAGCTGTGTTGGAAGCATCAGCCCAACCCCCTCTTCCTCCTCCAGCTCACCCTAGCCTCTGATGTAGCCTTTGATACCAGCTCGATGAGCCTCGCCCTCTTCCCCTCCCTCTTCCTAAGAAGCCTACCCAGCCTCTGTATGAACTCCCTCGAGCTCCCTGTACCACTCACAATCACACCTATCGATGCTTCTGGCACATCCACACCCTCATCCAGAACCTTCGACGTCACTATAGCCCTATACCTACCCTCTCTGAACCCCTTCAGCACCTCTCTCCTCTCCTCCTTACTCGACCTATGTGTTATGTATGGTATGAGGAACCTCCTCGATATCCTGTGCACCAGCCTGTTATGTTGGGTGAATATGAGTATGCGCTCATCCGGGTTCTCCCTCAGTATCCTCTCCAAGGATTCGAGCTTCGCCTCCGAGTTGAACGCTACATCAAGAGCCCTGTTTCTAGCGAGGAGAGCCCTCCTAGCCCCCCTATCCCTCACACTCATCGCGACGAGCTTCTGAAAGTCTAGGTGTGAGGACAGCCTAAGACCCCTACTCCTCAAATAATCCCTATACACCCTAAAGTTCTCCTCATAAACCCTCCTCTCATCCTCAGACAACTTCAACCCAACCCTCTGAACCTCATACTCAGCAAGATACCTTCCAGCCAAATCCTGGGGCTTCAACCTATAAACCACACCACCCACAAGCCTAGGTAGGTCGAGGTGTAGCATATCCTCCCTCTCATACGTAGCTGTAAGCCCCATCCTATATGGTGCTGTGAACATCTCAGCTATCTGCCTATAGCCCTCAGAGGGTAGGTGGTGGACCTCGTCGAAGACGAGTAGGCTGAATCTGTTACCGAGCTCAGCAGCCCTCAGATAAGCTGAGTCATAGGTGGAAACGGTAACAGCCTTCAGCGTGTTCTCACCACCCCCATAAGCACCAACCTCAACGCCAAGCCACTCCATCAACCTCCACCTCCACTGCTCCAACAGATCAAGAGTAGGCACAACAACCAGGGTAGGCTCATTCACAATCGAAATCGCCTTAGCAGCTATAGCGGTCTTACCAGCACCAGTAGGTAGGACTATCACACCCCTCCTACCAGCCTCCTCCCAAGCGTAAAGCGCGTCAAGCTGATAATCCCTCAACTCAACACAGCACCCAAAGACAGGGCAGGGTAACAGCTGCTGAACCTCATCCCTAAACGGCAGAGAGCTGAACCTAAGATAATCCAAAATCTCCCTATAGTACATAGCCGGAGCCCTAAAAGCCCTCACCCTACCATCCCAACTCGAATAAGGAACCCTAACATCACCAAAAACCAGCAAACTACCCCTATCGAACCTAAGCAGCGCAGCCCTCAAACCAACTCAACCAAAGCAGCAAACCCTCTTAATCCTTTCACCCCATACCAGTGTAAACCTCTTAAATTTAACAGCCAAGACTGTAAGAGGGTGAAGGCTTACCCACACTACTTTAATAGGATCGCTAGGATTATCGTGACCCACATAGGTATCAGCACCGTCAGCATAATACCTACGGTCCAGCGGAAGCTTCTATCAACATCTTTTCTTAATTCGGTGAGCTCGTTTTCAACGTGGTTCAGGCGCCTCTCTATCTGACTCACCACACCCTCAACCCTAGCTACTCTCTCCTCCAGGCTCAACACCAACCCACCAGCTATGATACTCCCACATTCCCCTCACTTTACACACTCTTAAGGCTTTCTTGCGCATCGAATAGCAGCTCCTACAATTTCGAGTACGTTATCTAGGCTTAGCCAAGCTGAGGATACACTAAGCCCGTCTTTGAGACGAAATGCTGTTGAAAGGCTACGCTTCTCCCTCTCCTCGATCTCCTTTCTCACTCTCAAGCTCAAACCTCAGCCACATCTCGTAGCTCCTCAACTCAGACAGCTCCTCTTCAACAGAGCTCCTCCGCAACACCACACCCGGAGGAAGAGTCCGAACGCCCATCGAACCCACCCAACTTTAGCGCCGAACGCATAAGATAGGTGTAGAAGGCAATAAGCATAAGATGGGTGAAGATAAGACCGGACTCCATCTAAACCTTCATAACCCTCCTTATGTACTCCGCTATATCTCTGCTCCTTGTTGGGTTGAGTGATACCGTCTCTCCCCTTTCTTGTGGGCTAGTATGTAGCCTTCCTCTAAGAGCTCTTTCACAATTCTCCTCACCCTCCTACCGTTGTTTTTGACGGCTTGCGAGAGTCTGTTGACGAGTGTGTCAAGAGGGTAGTAGTGGGCTCCCCACCTACCCCGCCTCACCAACCAGTCTAGAATTGGGGCTCTGAACTCGTAGTCAGCATACTCTCTCTTCATAAGTACACTTCTGATACCCTCGACCAGCTAAATACTTATACTTTGATCGTAGTGTGTTTGTGGTATGGAGGTTGACTACCGCTCCCTTTTAATCAGAGCTTTGGGAGATTCGCCGAAGCTGAGAATCGTCGATTACCTGCTAGACTATAAGCTGAATGACTTCACGAAGAAGGGGATCGTGGAGGCTCTGGGGATGAGTAAACTCACCTTCTACAAATACTTCAAAGACTTAGTGAAGTCGGTCTCGTAGCTCCATCGAGGAAGATCGGGCGAGCTACTCTATATACAAGATCAACCTAGAGAACCCAATAGTCAAGATGATCATAGACTGCGAAACAAAGCTCTCCCTCCAGATAGCGGAGCAAGAAGCCGAGAAGTTGAAGGAGAAGGCGATGGTTAGCTGAAGTTCTTTCAAGGCCTCAGATCTGAAGCGCATTGCCTTAATTAGAATTATTTAGCAAAGCTTTCAAGGTTAAGCGTATTTTAGATAAGAAACTATGCTTCTTGTCATAATTCCTAATTATAATACATGCTCGCTATGAAGACCATCAACATAGCTGGGTGGAAGATACCGGCTTTGATCCTCTTCTCAATGGTAGCGTTAGCGGGAGCACTGGCAGTAGCACCCCAACCAGGAAACACAAAGACAGGTGAAGGAGAGGTAAAAGTGGCAAAGGATTCAGGTGGTGTAGATGAAGCAGAGAACTAGAAAAGCGGTTTCACCAGTCCTAGCGACGTTGCTGATGGTAGCCGTAGCTGTGGCGATGTCGGTAATAATATTCACGTGGTCACAGGGGTTCCCCTCTCAAACCGGCGAAGCAACAGGAGGCCAACAGGCAGCACAAAACGTAGCAGCACAGTCAGGAATAGCTATAGAAGCAGCAACATTCAACCTTTCATCAGGGGTAAACGCAACACTTTACGTGAGGAACGTAGGCTCGGTTGCAGTAACCATAGGTAACGCTATAGCAACGGGTCCGTCTACCAACAGCTTCCAGGGATCAAAAAATCTGAAACTATCGCTACCCCCACACTAAGTAAAGCGGCGCTACACAGATTGATTTTAAACTTCCACATCTGAGGTCCGGTGATGTCGTGACATTCAAGGTTACGACAACAGCTGGCACATCCGCTCAAGGCACATTCACGGTACCGTAGGAGGATTGGTGTAGGTGAAGCAAAGAACTAAAAATTCAGCGCTTCAGGTGATAATGCTACAGTTTATGTGAGAAACGTAGGCTCAGTCTCAATCACGATAGGATCTATACGGTCTCAGGCCGCTCAGATAACGCAGGAATCAAGAGCTCCGTTACCCCCTCGTAGATACAAGCGAAACAAACGTCGAAGTAACCGACATCATAGACAGGGCGGTTAGTGCAGTTAAGGTAAACGGTATTTTGATAATCCCCCGCCAAGCAGACGAAACAACCCTAGCAACCTTGACAACAAGCCTACCACCTGGAAACAACCTTGTCGTAGCAGTTGTTCAGCTAACTTCCACGGCGCCTGCCACCATCAGCGCCGGCAGCCTGACTCTTAAACGAGATACAACCATACTTCGATCTAACGCCTATCCTATGGCTTTGTCCAGCAACCCACCAAACAACCAAAAGTGGTGGGCTGCCGTCGCCCTTGACTCAAACTCGCCAGCAAGCCCCAGCTACTCGGTAACCGCCTCCGCCTCCGATGCCGGAATAAGCGGAGAGGCAAAGATAGTAGTCCTAAGCGGTGTGTCAGGCAGTCAAATCCAAGGCTCATCAACAGCGATAGGTGGAGCCGAAACCACACTCGCCACCTTGACTACTTCCCTACCCCCAGGCGCCAAAATCATTATAGCAGTAGTTGAAACCAGTAACACGGCGGGCACCGCAGTCGATATTGACGCCGCGGCACTAAAACTCAAGACTGGCACCGCTACCCTAACCTCTAACGAATTCAGATTCAGACATTCGGACATATCTGAGGCGAGTTACCACACACAGATGCTACTATACCTACACACATCAGCCCCTGCATCACCAACATACACCATCGCAGCTTCTGCCTCCCAATCGGGCGTATATGGCCGAGCAACCATCGCAGCCATAACCATAGACGACACTCTATCAGCAGCATACGTTGACGGAGTAAGCACTAGAATCTCAACCAGTGACACCATCCTCGGCAGCGTCCCAACGACCTTCAGCCCCGGCGGCTCCGTAATAGTAATAGCTCCAGAACAGTTCAAAGGATTCGATAAGCGTCGCGGCACAACGTCGGCCGCGGGCAATAACAGGCTTCAGCAGAACTCAGCTACCACCGGACAGACATCGAACGAGTTTACCCTACAATTCCCGGTTGAAAACGGAGACGACGACGGTAAAGGCTTCAGCCTATTAAACAGATTCACCAACATCCCATCATCCCCATCATACAGAGTACTTGCAAAGAACGCCGACAACGTCGTCAAAGGGGAAACAAAGATCCTAGCCATCAGAGCCGGTCTTATCTACACACAAGACGTAGCTGAAACCTTAGCCGGGAGTGAAACTCTAACCCGCACCTCACTCCTAACCCGAGCGCAGACGGACTCCTTCACAACCAGTGAAACCATAAACCCACTAGGAAACTTCAAGAGAGACCTAGGAGAGTCGCTGGGCGTTGTAGCATCACCTTTAAGGCATACCTCAATCATAAGGCTAATTACAGACAGTCAACCCTTCCTCGACATCATTTTTGCCACAAGGCTCTTGACCGTAGCTGAAGCACTCAGCCTCACGGACTCCGCCTTCAGATCAACCGCCCTATTTAGGAACCTGTCAGAAGGTCTGTCCTTATCAGCCCTAGGCCGCCGAATAGGTGAATACACGAGGCCCATAGGCGACCTCCTAACCCTCCTAGCCAACCCATCCAAGACATCCATTTTCAACAGATTAACCTCAGTACCCATCGAGATATCCGATAGCGTGCTGAGAAGAAGCGTCCTAACTAGGGCCATTTCAGACCTGGTTGAGACGGTAGACTCCGCCTTGAGAGGCAGATTACTCATATTAGAGGAGACGCTGAAGATCAAACCACTTATAGGCGGATTGCACGAGCTACACCCCTCAGCTACGCCTCCAAACCCATACACCAGCACGTTTCCCATAATCGACCTCTCCACACCTCCTCAAACCATAGCGAACCCATACACAGGCGAAGCTTCTTCAACCTACCCTTCTCCAGCCGAATGGGTCATCGAGAATCCCTACACAACACTCTCCTTAGCCTCTCTCGTGGCAGGAGCTCTATTGCTAAGGAGAAAGCGAGGGCGCAAGAAACTCACCCAATCTTCACCCAAGCATCCTGCATGAGGTTCGAAGATGCCTACACGCAGCTCGGTATATGGAGGAGGTAGGTGATTGCGCGGAAGCGCTTCCCGCCCACAATATTAAGCCCCTAGAACGGCGTAGCCAGTACCGGCTCTAAGCTGTCATACGAAATGATGTGTTAATAGCCGGGGGCTATATTGAAAGCTCCTCTTCAATCTCTTTTCCGAGAACGAGCCTTACACCGTGCCTTTCAGCAAGATCCTTTAACATCTTTGCAGCTTCATCCGTAGACCTGGCAACAGATAATATCATCATTTCAGGCTTACCATATTTCTCCTCCACAATCTTCACACGCTTTAGAAGCTTTTCAACCTCAGCTTCAGCTTCTCTAGCATCTTTCACGCTTACAGTAGCCTCCCCCACGACAAGAGGCTTCTCGCAGAAGAGGTTTACCTCAACCACTTCGCCACCGTGTACGAAAAACTTCTTTTCAACCCTCGCCCCAGGGTACCCCATCTCTTCAAGCATGAGCTCAAGAAACGATGCGGCGTGATCTTCAAAAGCAACACCTAAAGAAGCCTTAAGGTCCCTGAACGCT
>Ga0080004_1140808_pt1 | contig 11217 bp, 26 predicted proteins | sample WasSprMetagenome_FD_69207 | JGI IMG/M metagenome (GOLD analysis project Ga0080004, IMG submission 69207) | Sulfidic aquatic microbial communities from Washburn Spring, Yellowstone National Park, USA - WS (SPADES assembly) (version 2) | ecosystem: Environmental > Aquatic > Thermal springs > Hot...
AAAAGATACTAATATTAAGCGTAAACTAGATAACCCAAAAAACGAAAAGAAAAATAAAAAGATTAAGGGATTAAATAAATCTACAAAATGGGAAAAACACAAATATATTCTGAACAGATTAAAGGATTAAATACATACAAAAATAGGAAACAAAAAACACCATAATATAATATACCCTAGAATATACTATAATATAAAATACGAATTAGAACGAAAACAATAATAGAAAAATATAAATAAATCAAAAACATAGGATACGCAAGGGTGAAAAAACAAAATGTCTGAAGACACATTAACCTTAAAAGGGCTCGAAGTATATGAACTAGTAGACGCATCCGCAACAAGAATGAAAGAACCACACAAAAGATACGGAAACTACGCCAAAAACATATCAATAGTAGTAAAAAGAATAGTAAACCCACCGAAAGGACAATGGCAAGGATGGTGGACAATCGCAACAAGATGCTTTGGACTCGCATACACAGGAGGATGGGACGAAGACATCCTAGTCCCATTCGCAAAATCACTCGCAAGAAAAATGGGACTTGACGAAGCAAAAGCAGAAGAACTAGCAAAATACATAAAACAAAACATGGCGGCAATAATAGGAGAAACAGCAAGAGAAGAAGCAGTCGCACCACTAACGTTCCTATAAAAACAATAATAAAAGAAAAACTTAAATACCCCCTCCTATTTTTTTTATATTATGAAAACAGCATTAATAATTATGACACCACGAATACTAAAACTTAACATAGAATACTATCAAAAACTAGAAAACGTAGACAAATACTTTTTCCAAGCGTTCACAGAAAAACAGTTAAAAATAGTATTAAACAACTTTATAAAAGACACAGACTACGACTACTATATAATAAGTGCAGACGACCTAATAGTATTCCAAAGACACCTAAACACAATATTAGAAAACATAAACGAAGAATATATTGTAACAGGATACTGTAGAACACGCCCATGGTCAAATCAAGTAAACCTAACAAAAACACAATTAAAAGGAGATAGACCAAACATATTCTCATACGACTTCTATTTCCTATACGAATTAGAAAAATTTGAAAAATTTATACCAACATACTTTGTAGGATTAGCGTTAACCGCGTTACCAAGAAAAATAATACTAGAAACACAATACGACACCTATGACGGAGGACAATTCGACGGATGGGCGTCAGACTTTAACATAAGCAAAAGGTTAAACGACAAAGGAATAAAAATGTACGGAATAAAAGGAGTATTCATGGAACACACTCCAAAAAATGAAAACTTTATAATAGGAAAAATTAAACCGAAAATAACAAAAGAAAAAATAGACGGAGAAGAGGTAGAACCAAATTGGTCAGCGTAGTATATGACAAACGAGTAGAAAAAAGTATGGACAGATTAAGAGCGATGGGACTAAAATCGTATATAATGCAACAAGACGAAAAACACGCATACATATTCATAGAACTAGAATCGGTCCTAAAACTAATATCAAGAAACATAACATATCCATCACACAAAGTATATTATGACGAAAAAGCAAAAGTAATGGTGATAGAAGTATGGAAAGAATAGAAGAAAAAGTAAAAAAAGCAGAACTAACACTAGAAGACGTAGAAACAGCAATAGCAATACTAAAAATATTCTTACAAAGAATGGCGGAAGCAGAAAGTTTACTGATGAGACTAGCAAGATATAGGACGCAAACATCATCAGTAATGAAAACATCATACGGAATGGAGGACATAATACAAATGGCACTAGAAATGGAAAGACGAAAGAAAGGTGAAGAGAAAGAGGAAACGAAAACAGAAGAGTTATCAGAAGAAGACATAGCGAAATACAAAGAAGTATTACGAAGAGTAAGAGGGGACAATAATATAAAGTAGCAGAACAGAGGATAAGGCAGGTGGTATAAAAAATGTCTACACTACCAGACCTATCAAGCGTCCTATCAAGCGTAATAACAGCCATAGCGAACACTATATCAGCAATAGCAGATGCTGTCGCCGCAAACGCAGGAATGATAGCGACAGTCCTATTGGCTGTCGCAGTCTTCGGAATACTAACATCGCAAGCAGGAAGAGTATTCGGCTTCTTCAGAGGACTGTTCAGAGTATAAACGTAAAAACAAAACGATAGGACAAAAAAATCCCCCCATATTTTTTTATAAAAAAACTTATATACGCGTTTATTTTAAACCATAAACTAGGTGATAAGATGCCAATTTTTGTTGAGGCAGAGGCGAACAATGTTTACGAGGAAGGAAGAAGCGTATTAGCATCACTTATAACACAACTAATAAGCATAGTTCGCACAATAGTAAACTACGTTCTAGGACTAGTCGGAAAATTTATGACTTGGGCCGGAGAACATCCGTTACAGGCACTACTATTTACGGCAAACTTGGTTATATGGGTGAGTTGAACATGAGTGAAGAAGGTATTTTCAAACTAATGTTGGAAGGAAGCCCATTGAAAGGAATGGGCGTAGTGCCAAAAGTATTGGAAAACGACATTGTAGTTGAATTAACTGAAGAGCAGTTGAAACAAATACTATTAGAGAAGGCTGACGAACGTGCTAAAAGGGCTGTGTCCATAAAATTAGAGAACGGAAAGTTAATATTACGTATAAAACTGTGGTGATTAACCAATGGCTTACGACCTTCAATGGCTGTGGAGCGTAATAAAAGCGTTAGTTCCAAGTATTGCGGATTGGTTTAAAAGTTTATGGGATGCGATTGAACCGATAACTAATCTTGGACAAGGATTTGTTGCAGGATTTGCGGCATTTGCAAGTGTATTATGGGATGCGATAAGATACTTTTCAGACACTTTCGGAAATTGGGTAAGTGATGCGTTCAGTTGGATATATACAGGAATTACTACTTTTGCAAGAGATTTCGGAGCAAAGTTGTATGAAGCGTTCGGATGGCTTTCTAATGCGGCTCAATGGATAGCAAGTCAGATATACGCATTCGGACAGTGGATTTATACGTCAGTTTATAGTCTTTGGGAATGGTGGATGAACATATTATACGGACTATATACGGCTTTAGCAGGGTTCTTTTCAGGTATTGCTACGGCTGTAGGAAATTGGTGGAGTAACGTAGCGTCAGGTATTAATTCGTATTTTACTAACTTATTCACGGGAATACGTAGAAAAATAGTAAACACAATAATTGCAGACGTAAGCCTATATTACGGTTGGAAAAGTGTTGAAAGAATGACGCAATTTAATTCAGCAAAAGACCTATTATACGGATTGTCAGGTATGCTTATTGCACCATTCGCTGGAGCAATCTTCGGAAGCATTGTAGACGGTCTATTACCTACGCCTTCAACTGAGCCTATTCCTATTGTTCCGCAGATAAGTCCGTTCTCGTTTACTCCGCCTTCGTTAAGTATTACTCCTCCAACTCGTCCAACAGCACCAACTCAAGTTTATCCGCCTACTACGGGAGTTATAGGATTAGGTTTACCATACGATATTAAGTTAAGTATTCCATCAATTAGTTACGATAAAACGTTGTCTTCAAAGGATAGTTTAAACTATATTCCTTCATTAAGTTATACTGCTACAATAGAAAGTATGGATGCACCTCATATTATTCCAACACTTGATTATGAAAGGCGTATAGACGGTGTTCCAATAAATGATATTTCAGTATATCGTTTCGGCCCAACTCCAATTTATAACGTATTACAAAAAGGATATCCTTTAACAAATACGTATGTTGAAAGCGATTGGATTTATAAGACGGATAGTTCAGACTATAATGCGTATTTTGAAGTTAAGTTAAGCAAAATAGTTAATCCAGGAACGTATAGCGGTTGGAAGGTTCGTACATTGTTACAGAAGAATGCGTCAGGTGGAACGACTTTAGTTGTTGATTTACAGTTAAGACAAGGAAGCACGGTAATAGCACAATATTATACTACGTTTGATTATACGGATTGGACGTGGTGGGAGATAGAACTTACGGAAAGCCAAGCACAGAGTATAACGAATTACTCGGATTTAAGTATATATATTGAGGTTCACGCATTAGACATAAGTAATGCACGCAAATTAAGGGTAGCGTATGCTACGTTAGAAATGCCTCAAGCGTAAAAGTTTAAATACCACCACTTTTTTTATATTAGACCGATGGATATGTATAAAAAACATAACATATTGGATGTATTTGTAGAGTTGGAGTTACGGGATAAAGAGGGGAAACTCTTAAGGAAGAGACGTTTTAAGTCAAAGACTTGGGTGCGTAACTTTATTGCTATTCTAAACCGTCAAATGGGCGGAGATGCTCTCCAACAGGAGACTGGCGGAAGTCAGGGTAGTTGGCCGTCATTACAGGCTAATGCAGGCCAAAATGATGACCGTTTCGGAATTCAAGTTGGAACGGGAAGTGATGCTTGGACGTACGACCAATATAAGTTACAAAGTCAGATTTATCACGGAACTAGTTCGGGAAAGATGATGTATGGTGCTTGTTCTGTATCTTCGTTGGTTAGTATTACAAACGGTTTAAAGTATGTTGTTTCAAGAGTTTTCACTAACGGCACACCAGATACTATAACAGTAAGGGAAATCGGATTGACTGTATGGAAACCTGATTGGGGGCCAGCGATAATGATTTCGAGGGATATTTTAAGTCCGTCTATTGATGTTCCAGCAGGAAGTAGTTTAACTGTTAGATACATTATTCAGTGGACTTGGGCGTAGGAGTTGATTATAATGAGTGATGACGTTAAACTTAAATTAATTTTTACAGGCGGAATGGTATCATTATACGGTATCACTTTAGCGACTCAAAGGTTTGATACGGCTACTTTATCAACTCTTTTAAGCGGTTTCACAAATTCTATTATCGGAGTTTTTGCATACAATTGGGTGAAAAGGAAAGGAGAGCAGAAGACAAATGCCTAAATGTCCAGAATGCGGTAGCACAGAAGTAGTATATGACGAAGATACTAAAGAGTATGCTTGTATGTCTTGCGGATACACTTGGAAAGTCGAGAGAGTGCCTAAAGAGATGTTGGAAAAGAGGATAGAGGAAAGAATATTACGTAAGGCGTTAAAGAGATGGAGGGCTAGAGAGCCAGAGGAAAACTTTAGCAGATACGAATTGCTTTTGCTGTTAAAATATTATGCTGATGAAGGAGACTACGAAGATGCTGGAGACGTTGCATCAGCATTAAGAGAACAGTATAGCGATTACATTTTATATTATAAAACAAAAGATGTTAAAGACGCAGAATACGCCTTATATGAAGAGTTGGAAAAAGAAATAGAAAACGAAAAAAAGGAGATGAAGGAATACGAATTCTAAAGCAACTTGTATATCATCCAATACGTATGGCACGGCTGTGGTCTTTCAAACGATTTGTCTGGAATATGCATGTGCCACGTATAAGGTATAGACTGTATAACGACTCCTAAATACTTAAAGTATCCGTATTGTTTTATTTTATTATAAAATTTATAGTGCCATTCGTATTTTGTATCCTGTAACTTTATTATCCAATATCCGCCTCTCTTCAATATTCTAGCAACTTCTGACGTTACAGGTATTATATCCTCTTCTTTTAAAACTCCGTTGTTTAAATTGTATAAGTATGTTATAAGATACGCATATTTCTCTATTTTTTTAGTTGTTTCTCTTGGACGCTTTGTCCAACCTAGCGGGTCCGCGTATGGTGGGTCGAAGACTACAATATTGTATGTCATATTTTTTAACGGTAAACTTCTATAATCTGCTTTTATAACGTCTTCTCCACCTTTTATGTCCACGAATGTTACATCATATATTCTGTTTCCGTTCAAGTCTACGGCTTTATAGTTTATCTTTTTCCACATACGCTTTTCTCCAGCAGTTATATCGGCTACTTTAACAGGTCTATTCGGTATAATGTTAGTATAATGCTCTAATATCCTTTTCCATACGTAAGCATTATCTCCTTCTATAACACTAGGCAATTTTGTAGGCAAAATATTCATATTTTCACCTCTGCAATATCGTAGTATTTTTCGGTCCAAAGAATGTTTCTTAAATGTTTTGGTCTACGCAAGTCCATCGTATACCTGTTCTGGTCATCATATAATAGTCGACATAAGTCGCAGTCTTTTCGACAATATATTATTAGATGGTATCCTTTAAAAGTATCTCGTACCTCAATTGTTTTACAGCATTTTTTCCTATAAATTTTTTCAATAATATGTCCTAACTCGTTTTTGTCTATTCCATCTAAGTCGATAGTATTATAGTATTTTTCCATAATGTTTACTGCACTATTCAATTTCAACCGCCTCCAATTCTTCATCTAGCAACCATCCGTCTTTCTCCCAAAGTTTATGATACATGTTTACTTCGTAGAATAGGTCTTTTTCTTCTCCTTTCGGAATTTCCCAGAAAACTGTATCGCTTTTGCTTATTGGAAGATATATTTTCTTCTCCTCTTCCGCCTTCTTATTGTCTTCGGTAAACCACCAGTATTCTTTAATGTAACCCGTATGCTCTTCGATCCATTTTATAAGAACCTTTTTATGTTTGTATTCGTCTTCTTTTTCCATTAAATCGGCTGAACCCGTTAGATGGACTACTGCTCCGTAATATTTGTCGTGTATTGGTATAGGTTTCATGCTCAACGTTCTCCTATAAATTGGTTTAGCATAAGTGAAACGTCCTGTCCTTCTGTCTCTGAAGACTATAAAGTATTTTCTACGTATCCTATATAATTCAATATATGTTGTATGGTCGAATATTTTTTGTCCTTCTCTTAAAACTATATTATATGACATTATGTATCACCTTCACCTTACTTCTTCTATTTTAAAAACATATATTTCGTGAATTTGTCTAAGATGTTGTCTAATATAGTATTCTGCGTACCATTTTCCGCATATTGGACACTGTATTGAACGGTTCCTATTGTATGTTGTGTACGCTGTTTTCTGCATTTTTCTTGGAATATAGCATAATATTCTAAGTTTAACCATATCGTCTACCACTCTCCAATAGATTTAAGCAACTCAATTGTTTCTTCTGTCGGTATAAGTATTTTGTCCTTAAACTGTGCAATATTCGGGTTTTCTTGAACGATCTCGTATGCTCTTGATTTTTTGACTCCGAATTCCATCATAATATCTTCTATTCTCCTCGTCTTATACGTTGCTATAATAGATAGTAATGGTATAACGTTTGGGTCGAGTATTCTTGCTCCTTCTAAATCTTTTTTGTAGAATATTTCAGTCTCTATTCTAAAGTTTCGCGACAAATATTCTATTACTTTAACGTCTTCTACTAATGCTTTATCTCTTCCTTGTATTACTGCTACGGCTTTAATCATGTTATCCAAATGCAATACTGCTCTTCCTTTGGTAAACTCGTACAAAAAGTTTTCTAATGCTTTAGAATAGTATTCGCTCTGGTAAACTTTTTCAGGAATATCTACGTCATTTATATTGTATCCGTGCTGTATTCCGTTTTTTGGATATCCTATTGTTGGATTAACTGGACGCGGAAGATGATAATATCTTATAACCTTATCGCGTATGTCTGTTTCAAATTCGGGGGCGGACAGCACCCGTTTAAGTATTAGGGGCTGTCCGTTCATGATTACTGCTCCTCTGAAGTTTTCTATTTCTATCGCAATTTGCAGAGTGTATTTTTTTATAAATCCTGAATACGCTAATTCTCCAAGTGTCGCTATTGTTTGTATTTGAGAGTATTCTGTTCCACCTTTGGACACATCATCTACGAGTATTGTCATGTTTGCTCCATTAAATAGTTTCTGTGTATATTTTAGTCCGCTTACTGTTACGCTGTCTATTAGTATTTTCTGCCTTGATACTGTATCGGCTACGTATTTCATTGCCGCGCTTTTTCCTGTTCCGGATGTTCCAATAACTAAGAGCGCTTTGTTCGCTGTATCACATATTATTTCAAGTATTGCAAGTTTACCAAGTTTTGGATGCGTCTTTTCAATGTTATCGTATATTTGTTTTAGTCTCCCTGACAATTCCATTCGTCTGCACCTCGACTTTCCTTACTGTTAGTTGTATTGTTCTATCGTCTGTTTTCTGTCCTACTACGTATACGAACTGCCAATCGTCTGGTATCCATTCTGTTACTGTTATTAATACTGCATTCTTAGACGTCCTTATCACTTTCTTTACGTGAATGTTTCTTGGAGATATTTGTTCTTCTCTCATGCTATATAATCACCTTTCCTATATTCTGTCCTCTTCTTGTATACGAATTGTATGAACGTGTCCATCATCACTTTTGTTAATTCTCTTTCGTCTTTGCTTTCACTGTGTAATTCTAATTCTTCCCAGATGCGCGATGAAAATGACATGGTCGCTAACAATACTGATATTAGTGCTTTTCCACTGTATTTTTCTTGAACGTATCTTTCTATATCTTCTTCTATTTTTATTGCGTCTTTGGCTATTCTTATGTCGCTAATTTCTTTTATTCTATTTTCATTTTTCATTCTTCATCACCTGCTTTTGTTAAGGTTCTCTCCTCGCTTTTTTATTATATATTCTAGTGTGTTGTCCATTATGTCTTTAGCAAATTCTCTGTCCATTTGGTTCGGAGACTTAAACTCAAGGTAACTCCATACTGAAGCCGCCATTCCTTGTAATGCTAAAAACACTGATAATACTTTTTTGTTTCCGTGTTTTTCGTCGATTAGTTTTTTGATGTCGTCTTTCAACTCTTCTGCTTCAAGTATTATCTCGTCCAATAGTATTTCTTTCATTTTATACTTTCACCTCTTTTGGAAATTTTACGTATACTACTTCTGGATACAGTGATATATATTTTTTCTGTCCGTCCTTTTTTGTAGCATATATTTCAATGTTTTTCTGTCCTCTGTCAAATGCTATAAAAACTCTTTCGTATTCTATTACATGTATTTTTGGATCGCCTAATGCGTAGTATTCCTGCCACGCTCCAGCCATTACCAATACTTCTTCGACTGCTGTTCCGTTAAAAAATATGGAGGTTGTTCGTTCTGGCATTTTCTCACCTCTCCAATACTTCTATTGCTCTGTCTTTTGGTTTCCATGATACTATTCGTATCTTTTTGTTTATCCATTTTCTTGTGTCGTTTCCTAATGCTGTTATGAATGTTCCGAGTTTTGTTCTTGTTCCAACTTGGTCTCGTATCCACAGCATTTCTCCGTATTGGTTTCCTTTTTCGTCTTGGACTACGACTCTTACTCCGTTGTATCCCATTCGCATTGTCTTCACTTTTTCGGCTCTGATTATTGTTCCGACTAGTCCTTCAAAGAATGGCGGTAGTGGTTTCACTATTCCTACGTTTATTAGGTAGTCTTCTTCGTCTAGTGTCTGTTTTTTGCTCATGTTCTCACCTCCGTCTCCCTGTCCATTTCAACAGTCGCCACTTTTCTGTGGAAAAAATCGGCTGTTGAATGGACTTCTTTACCTCCTACGCGGGAGACTTCGTAGGAGTTTTGTTTTTTGTTTTTGGACATCATGTCAGCCTATAATAAAAACAGCCCCCTATATAAACTTTTAATGATTTAAAACCATAATCAAAGTATAAACTTGCGATAGGGCGATCAAATTTTTTTTTGTTGGGGTAAGTATTTTTTTTTTAGGAAATGTGGATGGATTTAATCTGTCCACTTTTTCTAAAAAAAAAATATTCATTTCATCATCACTCCCTTAACAATATATTTATATATTAGATATGTTGTGTAAATTGCTAATACGATTTTTATTGGATTTACTGGTCTAAAAAAATTGACAACGTTGCTTACGACTGCTGAAAAGTATATTGTGTTTAGTAAATCTAGTCTTTTAAGATAATAGAATGTTATAAAGAACGTGAACCTTAATGTTAATGACAGCCATATTGGTAGCGTGTTTAATTCTATACAATTGAAATAGTTTATTCCTATAACTGTTGTTAAAATGTCTAAAAAAAATATTGTGAAAAAAAGTTTTACTTGGTTCATTTTTGACCGCCTTATGTGTTTTATTCTATTTTCTCTATATATGATATTACTGCTATTCCTCCAACTATTTCTAATAGTGAAAGCGTATATAATATAAATGCTTTTCCTAAATCTGTTATTTGGTTGTATAATGTGTTTATGTTTCCTGTTTGTATATTTGATAATTGTAGTGCGGTGTCTATTCCTATTAATCCGCCTATTATTAGGATCGTTCCTACTACCGCTAAGTATATTTTTAATTCTTTCATTATTTTTTCACCCTAAAGTATATTTAATTATTCAAGTATTTAAACCTTTCCCGACCTTTTTGCAACAAAAATGATTTAACAAACGCATAATAAAAAAATGAAAAAAATAAAAAAATGTGGGGCGGAGTAGTTTTATCTACTCCATGAACCATGGTTTTATGTGTTTTTGTCTTTTTATCTGCAGAAGTGCTGATATGCATAAGACTGTGTTTTGTATCGGGTCTAGTAGTATTTGCAGAAAGTCGTCTATTGCTTCTATTTCCTTTTGTGTTATTGGTCTTTCTAGTAGCAGTAGGTCAAATATCTCTGTTATTTGCATGTTTCTTATGTTTTCTGGTATTCTTGTTGGCAGTTTTATCATTTTATTCACCTCTTGTTTTCTTTGTTATTAATACTATTATGCTGTTTCCGACTGTTGTTCGTGTTACTTCGGCTTTTCCTGTCTTGCTGAATTTGTTCCATAAATGTCCAGCGACGCTACATGCGTGTTTGTATTCTTTTTCGTTGCTGAAGTTTAGTATTACTTTTGTGCTTCCGCCGACTGGCAGTTTTTCAAAACTTTTTGTTATGTCGTCGTATTTTCCTCTTCGGCTTTTTGGAAGGTTCTCTAGGAATTTCTTTGTCTCCTCTGGGGTTAATTCTTCTATTTTTATGCTCATTTTTTTTATCACCTGACTTTAGGTAAAAGACTCAGGTATATAAACTTTTAATGATTTAATGTTTTTTTCTAATCTTTTGATTTTTGTTAAGCATATATTTTTTTTTTCCAATATGTGGACAGATTTTATCATTTTAGGTTTTAACCTTAAATTTTTTGTCTTTTTAAAAATCAAGTTTTTGGTAAAGTTTAAATATTTCCTAAAGTTAAATTTAAAGTTAAAGTTTATGCTATTGTTTTTTTTGTTGTTTATGCTAAAGTTTTTGTTTTTGTTCATGCTAATTATCCTATAATTATTTAACTTATAAATTTTTCTAC
>Ga0080004_1069572_pt1 | contig 11214 bp, 8 predicted proteins | sample WasSprMetagenome_FD_69207 | JGI IMG/M metagenome (GOLD analysis project Ga0080004, IMG submission 69207) | Sulfidic aquatic microbial communities from Washburn Spring, Yellowstone National Park, USA - WS (SPADES assembly) (version 2) | ecosystem: Environmental > Aquatic > Thermal springs > Hot...
GTACAAAATGACTGTCGAGGAGCTAATATTGCGTGCAGTAGTGAAGATTCTTGAGGAGGGGAAGAAGGCATGAGCTCGGCGTACAGCGATCTGATGGCTCTAGTCGGCAGGTTCCTCACACCTGCTGAGATCAGCAGGCTCAGGCTGGCTATAATTACTGGAGCTAGGAGCTACTTGTCGGGAGAGCGTACAGTAGAAGACATCCAGGCATCAGCAGAAAGGATATGCATGATCATTGCTGGAGCTCATTCAGTAGAGGTAGCTTACTACGAGGAGGAGACGGGGAAAGTCTTCATAGAGGAGTGCAAGAAGCTGGTAACGCGAGCTGTCATAGAGGAAGCTTCTAGAACTCTAAGCCCATACGCTCTTTCGGAGATCTATCAGGAGACTAGAAGAGAAAGGAGAGAGCTTAGGATCTTCTAGAGCGGGGGTGAATCAGTGGCTCTGCTGAGGGTTGGAATATTTACTAGCAGCAGGGCAGTGAGCTTGCAGAGAGTAGCTCTAGACATAGCTTCGGTGCTCTCAGCTCTGAACGTGGAGACTACAATGCACTACGGCGGATACGATCTGAGAACTATCTTGAAGATAGACGCGGGGATAGTAGTGATGCCAGTAGACCTCGTCCACTGCTTGCAGTACATGTACTTGGTATACAGGCTCAAGTCAATAGGGAAGAAAGCTGTCTACTACGGTACAATCGAGGGATTTGTGAGGAGTCCTCAGACTGCTGAGTGGGTGAGAGAGCACGTAGACTTCGTAGCTAACTCCAAGTACACCGCAGAGAGGCTGAAGATGGCTGGGTATAACGTGCTTAGCGTGGTGTATCATGGAGTAGACCTAGACTTCTTCAAGGACGCTCCTCTCTTAGGGCAGCTAACTAGAGCTAGAGCGGGGTTCACCGAAGACGTGTTCTTAGTCGGGTACATAGCTAGCGATCATAGGAGAAAGGGCCACGACCTGGCATCTCAAGTAGCTAGGGTTGTTGAGAAGAAAGACAAGTCTGTGAAGTTCATCATAGTGTCTAGGGCTGGAGCCGAGAAGTACTACAGGGGTCTCAGCAACGTAGTATTTCTGAGCAAGTTCGGCGAGCTCTCTGACAAGTCTGTCAAGTCGATCTACGGAATGGTAGACTTGTACTCTCAGTTCTCGCTCTCTGAGGGGTTTGGCTTACCAGTTCTAGAAGCTCTAGCTAGCGGGAGGCCGGTGATCCATGGAGACTACGAGCCTCTCTCCGAGATTACCGACAAGAGCTGCTCGTTCAGAGTTCCTATCAGAGGAAAGAAGTATTATGTGGAGAACACAGGAATAATCTACGAGCTCCACTTGTACGAGCCAGAAGAGTATGCTGAAATACTGCTCCAAGCGAAGGACGAAATAAGAAGAAGGAGAGAAGAGCTCCAGGACCTCGCGAGAATAAGAGCGGAGAACTTCGAGCTGCTCTCGACTTACATGAAGTTCAAGGAGATCCTTGACAGAATCCAACCCAGAGTAGACGAAGCTGCTGTAAAAATCTATTTAAGTGAGGAGTAGTAAGAATAATATGGAGATATCTATGGTGGGTATAGAGGAGAGAGAAGAAGTTCGTCCAACTTCCAGGCAGCCGCAAGTACCTCCGGAGATGGAGGAGCTCATAAAGCTACTCACAGAGCTGTTTGCCAAAGCGAGCGAGCTAGGGCTGGCATGCATAGAGATAGGTGAGGAGCACATAAAGACGTTCCCCGACTTGAAGGACCTGAAAGAAGCGTGCTTGGAGGTCACCAGGATAGTCAGGAGGATAGTCAAGATAAGCAAGAGGCTGCCAAGGTAGAGCTATGAGCGTAACAGATGTAAGAAGAATCCTTTTTCCTGGATTTCTTCTAGAAGTAGATGGCTGCAGAGTGTACCTGTTCAGCGTGTCTAGAGTATCTCCGGTGCCTACTACTAAGCTGTTTCTCGTGTCGCAGACAGTAGAGTGCTATGGCAAGACCTCTAAGCAGTTCCTCATAGCAGCTGAGAGCCAAGATGAATACATTAGAAAGCTGAAGAAGGAGATAGCTCTGTTCAAAGCAATTGTCTTGGGAGGCGTGTACGATGTCTATAGATCCTCATGAAATAGACTTCTACAGGATAGCTGAAGCTGCTAGAATAGCTCTTAGCGAGAGACCGCTAGAGAGGGAGCTAGCTGAGAAGCTAGCCTCGGAGCTGAGAAGCATTCCGATCTCGGAGCTAAAGCTTGAAGAGCTAGCTCTACTAGGCTTCTCCATAACAGATCCTCTAGGGCAGCTAGCGGAGACAATCGCAAGCTTCTTGAAGAGTGTGGCGTCGTGGATAGTCTCAGCAGTTGAAGCTATCATAGCTCCGATCAGAGCGAGTATTGATAGCATAGCGGGAGCTCTCACCAGAGTTCCACTGCAGATACTCGACCTCTTGAGACCTAGCTTCGAAGCTCTGTGGGGAAGTATTGCATCAGTTCTAGACAACATCAAGGCTCTAGCTCTGCATGTAGTAGAGCTAGTTTCAGCTTTAGCGAGGATGTCTGGAGACCTTCTCGCAGCTATAAGCTCCGTTGGCAGAGCTCTAGAAGATGCTCTGAGAAGAGCAGTAGACACGCTCGCTAGTAGTATCTCCCAGCTGCTAGAGCTAGCTATAGCTAGAGTGGTCTCAGCGATAGATGCCGTGAACATAGCTCTAGCAAGGATAGTGGAGACCGTTGGAAGTACGATCATTGCTCTTGCAGACAAGTTCCGCGTGTATCTAGGAGAAGTAGCAGCAGCTATATTAAGACTGGGCAGTCAGCTAGCCTCTGCTATAGCTTCAGTAGCAGAAGCTCTGCAGAAAACTTTGAGAGAAGCGATAGAGTTTCTCTGGAACAGCATCAGAGAGCTCGTAGAGAGATCTGCTTCAGGAATAGTAGCAGGTATAGACACCATAAAAGCTGCTCTGCTAGAGTCTGTAAAAACTGTAGAGAGCACCATTCTCAGCCTAGTAGACAAGCTCCGAGAGCACCTGTCAGCGATAGGAGATGTGCTAGCGGAGTTCTACGAGAGGATGCTGAAAGCTGTAGGAGTGCTCGAGCAATACCTAGTCTACACCAGCCACTTGTCGCACGAGATGGTGAGTTTTGTTGTAGGCTTCACTCAAGGTCTTACAGGAGTTGCAGTACCGGTGATACCTCCACCTGAAGCTCTGTTCGCAGACGGAAGCCCAGATCCACCGGTACTTCAAGAGCTAGGGCAAGCTATTGGCAGCTTCTTCAGCGGGCTTGCAGCTCCGCTTGATACGATCAGGAAGTTCTTCGAGAACTTAGCGGAGTTCTTCGCCAACCCCTTGAGCTGGCTTCAGAAGAACCTCATAGCTCCTCTGTGGACCGCTCTTCAGAGTGCTGCTGGAGCGATCCTAGCTGGCCTCGCTAGTCTCGGAGAGATAATTTTAGGAGCTCTCAAGACTGCTGGAGAACAGCTAGTAGGGCTCTTCAGGAGCTTCTCAGAGTGGCTCTACGGAGTGTTCATGAGCTTAGCAGGGTGGATGCTAGAAACAGTGCAGAGACTCTACAGTACAGCAGCTAGCATAGGGTGGTCTATATCTAGGTTCTTCATAGACACTATACTGAGGCTTATGGATAACGTAGTTCCCGCTACTACTAGCATCTTAGGACCGCTAGCTCAGAGCTTCTTCTCCCAGCTAGGTCTTAGACCTATTCCTTACTTGACAGTGGAGAACTTCTTAGCATCGTGGGCAGGGTCACACGTAGCTCTACTAGTCCTCAGCGCTCTGCCACTAGCTACGGCGTTCGAGCTCAGAGCTGCTTCGTACGTGATCAGAGGCATAGGATATGCCATAGCTAGGACACCCACTGAGATAGAGATAAACCTCAGACCTCTGGGGCTGGGCACCTCTATAAGGCTAGATCTGTCTAAGTCTCTCGCATCAGCTCTAGTCCACTTTGGCGAGGAGCTGACTAAGTTCGGAGACGAGTACATCAGAGCTCTCTGGCTTGGCTTTGGAATGTGGTTCGGAAGGTACCTAACGCTGTGGTGGAACTACTACTTCAGGAACTTCATCCCGATTGAGTTTCCAACGCTGAAAGAAGTCGAAGAAGCTTGGCTCAGAGCGAGAGTAGCTGAGAAGCTTCCCGAAGACATAGCTAGAACTCGGAGAGATCTGATGGAAGGGATGCTCTACTACCTCAAAGTAAGGGGCTACTCAGACTTCTTGATCAGGTACTGGTACGCAGAGCCGACGGAGTTCTACACGACTCTTGTAGACAGGTTCTACATCCAGAGAATCGTGCCTCTCTCAGGAGTGTGGAAGCTTCCTACAATAGCAGATATAGCCAAGATGTGGGTCAGAGACATCTTGAGACCTCCCGTAGTAGAAGCGGAGAAGCTTGTGGAGAACTTGACTAAAATATACGAAGCTGCAGGGCTCTACAGAGACTTAGGCATCCTCTACACTCTCCTAGCGTTCAGGTATCCACCTCCCGGAGACCTAGCTGACTTCTACTGGAGAGGAATGGCTAAGGTGTTCTGGCTGCCAGATAGCTTAGAGGAGCCGGAGTGGAGACAGCTGTTCAGGATCCCGGAGGCTTGGAGATCTCTAGCTCCGTACGAGCTGAACTTCCACCCCGAGAGAGCGAAGATCTTGAACACTTTGATATCGCTGTACATAAGGTGGCACGACTACTTCCCCGTAGCTTGGCATCCAGACTTCCCGACTGACAAAGCTATAGAAGTTGAGCTGATGGCAGATCTGCCTGGAAGGCTAGACCTGAGGTGGCTGACGAGGTGGGGTGTGTTCCAGCACCTAGCTGACGCTGGAGTACCAGTAATGGCTGACTTGAAGACTATATTCGAGCTGTTCACAAAGCTGACGGGAGAGGAGACTAGATCTACTGCGGTAACTCCAGAGATAGAGCTAGACGCCAGGTTCCTCGCCAGGTTCTTGATAGCTAGAAGGATGAATCCTCTAGTAGCTCCGCTAGTCTCCGTAGCTCAGGTTCACGCGATACTTTCGTCTGAGCTCACTCTACTAAGGACAGGGTTCATAGATGCTCTGAGAAGAGGCTTCATCACTCTAGACCTTTCAGAAGAGCTGATGTCGGGTCTGATAAAGATAAAGTTCTTGACCGGCTATATAGACACTGCGACGGGAGAGTTCAGGGAGATAGCGTACACCAAGCCGGTGATGTGGCTCCCAGCTGAGAGAAGGCTTCTGCAGCTCAGAGCTGTGTTCGATAGGTACAACATCCTCCTCAGAGACTTAGTCTCGAGATCTGTCCGAGCAGTTGTCTGGATAGCTATAACGCCCGAAGAAGCTCTAAGCATTGTCAGAGACTTCCACCCAGTGCTGAGCGAGCACGTAAGGCAGCTGGTAAAGAAGATCAGCGGCATAGACTGGAAGCCGCAGCTAGACGAGGAGTACATCAAGGTGTGGATCCTGTACGCGAGCAAGCTGCGTACTATAGGAGCTAGGACGTGGATACGCAGACATATCTCAAGACTCATGGGCTGGGTGCTCTACAGGATAGTCTACGGGTGGGTAAGCCCAGAAGAGCTCAGCAGCTTCATAGAGAGCATATCGGAGATAGAGGTAGAGGGGATAAAAGTAAAGGTCCTCAGCGACGAAGAAGCGGCGTTCTTCGAGAAGATAGCTGAGAAGCTCTACGAGCTAGTCCGGAGAGAGCTGGTCCCGACTCCAAGCTCTCTAGCGTCTCTAGCGGAGTACATAGACATAGAGAGCGCAGTAGTCCAGAAGGTTCTCCAGCACTACAAGGTGCCATCCCCGTTCGACAAGCTCTACGAGACATACATCAGGGTAAGGCCGGTGAAGTCCGACTTCAAGGCTCTGCTGACGAAAGCCAGGTCAGCTCTGATAAGGAAAGCTATCACCGAAGAGGAGTGGAAGAAGTACTTAGAAGAAGCTGCACTGTACGGGTTCACCGAAAGGGAGCTCAGAATAATAGAGAGGATAGCGGAGCTTGAGGAGAAGATCAGCGAAGCCAGAGCTTGGGCACCGTCAGTCTCGTCACTGATATCTATCAGCGAGATCGTACCCAGAGCAGCGGAGCTCCTCAAAGAGTATCCGATCAAGCCAGCGTTCAGAGAGCTGATAGCGGAGTACGCCAAGAAGAAACCCTTAGCTGACGACCTCAGAGTCTTAGTATCAGCTTACTACAGAGCTAAGAGGTACGCAGCTCTGGTGGGAGCGGAGATACCCAAGGAAGTAGAGGAGAAGATCCTGAAGATCTTTACGGAGTACGGCTTGACGCAAGCGGAGATGGAGATTAGAGATATTGCTGTTATGCTAGAGGTTCTAGCAGAGGAGTTCAGAGAAGCTCTCAGAGCTAGAGTCCCGACGCCGCTCCAGCTAGCTACCTTGAGTGAGTACGTTGAGGTGCCTCCAGACCTCGTAAGAGAATCTCTAGAGAGGCATAGAGTCCACGAGAAGTTCAGGCCCATCTTCTTGCAGTACATAGCTGTCAGGCCTCTAGCAGACGATGCAAGAGCACTGCTGTCAGCGTACTTGAGAGCTGAGAGAGCTGCTGCGATCTACGGCGTAAGCCTGCCCAAAGACTTAGTAGAGACAGCTCTAGACGTGCTGAGAACAGCTGGAGTGACAGATGCGGAGCTCGCCGTAAGAAAGCTGGCGCTTCAGTTCGAAGTCTTAGCAGAGGAGATGAGGGAGTGGGTTCCAACGCCCTCGACTATAGCAGCTCTCTCGGAGTACGTGGTGATACCGAAGGAACTAGTTGAGGGCGCTCTGAAAGCTAGGAGAGTGCCCGAGGAGTGGATCGACGTATGGCTCCAGTACATAGCTGCGAGGCCAGTCAAAGCTGAGTACAGAGCGGTGATCAGCGCAGCTCTTAGAGCTCTGAGGTACAGAGCAATATCTAGAGAGCAGTGGGAGAGCATTCTGAAGAGCGCAGCTCAGCACGGGTTCACACAAGCGGAGCTAGATCTAGTACAGCAGCGCGCGGAGCTGGAGCTCCTGATCGAAGAAGCGAGAGCTTGGAGACCTACGCCGACTACTCTGATCACCATACTTGAGTACGTACCAGAAGCTGTCGAGCTGCTTAAGGAGTATAGAATCGACCCCGCGTTCGCCTCAGTAGTGGTGAGGTACGCCATGGTTAGGCCTTTAGTAGACGAGTTCAGAGCTCTGCTCAACACCTACTACAGGTTCTACATGCTCTTCGAAGTACCTCACAAGATCGTAGAAGTCATAAATAAGTACGCCAAGGCTCTTGGCTTCACAGAAGAGGAGCTCAGGCTCAGAGGTATGAGAGCGTGGCTGGAGTGGCTAGCAGAGCTCTGGAGAGAGTGGAGGTTAACGCCAGCAAGGCTAGCTACGCTAGCAGAGTACGTACCCATAGACATAGAGATAGTCGACCGCTACTTGAGGTTTGCTCCGATAGCTGAAGACGAGAAGGAGCTGTGGATCAAGTACATAATGGTGAGGCCTCTAGCGGATGATGCGAGAGCTCTAATGTCTGCGTACTACAGAGCGAAGAGGTATGCTGCTAGGTATGGGCAGTCGATACCCGAAGACTTGGAGAAGACGATAGTGGAGTACCTCAAAGCTGCTGGAGTCACAGAAGTGGAGATGAAGATCAGAGACCTCGCCGAGCACCTCGAGGTACTGGTGGACTCGTGGAGGACGGGTGAGGTGGTGCCCACGCTCGGCGCCCTGGCGACCATGGCTGAGTACGTAGAGGTGCCACCCGACTACGTAGTCAGAGTGCTCCAGCTTAGGAGAGTAGAGCCGACGTACGCCGCGCTCTGGCTCCAGTACATTATGGCGAGAACCATAGCTTCGGAGGTCAACAGAGTAGTCACAGCGTTCACCAGCTTGTATACAAGGTTCTCAGTACCAGAAGACTTAGCTAAGATGGTCGCGGAGCTGATGAGAAGAGGCGGGGGGACACCGGCGGAGATGGAGATATTCGTCTTGGAGCTCTACATCAGGAGGCTCTACAGGACTCTTACACTGCTCGTTCCGACTATCAGGCAGTTCATAGTAGATGGCGTGTATCTCCCGAAGTACGAAGCTCTCCTAGAGGACTTGTTCAAGACTTACGGGCTCTCCGCGGAGACTTACAGAGCTCACTTGGAGTACTACAAGAAGCTGCTGAAGAACAGAAGGCTTTGGAGGCACTTCTCCTGGTACAGATCTCAGCTAGCTTACGCATTCCAGCGCGGCGCTGTAACAGAAGCAGACGCCAGGAAAGCTCTGCAGAAGTTCGTAGACATAGGATTGATAGATCAAGACGAGCTGGAGATAATTATAGAAGGCATGAAGCTCAGAGCTCTCGGCTACTCTGCAAGGAGGTAGGAGACGAAGTGGAGATGAGCGATATATTAGCAGCTCAGAAATATAGAGTACCTGGGTGAGATCAGATGTCAAAGGAGGCCTCTAAGACCTCTGCTCCAGGATCTCTCGACATGAGGATACAGAAGGAGCTAGAGGAGCTGAGGAAGAAAGTCGAGGAGCTTGTCAAGAAGATGGACGAAGACATAGCTAAGCTCAGAAAGACAGCTAGAGGTCCAAAGTAGTTTTGAACTACTCGGAGCTAGCTAAAAAGATACTAGAGCAGAAGGAGAAGTACTGGAGAAAGCTTCTAAGCCAAGAAGCTGTCGAGGAGAACATCATCACAGCACTGACGATGATCGACTATTACAGGCTGCTATATGACCTCACAATCTTCGACTCCATCTACTCCACGATATTTATGAGCTTGACTTTCAGAGTACCTCTGGGAGAGTTCTCGACGCTCAAACTGTGCTACGACGTGGAGCTTCCATCACCCGAGGAGTACGCTAGAGGCAAGCTCCTAAGCATAGAGCAGGTCCACTGCTTTGAGAAGTACCCGGGAATGAAGGTATGGCTTTCAGACTTGTTCTACTACATGATGACTCACTTCGGGCCTCTTCTAGCTCTGGTTCCTCGGGAGAAGGGGTACTACGACGTGAGCTACTACGGCTACGCCTACTACGATCCAGCTCAGTCTGAGTACTTCATAAAGTCGACAGCTCTGAAGGAGTCTAAGAGGTCTGTAAGCGGGAGAGGGTACGCGAAGATATTCAAGTCTATGATCCAAGCTCTCAACTTGGACTACGAGACTGTAGATAACGTGTTCACCTACCTCAGAGCGTTCGACAGAGCAAAGCTGGAGTCTGCTCTATCTGAGTACTCGTGGTCGGGCAAGACTAGAGTGCAAGAAGAAGTAGAGGGAAAGATACCTATTCCAACTGAGGACTTGAAGGGAGAAGAGAAAGAGATTAGAGCATACAGCCTCGGAAACCTGTGGCTAGACCTGCTAGCAAAGATGCTAGAAGTAGACATCACTCCGATAGTCAAAGAGGGCTTGCCACAGGTGGAGGGAGTAGTAGACCCGAGCAAGAGGGCAGACATAGCTATAGCTGACATGATATCTAGAGAGCAGAAGCTGAGGCTGCTAAGCTTGCCTCTCCTTGCAGCTAACTACCAGAGAGCAGAGGAGAGAGCTAAGTTCTATGCGAGCAGGAGGGCTGACATCTACGGAGCGAGTAGAGCTATGTACTATGCTATCAAGGAGATGATAGACAGAGAGCTTGGAGACGTGCCCAAGTTCATGAGGAACCAGTACAACGTAGCAGTTCAGCAGCTGTACGCAAGGCTGACGAGAGACTCCGGATGGGGCTATGAGGCGTACAGGACTATGACTCCAGAGGAGCTTAAAGTGCAGTGGATCGAGGAGTGGGCTGGCAAGGGGCTAGACAGAGAGATTCTGGAGAGACTCTTCGCCAGAGCTATGCAGCTTGTAAAGTACTTAGGACCTCTGAGAGCTGCTTCCAAGCTAGCTCAGCATGCTATTTACTCGCGGTAGAGAGAGATGGGCAGGTACGACTACCTCTACGTCAGACCGGGGATGAGGATAACAGCAGCTTGGCAGAACAGCGTAGTAGACGCTCTGAACGAGCTAGCTGGAGTAGCTTTCAACCCTATAGCGAAGATGAGAGTGCTGAACCTCACACCAGTACCCGGAACTGGAGGTGCTTACGGATCTCCCGTCTCAGCGGCTCCGTCTGAGAACAGGGGGTGGATAGTAGTGATGGCTAAGGTGCAGTGGACGGGAGAGTTCGCTCCGGGAGAAGAGGTGAAGATAAAGATAGCAGCTACGTTCTCCGACGGCACTGCTGCAGAAGTGGAGAAGGCTTCTACAAGCCCTAGAGAGGAGTGGCTGGGCTTCGGAGGAGTAGCACTGCTGTGGAAAGATGGAGCAGTAGTCAAGAAGATAGAGGTGTCTTCTGCTAGCAGTGCGAGCACTACTAGAGCTGGAACGATAGCAGTAGTGTACTGCATAGAAGCCTAAGCAAGCGAGCTGCTATGCCTGTAAGAGTGCTCTACACCTACTTCAAGAGGCTTCTCACGTCTTTCACTCTGATCTCGCAGAAGCATGTAGAGTACTTGAGCAGAGTTCCAGAGATAGAGGTGTACACCTTCGATGCTGACTACTTTCCCTACTTGTCTCCCAAAAGGGGATACACAGCTGTGCTCCACCCTTGGATAGGCATATGGAGAAGAGCTTCAGACTATATGGAGAGCATCAGAAAGTGGTTCTACGTAGAGAAACGAATAGATAGCTTGAGCTGGGATAGAGTAGCCGGGTTCGATGTATGCGATTCAGATGAGATATCCGATCAAGCAGTCCAAGTACTCAACCAAGCTGACAAAATAATAGTTCCATCGAACTTCTGCAGAGAAGTGTTCGAAAGAAGCGGGGTAAGAACTAAAGTATACAGGATACCTCACGGAGTAGATCCAGAGTGGTACACTGCTCCAAGCGTAATGGAGACAGGACCCTTGAAGCCTATCAGTATAGCTGTAGCAACAGTATACTTCTACAAGTTCAAGACAGGCTCCAAGATGCTCCTCTTCTGGCTCTGGCACTCCTCACAGAGAAAGGGGTTAGAAGAGGTGATCGAAGTCTACAAGAAGCTAGCAAGAGAGAGAGACGACGTGTTCCTAGTTATAAAGACAAGTGTGAAAGATCAGCCAGGAGTAGACTTAGTCAGAGAGCAGATCGGAGACAAGAGAGTCATGCAGATATTCGGATGGATGTCAGACTACGAGAAGATGGCACTGTACGATGCAGCGGACGTAACACTTGTATTTACTCGTGGAGGAGCATTCGAGCTCAATGCATTGGAATCTCTTGCTAGAGGAATACCAGTAGTTACTTCAGACTGGGGACCG
>Ga0080004_1154115_pt1 | contig 11214 bp, 11 predicted proteins | sample WasSprMetagenome_FD_69207 | JGI IMG/M metagenome (GOLD analysis project Ga0080004, IMG submission 69207) | Sulfidic aquatic microbial communities from Washburn Spring, Yellowstone National Park, USA - WS (SPADES assembly) (version 2) | ecosystem: Environmental > Aquatic > Thermal springs > Hot...
CTTGAATTGCCCAAAACACATTATTTCGGTCAAGTTATACTTATGGAAAAGCCCTCGCAAAGTCAGTACGGATTGTGGTTTGAAGAGTATGAAGTTGTGGATGGGCAACAAAGGCTTGCAACAATCTTAATTTTGCTCAAGGAATTGCTAAAAGCGTTAGAAGAAAGAGGGGCTTTACCTACAGAAGAGCTTGCAAGGCTAAAAGAGGATTATCTACGTTCTGGTAGTCTCTATAAGCTCGAACTTCTGGGCGATGACAGAGAATTTTTTAGACGATACATTATAGAGGAGGAGCTTCCACCTCAAGGTCCTTTAACTCCTTCACAGAAGAGGTTAATTGAAGCAAAGTATTTCTTCAGGAAAAAGTTAAAGGAAATAGAGGCTTCCTCTCCCAAAGAAGATTTCAAAGAATTTCTTGTGAGCTTTTTGACAAAAATAGTAACAACAGAGGTTATGGTTTATCCATTAAAGGAAATGGCTGAAGCAGCCCGCATTTTTGAATTAGTAAATGATAGAGGAAAAGACTTGACAAATCTGGATAAAACAAAGAGTTTTTTAATGTATCTAGCTTATTTAGCTGCTCCTGTTGAAGAACAGGAGAAAATTCTGAGGGATTTAAGCGATTCCTTTGCAAATATCTTCAGGTTGGTGTCAAACACTCAAGAATCCGAGTTTGGAAGGGGAATAGGTGAGAACGATCTTCAAAGATACCACTTTATATTGTCGGCGTCTACTGATATGTTGCTTTCCGAGCCTATATATATCGAGGAACCAATGAAATCTCTGTCTTTACCTGCTTCTACGATCGAAATAGTCATGCCCAGAGTCGAAGCTTCATATGAATACTTGAATTTCCTTAAGAGATTTTTTATTAAAAAATACAGAGAAAACAGGAAAAAATGCTTAACAGAGATATCAGATTACGTAAAAGGTCTTGAAAAAGCCTTTTTTGCGGTCAAAACTCTTTTGACATATGGTGCAAAGGATGACATGGCAAATTTACTAGAAAGCATATTCTCACTAAAGAGAGTTGCAAACTTCTATCCTTTACTCATATCATGTTGGTTAAAATTTGGCGATTACAAGGAATATCTAAAGAAAATTTTGCAGTCGGTTGAGATTTCTATATTTAGAGTTTATGCTATAGGAAGAAGAAGGGCAGATACTGGTAGAAGTAGATTGTATGATCTAGCGTACGAGGTTTATTCGGGTGAAAAGGGCTTTGACGAATTAATAACCGAATTAAATGCTTTTACTAAAACCTATGAACCAGATGAACGATTTGAACGTGACCTTCGAGTAGAGGATTTTTATCAGAGGATAGCGAAAAGTGATCTAAGATATTTCTTCTATTGGTATGAAAGATACTTAAGAGAAACTGCAAAGGAAGCGGTGGAGTTCCCTCTAAGTGAAATATTATCATACGATGAACACGGAATGCCTAAATATGAAATAGAGCACATTTGGCCCGAAGTTACATCAAAGCTGAACCTAAATGAAGAAGACTCCAAAAACCATAGGGAGTGTGTTAACAAATTAGGAAATTTAGCGATAGCTACAAAATCATGGAACAGTTCAATGGGAAACGAACCTTTCGACAAAAAGAAGACCCAATACAAAGAATCGGTTTTTAGGTCTCAAAGGGAACTCGCATTATATGAAAATTGGGGAAAGAAAGAAATCGAAGATAGAACAACAAAACTTGTACAATTTGCATTAACACGTTGGAAAATCCAATAAAGTATAGTCATTAGTTCTTTAATTCCATTCGCTGCTAACGGAAAATCAGAAAGGGAGGTTATTTTCTCCCTAAAATCACGTTTGCGCTTCATCTAATCTAAAGGCTCTCAGCGATTATATCACTTATATATTCTAGGGCATGAGCGCGCGCATTCGTATTTCTCTGATTTATTTCCACTCTTCTAACCAAGCATCATTTGCGGTTTTGTAAGCATATAGTAAATCAGACCTTCTTTTCTCGAGCAATACCCGACTTGATATATTCGCGGCCTTCATTTTCTTCAAGTAATACTGTTTGGCCTGCTCTATATTTCAAAAAGGATTTTATGAATTCAACTTTAATCATGGGTTTTTCCTCTTTTAATTCCACTACTGCCTTCGCTTTTTCATATTCAGAGGCGGTCTTAAACATTTTAGCTTTGCCAATACGTCGAGTGTGGACGAGAATCCCGCGCGCACACAGCACCTCGATATATTTGGAAGCCGTTATTCTACTTATCCCGGATAACTTTGCAACTTCGTTTATAGACAAGTCTATTGATTTAGCGTTTTTGAAGCACTCTACTATTTTCCGTTCAATATCGCCTAACTGCAATGCTCATCACCCATGTTAAACATCAATAATTAACATAGATGTATATCAAGATAAGTCTTATTTCAAGACCAAATCTGAGCACGGCAGGCAGAGTAAGGAGTACACAAACCTGAGCCCCTGGTTATCCCAAAGCAAAACCACAGCCCCTAATTTTGAAGAAACAAAAAGAGGTGATTTTTATGCAAGCTTCATGGAAACAGACAACCCTCGATGACTGGCTCTCTGAAGACAAAGAGGTTTCTGAAAAACAGCAAGCACCTAACAATAACAATACCGCCAGCGAGTTTGTAAGAGAAAACAAAGTATACACAGAAGGTTTCCTAGATGATTGGGATGACACTATCTGCAATACCGAATTAGACATGAGACATGACGAAAATGGAAATGTTTTGGGCTGGATGGAAGGCGACCCTAATGCAGACGAATGGGACGGATCAGTAGACAACAAAATAAAAACCTTGAGGATTACGTAAGTAAGAGAGGCTGGCTTTTCTAAAATTCAACACTTTTCTCCTTTTTTCTGTGTACGCCCAGAGTACCATATTGGTAGCTAGAAGTGAATTTTAAAAACGTATTAACTATTTAGTGATAATGTAGTATCAAAGTAGTACCGAAATAGCAACTTCCGTGAATCGCGCTAAACCGAAAATGGCGGAAAATTAAAATTATACGTCGCTGTTCGCTGTAAAGCATTTTAGTTCTGTTAGGAAATCCAAGGAGTATGCTACGGTGGGTAGATACAGTTAAATTTTTAACTAATAATGAGCAACATTAATGCGGTAAAAGTATGGAGTTAATTCTTAAGGAAGCGGCAAGCGCTTTTGGAAAAGAAGTTGCAAAAGAAGTAATGCCAATAATTATAAGGAAATTTCTAGGGAAAACCCAAAAACTAACCGCAAAATTTGGATTAGTTCTTACTTTTTATGAATATCCATTATTGGATGAAGCAATGGCATCAGTAGAAAACTGTATTCAAAAATTTAAGTGTGCTCCAAACATGTTGAAAGAGGATGACATCACATTTGATTACTATGTTAGTTTTGAACTTGAAGATTTCGTGAGACCCGACATTGATGCCCTTATTCAAGAAGAACTTGAATATGCTATCTCTGAGCAATATGTTTCCCTACTTGAGGTTTTGCTTTCACCCCACCTAAAAAGGGAAACTAGTGATAAAAAAGAAGTGGAAAACGTCTTCCTGTCAGGGTTTAAGCTATTAGAAGAAATTGCAAGATGTCTGGAGAGCGAGGAAGAAGTTGCATCAATATTAAAAATTCGTTCGGCGGTAAAACTATTAGGTATCGAAGCTGACCTGCATTTTGCACGGAACATTTACATGGAATTTTCTAGAAAAATTTCAAAGTTAAAGCTGCCTTACAGTCCTTATGTTTCCTTTTCGCCAATCACAAAAATAGAGAGGCAAGATGGACAAATTATTCTATCGCTTAAAGACGCGGGGGTGTTAAGAGCCATAATAGATACCATCACCTAAAGGTGAGAAATTTGGTATTTTGGACGTGTAGAGTTTTTAAGATAAATCCTAAGTTTGACAATTTGGTAAAGGATGTTATTCTGAGAACGGGAAGCTATTTATATGGAAAAGTTGAAGATAAAAATCTTTTTCTATATATTGATAGAATTCAGGAAACCTTTGGCGAATGGGCTAAATTAATTGAGATTTACATAGATAATCCTCGTAGGGTTTACAATAGAGAGGAAGGTTTTGTTACCATAAAAGAAACAGTTCCCTTTAATATCTGTCTATTTGAAAAATCCAGCATCTCAAACTTCTTAGCCGTTTTTGGTTCAAGCTACAACGTTCCGGTCCTAACTTACGCTCTCAAAGTGATAATTTCCGAAAGAGGTAGATCCAGCGGTCAGATTCCAGACTCATTAATAGTTTTTTCTCCACTGTTTAAACTGAATTTTAAATTGAAAGGAAAAGAGAACGAATTAAGCAAGTACTTTTCAAACATTAGAGAAATCAGTGTCAAAGAAATTAGGGATATTTATGTTCATGCTGCAAGCCTTAAAGGTCTTTTGTTGGAGTTAAGCGAGGAGTATCAAAAATATGTTCGCGATGCTGAAATATCCGGAAGGATAAATTATTTTGGCGTAAACGTTGAAGGAAGGGTTATTATGTTATCGTCCGAAGGAAAAATATGGACGCGGCAAGGAAAAAGTAATGTTGAACCGGAAATTGTTAAGATGGTTCTCGAAGTTTTAGATAAATGTGGTGCGATTCACGTCATAGAATAGTGTAACGGTGCATTTATTTTAGAGATTTCTAGATTAAAATTGGAGGACTATGTATAGCCCAAATTTTTGTTTCACATAGTCAGATGATAAAGATATTCGTATGTCATTTGATGCGCGGCGACGAGATTTTCGGCGAGGACCGGGGTAAAGTCAATATGCATGAAGTTTGAACAAATGTATCCACCAGCTTGGCAAAATATAAGGAACCCGGTAAGTTCATCGAATGCTGTTTTCCTATTGCTTGGAACAAATATAAGGAGATGCATTCACACACAAAACTGGGTCGCGTTTGAAGTTGGTTTAGCATGTGCTTTTGGCAAGGAAGTTTGGGTTTTTGAGCAGTACGTTCATATATAGCGTTTCCGGTTCCATACCTAACAGATTATATCTCTACGATCTTAATAATCACACTCATTTCGAATACGTTAGAAGAATCATAGAGGGATATGGAAAACCTCCCTACATCCTTCCATTGGGCGTTGACCATCGCACTAAGCGAAATATTCCTATTGGAAGATGGATCACCTGCCCATATGAAAACTGTAAGTCGAGCTATTACCTCCATACGGAAGTCAAAACCTTCATTTGCCCATCATGTCGCCAGAGAGTAAACATACCATAACTTTTTCTGTATCTCCTAAAGTTGTGCAAAAATTTTACGTTAGTATTTTTTGATTAGGATTTTTTGTGATGGTAATATACTTACAAACTGCCATCCTTCCGCCAAGTATTTCTCAAGCTCGTTTTCATGTATTATTCTTTGCGGGTTGTGCTTTCCGTCTCGCAGCCTTTTTAATTCTCTTTCATAAAGCTCCAGTTCCTCGTCCTTGTTTAGTTCTCTTCCGAGCTGTTTTTCCCTTGCAACCTTAACGTCGACCAAGTCGATTCCGAGAAGGCTTTTGGCCATGCTTTTTAAGGCTTCTATTTTAGCCTCTTTGACTATGCTCGCCTGTTCCAAGGGTTGTGTTATCGTACTGAGGAAAGGTTCGCATTCCTTGTAGGCTTTTCGCAAGTCCTCAATCATGTCCGGCGGCAAAACACCCTTATTAGTGCTGTATCTGGCTTCAATGTCGCCCTTATGCCCCATAATAAACTGGAGGTATGGGTGGCTGATCTTGCCTTTAGACTCAGCTAGGATCATGTTTGTGTCGCAGTAAGCCCTCAACACATAAGGCCTCCAGTTGAAACCAGCCCTCAAAATGGCTTCCCGTACATCCCTAGTAACTAGAGTTGTCCTCAAGAACTTGTTCTTTTTAACGCCTCTGGGATCAAAACCCAACAGCGGAGAGTCTTTGCAAAGCCTTTCGCCCTGCTTAACCCTATCCTCCAAATACTCCTCAATGTAGGTTATAGTTTGCTGCGGAACGAAGGTGAAGTACTGGTGCCTAGCCTTGCTTAGGCTTTTACGCACCACAAGCATTGTAGGCACTTTGGCGAATTCCATACCATCTTCACGGATTTCAGCTTCAACGAAGTCTCCAAGCCTAATGCCATCGCTACCATCATAATTTCCAAGGCTTTCTGGTCTAAGCCCACTGAAAGCCATAAGCGCAATTGAAACTCTGCCCCTAGGCGTAGCCATCCTAAGGATTCTGTCAAGCTCCTCTTTGTTTGGAACCCTCTCGTCAGCTATTCTTGGCGTGTCAGACTCGCCTCTAATGTTAACTTTAAGTTTCACGTTAATGCCGTTGTAGGAAAGCCAGGAGTTGAGCACCTTCTTAAACCTGGATAGGTAGGAGCCGGCTTTGCCTTCCCGCTCCATTCGTCTAATGAAGTCGGTGAAGTCATCCCTGAAAGCCTTTGTCCTGGCAGCCTTAAGAATCGCCTTAGGGTCCGACCCGTTAAGCTCACAATAAAGTCCTAAAGTTCTAAGATAGACTGTGGCGGTTACGACGGACTTAGCGGCTAAATTGTCGAACCAGCGCCGCACATCCGCATCCTCAAGCAGGTGCGCATACTTAGCCCGCATACTTCATCAATAAGATGGGAAGAATGTTCCAATATTTAAGGATTCGCTTAAAAATTTAAGTGGGCCGGACCGGATTTGAACCGGTGACCTTCGCCGCGTGAGGGCGACGTCCCTAGGCCTCAACATTTTCGCCTATCATCGTTAGCCAGCTAGACTACCGGCCCAAAATTCAAAATGCCCCATCTAATCCATAAATCTTTCTAAACCTAAAAGGCGAATAGGGAGGAGATTAAACAGTTTTATCTTTTTGCTGCTACCCTATTGTCCTTCCTGGATAACTATGCTTTTAAGCTCTTTTACCCAGGGAATTGAAATTGCATCCTCTTGAAACCACTCAACAAGCTGTTGCCTAATAACATTGTTCTTTTCTTCAGCCGCCTCATCCACCAACTCTGCAACTATAACGACTAATTTACGCTTCATCCCTTTAACACCCTTTTACCTAATAGCCAAAGAGCCTTATGCTTTTAAGGGATGCTCCTCCTTCCGATGTATAATTAGTTAGGATTCAGAATCCAAATTTTAACACTTTCAAGGAAAAAGTAAAGCTATGCTTCTTAGAAAACACATCTTCTGTAGCAATATTCGTGATTACGGAATATTTGTTAAAGAATACACCATTGAATATAGGCTTGATGACAATGACTTTACGGAGAAGGTTGCGGAGGACTTTCGCTCTAATAATAATGCTTTTTTCAATATTTACGCCGTTTTTTGTGAACTTGAAAGTTTACTGTGGGGAAGGTGGTAAAATTGATTTATACACGAATAAGGTGCCGTTCGATGGGAGGGGTATAAACCAGAGGAGTGATGCCTTTCAACCCCACGAACTCGTAGTATTGTATGCTCGTGTAACCTACAATGAGGCACCCATAGCAAATTGGTTAGTGGCTTTTCAGGTTTTAAATCCATCAAACAAAACAGTGGCAATTTGCGCCAACTCCACAGATGATGATGGCATAGCCACTTTTAGTTTTAGGATACCTTGGCCTTCAGAAGAAGCCGAACAGGAAGTTTTTGGCAATTGGACGGCAATCGCCACCACTAACATAGCTGATAAGGTGTTTATGGATACATTAACTTTTCGAGTAGGATGGATTATTCAAGTTACTAACATAGAAACTTTGAACGCGCAGCTTAGCCCTCAAACAAACTTTTTTAGAGGTGAAACTTTAGTTTTAAACTTAACTGTAAGAAACATCGCTTTAACAGGTAAGTCTGCAGTAATAGTTGTAGACGTTTTCGATGTTATAGATCATCCAATAATACATGAGATTTATGGGGGGAAGCCCGTTGTTTTTCAGCCCGGTGAAAGTGCTGTTCAAATTTTTTCAAGAATACCTGAAAGTGCAGTTGTAGGCAATGCTACGGTTTCTGCAGTTGCATATACCGCTTTACCAGAGTGGGGTGGTGTTCCCTACAGCCCTCCTTTTTCATCGCATTTTATTGTACTTGCACCTCCTAGAAGGCAGTATTACTTAACCGTGAAAACAGATCCTCCAGGCATAACATTCATTCCGGGTGAAAACTGGTATGATGAGGGCACAAGCGTCAATTTGACTGCCCCTGATTTTGTTCCAATCTCTTCTGGTGTGCGGTATAGATTCAAATGTTGGGACGTTGATGGTGTAGCTTTGGCTGGCAACCCTATAACTTTGGTTATGGATAGGAATCACACGGCGATCGCCCGTTACGCCCTCCAGTATTTTTTGGATGTTGTGTCGCCTTTTGGTATTGTTGGGGGTGGTGGTTGGTATGATGCTTATGAGATCGCTTATGCCTACTTGGATGTTGGTGTTGTTGATCATGGTAATGGAACGCGTCGTGTTTTCACTTTTTGGAGTGGAGATGCTTCCGGGATAAGTTACGCCAAGAGTGACCCTATAATTATGGACAAGCCGAAAACCGCTGTTGCAAACTGGAAGACCCAGTACCTTTTAACCGTGGTGACCGATCCTGCTGGCTTAAGTCCACAACCTTCAAGGGGTCCTGCTGGTGAGGTTGGTCCCGCTGGTGGCTGGTGGTATGATGCCTATGTTAATGTTTCTTTGTCTGCCCCGCCTGTGCGTGGTTACGATTTTAGCCATTGGGATGTTGATGGTGTTTCTAGGCAGGCTGGCGTGTACCAAATTTTTGTTTTTATGGATGGGCCGCATAGGGCTACAGCCCATTATAGTGAGCGGGGTTTTGAGTGGCTTTATCTGGTTTTGTTGGTGATTTTGATTTTGCTGATTATTCTGTTGGGTGTTTTGGCTTACCGTAGAATTAAGCGGAGAAAAAGAGTTGGTGAGGAGGCCTTCTATAGGGGTTGGACTGCTTGGTATTATGGTTACAATTTGAGGAGTGAAAAGCCTCGGTTTTAGTTGGGTAAAATTTGGATGGGGTGATTGAGGCCTTCTCCCTTTCTCCCTTCTGGCTGGTTTATTTTTACTTTGACTTTTTATAAATGGCTTGCTGTTGTTGCTGGCATATATCTCCTTCCAAAATATGATTGTTCGGGAGTTTATTTCATGCATGGAAACTTGACTTTTAAGCCTTCAGCCCTTCTCCTTTAACTGGAGAGCTGGAGAAATGTTTGAGGAGATGGCTTCAGAAGCGGTTAAAATGTTGCTGTTCATTTTCTGGACCACGCTGGCTTTCGCCATAATTTGGGGTGCCCTCTGGCTTAGGGTTTGTAAAAAGTCCAAGTGGCATGGCTGAACCACGAAACATATAAATCAGTTTTATTCCACTAGAATTTATTTGGCGGGCGGTAGCTCAGCTTGGTAGAGCTTCCGAGCCTGCTGGCGGCGACTAGCAGGCGGAGATGCTGTAGACGTCCACCATAGGCGGCGTTTGCCGTTCTGGTGGGCGTCACCCAGCCTACCAAGCGTACATGCGTGGGTGCAGAAACCGGAGTGTCGCAGGTTCAAATCCTGCCCGCCCGACTACTCCAATATGGCAACCTACGGTTTCCATTCCTTCCCTTTTCACGCTTGTTTCACAGTTTTGAGCTTCTAAATGGTTTAGAATGCTCGAAAGAGCTTCCTCAAGGATTCTTGAAAGGTTTAGCTTGTTTTCCTTAGCTTTTTCCACTAAAGTTTTAGGCAAATAGACGCCTACAGTTGTCTTAGCTACGGTTTTTCTATGAGATTTTCCTCGAGGAGACACGCCTATTTTCCTCGAGGAATTTAGGTTTAAATCCTCACTCATTGACTTACCTCTCGGAAAATTCTTTCCTTAAAACATCAGCTAACTTTAATATTTCACGTGTAACCTTCAAGTTTTCTATTCTTACACCAGCTTTGCCTAGAAGCTTAACTACGTAGTCAGGGTTTTTAAGCATTAGATTTAGGAAAAGAAGGTTTAAATCCACTTTTTTGTCGGTTAAATCCTCATTTAAATCGCTGAGGTTTTCAAACAGTTTGTTGAAAAGTTCAAGTTGTAACTCGTATGAAGCTATCTTAGTCATAAGTGAATTTTCTAAGCTGACTTCCAAGGGTGAGTTTTCCAAAATTTTATGTAGGTTAATGTTGCTTCCCAAAGTTGCTAAGAATCCTTTAAGAGTATATGTTAAAATTTCCACTTCAGATTTTAGGCTTCCTCTTTGAAAGATTTTTTTATCAACCACTTTTAAGAAGCCTTTTTGCTTTAATGTTTGAATTTTCCGGTAAACAGTTGCTCTCGGAATTTTTTTCAAGTTTACTGAGGCTTCATATTTGCTTCCCTGTCCTTTCTCGTAGAAAAACCTTAGAATCTCGAAATCTTCAGAAGTTAAGCCTTTGAAAACTTTTCTTACGTTTTCTCTTAAACAGTTTTCCAGAGTTTGAGTCATATTCTCACTTTTCTTATTCTCACTTGAGAGTATATTCTATGAAGGATAAGAATATAAAAAACTTTCCATCATGTTGTTAATCGAGGAGTAAAATGAGTGTAACCGTGAACCTGCCAAGAATAAAATGTCCCCACTGTGGTTACGAGTGGATACCAAGGACACCTAAACCAGTCAAATGTCCAAAATGCTTGAAAAGGCTAGATTCCTAACCATGGTTAAAATTTAAAAGAAAGGTGTAAAAAATGGAGGACGCCAAACAAAAAATAACCACAAACAAGCCTAAAAACATTTCCATAAACCAACAAAACCAAACCTACAATACTCAAGACGATAGTAGTCAAGTGTGCTACATTCGGGCGAGTGGTGTTCGGAAACATACTAGTTTCCGCTGTGATAGTGGTTTGTGGGAAGCTTTTAAAAAGCTCTGTTCGGCAAACGGGCTGAGCACCTGCGAGATTTTAGAACGTCTAATTTTAGGCGTATGCGTCGGTTTAAGTGCAAAAACAGAACGTGTGGCACAGCCTACTACTATCAATGTGTATGCTGAGATTCCTAAGTTTGTTAGGCGTGTGCGTCGTGCTAGGGTGGAGTATGTTGATGAGCGTGAGGAGAGGTTTTTCTGTGGTTTGCGTAATGATTTTGTTGAGGCGGATGGTTTGCCTCTGAGTGATTGTTTTGGTTGTCCTAATGGTTCATGTAGAGGTTTTGTTTTGGGGAAGGGGGTTGAGTAGTGAGGATTTGAAGGTTTTGGCTGAGGAGATTGTTGATTTTTGTAATGGTTTAGAAGCTTTGGCTGTTAAGCTGAGGGTTCAGATTGAGAAGCTGTTTGGTGAGGTT
>Ga0080004_1126353_pt1 | contig 11208 bp, 13 predicted proteins | sample WasSprMetagenome_FD_69207 | JGI IMG/M metagenome (GOLD analysis project Ga0080004, IMG submission 69207) | Sulfidic aquatic microbial communities from Washburn Spring, Yellowstone National Park, USA - WS (SPADES assembly) (version 2) | ecosystem: Environmental > Aquatic > Thermal springs > Hot...
AGGATAAACAGCCAAAACTTGTTGAAACAATAGCTGAAAAAGGGTTAAGCGTCAAAGAAGCAAGAAAAGTCGCCAAAGCCCTTGCCACAAAACCTGAAGCAGCCGAAAAGATCCTTGAACTCCCAAAGCCGAAGCTTGTTGAAGAAGCTGAAAAAATAGTTGTTCCCCCAGCTCAGAAAACGCCAGAAGAATCAGCCTACGAAAGGGCCATGGAGCTAAGAGAACATTACCCAATGATTCTGATTGACTACATGTACACCAGATACAAAGGCAAATACTTGAAAGACGTTATCAAAGCCTCAATCTTCATTGTATTCTGGGAAAAGCTAACCGAAAGCGAGAGGGAGGAAGTAGCCCAGAAGGCCATAAAAATGGCTGGAGAAAGAGGTTTTGAAGAACCAGTCATTGGCTGACAGGCTCTTCCAGATTTTCGTTGCTAGAACCGACATTTTTGGCGTGGAAGATAAAACCGGAGCTTGGCGCACAGAAAGGGGAAACCTCACTATAGAAGCTGTTGAAAAACACCTAAAAGGCGATTTCACTTTAGGAGTATACCCATTCAACCAAAAAGGCTACATAAAATGGGTTCTGGCAGACCTAGACTTCAAAGGCGGACAAGCAGTCTATGAATACATATGCAAAAAATTCTCTCAAGAATCCACGCTAATGGTTGACACAGGCGGAAAAGGAACCCACATCTACGCTATTCTCCAACCCACACCCCTATGGCAAATAGCAAACCAAATAGACCAGATAGAAAAAGAACTGAAAATACGCCTCTTTCCCAAACAACGAGAATGGAGAACTGACATAATAGGCAATTTTGTCCGCCTCCCGCTGGGAAAGCACCATAAAACTGGAAACTGGAGCAAAATAGTCGAGGGCGATATCTGGGCGGTTAAGCCCTACATCACCTGCACGCATCGTGTTTACGACCAGTATGGAGATGGAAACTGTCTAGCCATAGATGGCACTGTAGGCTACTGCCAAGAAAACCTATGCCCGCATTTGCTGAAGAGGAGCCAACGCTATGGACAATAAATCGAAACTTTTAGCCCCTGCCAAGAGACTTGAAAAGACGGCTTTAGACCTGGAAGCCTACTCAGCCCTCATCGAAAAATACAACCGAACAATCATGGAGAAACTAAAGGCTTGACCGAGTTTAACACGGCTGATGTCCGCCAAAAAGTTATGGAAGCCGTAGCCAAGCTGGAAGAGTTAAAACATTCAATTGAAGTTTTGCAAGCCCAGATCCGCAGCGACTTTGAACGTAAAATGGAGCTGTTCCGCTTCAGCCAAGTGCGAAAGGAGTTTTTAGAACCATTTTTCGAGGAGCCCTACGTGATTATTCCTAAAAGGGCTAACGAATGGTATGTTATCGCTCCCAAATGGCTTAACTTTCAAATAGGCTGGCTTGAGCGCAGCACTAAAAGCTACAACATTTTCGTCGTAAACCGCTACGTCAAATGGTTCAGCGAAATCCCCGCAAGCCTCGAAGAAAAATTCAAGTTTGCTAAGCCCTTGCCCTTCAAAGTTTACGATGGCATGCTGCTGACTGGCAAGGAGCTGCAAGAGGAAGCCCTACGCCGATACAAACATTTTATTACGAGACGTGAGGGCGAAGACAGAGTACGCATAAAGAAAGGCTACGAGTTCAAGCTCATAGCCCAAATGGTTGAAGACGGCACCTTGCCCTTTATGCCAACCCCGGTTAAAGTGGAAGACCTCAGACCCTATGATGGCATAAAACTAAGAAGCTACCAAGAATATGCTTGGAACGAGTTTCTCAACAGGGGTGCAATTGGGGTTTTCTGGGCATTCGGAAGCGGAAAGAGCCTTTTCGGAATATACGCCCTCGCAAGGGTTAAGGGCAGAAAACTTGTTGTTGTTCCAACTTTGACGCTTAAGGAGCAGTGGCTCGAGCGCATAAACAAATACATACCTCAATATCGACATGAAATAGAAGTAGTCACATATCATGCCTATGACAAGGTCAAAGACAATGAGTATAGCCTCGTTTGTTACGACGAAGTGCAACATTTACCTTCGAACACATTTATCCGCTTAGCCACTTTGAAGGCTAAATACCGCATGGGCTTTAGCGGTTCGCCTTATCGTGAGGATGGGCGTGAAAACTACATCATCGCTTTGACAGGCTTTCCGGTTGGCATGAGCTGGGAAGAACTAATTAGGCTTCAAGTAGTGCGAGAACCCGCCTTCCGAGTTTACATTTTAAGCGATAACCGTGAGAAGATGCGTAAACTTGGCGAGCTTCTGCAGATACCCGTTAAGACGTTGATTTTCTGCGATTGGCTGGACTTGGGCGCGAAAATAGCCAAAACCTTCAACATACCATTTGTTTATGGAGAAACAAGGGACAGGCTTGACGTTATCCGGGAAAGCCAAGCGTGTGTAGTTAGCCGTGTGGGCGATGAAGGTGTAAGCTTGCCGGACATAGAACGCGTTATTGAAGTGGCTTATCTTTATGGTAGCAGAATGCAGGAGAGCCAAAGATTTGGACGTTTAATGCATTCAGCCAAAGAAGAGCCGGAGCATATAATCCTCATGACTGAGGAGGAGTTTGAAAAATATCAGAAAAGGCTTTACGCCATAACAGAGCGTGGGTTCAGAATCGAGTTTGTAAGGTAAACGTATAATGGTGGAATTCGTGTATTGCTTAAAATTCATACTCGTTAATGACCAACTTGAGCTCTCAGACAAGCTTATCTTAGAGACTTTAAAAACCCAGACAAGACAACATGATTTACCTTATCGACTCAGATATACAAGGATGCTGGAAAATAGGACGCAAACCATCTTCTTAAAAATCCTTGAAAGCGAACATAACCAAAATATTATGATGGCTCAAGATTCCATTTATAAGTTGAGTTGCCAATTAAATTATGTCGGTCTGGGGATTCGATGAATAAGGTATATGCCCCTAGAATCATTAATACGAACATCAAAACTCGCAGATTGGGGTATATTGTAGCTTTAACAGATTTGCTTAGAAGCAGTTCCTTATTAGTTGATGATCTACAAGGGAAACTTGAAGCTTGGGCAGAAGAACATGAGGACGATCTGGAAATGTATTTCAGTAAGTCTGGATTTATAAAAAAATCACCGAGGCATTATCCAGCGCGTCGTTACATTCATTTAGCAGAGAATTTAAAATTAATTAAAATTAGTAGGAATGAGTGTGCACTTACTAAAATTGGGCAACCTTTGCCAACCTTAGACAAAAACAAGCAAAATCCCTTTGAACTTAGCATTGAGCAGAAATGTTATCTTCTTAAGCGAATTCTGGAGAATGATTTTGACTTCATTTTCCCTCTTTTACGGTTATTAGAGAAATGCCATAACGCACGAGAAATATTCGGCGATTTCAAAATAGCTGTCTTGGAACATTGGGAAACAAGAATTAAGAGAATTGGCGATTTCTTGAAGTCCTCTGGTTTTATGAAAAGAAAACAATTAATGATGAAGTGGAATCAGGAGAAGAAATATTTAGAAAATATAATATACCCTCGATTAGATTGGCTACTTGACATTCAAATTCTTGACCGCGAAAAGTGTAAGAAAAGAATCTATGAGTTCACATACAATGGCAGGGCTTTTGTGGAGGAAATGCTTAAAAAAATGGAAGTTGAAAATAATCTGGATGCTTGGCTAGAAGAGCATTATTATGAGACATTTGGAAGATGTTTTATAAAGGAAAGCGTTATCTCTTTTGATGCGTTAAAAAATGAAGAACGTTCAAAACTCGTCCATGATTTACTCGAAGAAGCATTTAACAAATTTTCTCCACCTAACCTCCCGTTTCAACATATAAGTGCAAATACTTTTTTTGAGTTTAGTTGCACAAAACTTATAGGAATGAAAATATCGTCTGCGTTTAGTCAACTAAAAGATGCCTTGAAATCTTTGCCAACATACCGTTTTCAATGGCAACCATCAATACGAGATGGTTTCATTATGAAAATCTAGATATTAAGTTAATTTCTGAAAGATCAATTCCTTGTTGTCTTCAATGAATCTATCATCGATGCGTTCGACGTTCTTAAAGTAGCCTATTTCAAGAGCTTTTGCAAAAATTTTGTTTACGTCACGAGGTAACCATCCTCTTTCCGTTTGCTTACCTAAAAGTAGCTCAACACTCTTCTTGGTAAATGGATGATAAGGATCTTTAACCTCTCCTATTCTAACATATTCAAGAAGTTGCCTTATATATTCTAAGCAATCTTCTAACGTTGTAATAGGAACGAATTGTATATTTTTGTCTATTCGCGTTATTAAAGCCTCACCGAGTGAAGCCTCAACAAGTGAAAAATCTTCACCAGCTGACATAGAAAAATTCAAAAAAACTGTAACTTCCCTTGGAGCATAATCGAAAAGGTCTCTCAAGAAACTTCGGTAAATGAAAGTATCTCTGGGGCTGAGGTCTCTTAACGCTTCATTTTCGTCGATCCAAATAAAAATTTCCGCCATCATTTCTGGGAGATCATCAAATGGTTGCGTCAGAACATTCACTATTAAACCGAAGATTTCAAGCATATCATCTATAGAGTTGATGCCTCGAGTTATTCCTAAATCTTTTAGTTCCTTTGCTGTCATTTTCTCTCCGTAGAAAAATTTTCTCTCCAAAGAACCCACAGTTCCTCTAAGAAGACGAGTTAATACATTTGCGTATTCTTTTCTTCTGCTTAAAGCACTAAAATGAGATTGCAACTTCCTTGCCACATCTAACGGCTCGACTCCTTTTTTTTGAGCGTGTTTGCTTATGCGCTGTATTGCTTTCTGTATTACTTCAATGGTGATAGCATTCATTATTTCAAAATATAGTAAATTCGCCATGCTTCCAGCTTCAGTTGGCCTTGGTAAATGAATGCCAACTTGAACAAAATCGAGGTCAGATCCATATTCCTTTTGCATTTGTTGCTTAAAAGAATCTGAAGTAAAGTAATACATGGCATGAGTCTTTCCCCCACCCCATAATCCCCAGTTTACAATGAGGCGTGAAGGAGACGTTGAGATGGAAGTAACAATTGTGTTTTTTATTTGTTCAAATAACTCAGATCTATCCGCCCATACGAAATCTTTAGGAGAGGGTGTTATGGCGAAAGGATTGTCCTTTATAAGATATTTTTTATTAAAGTAATCCTTCATTGCTAGCTTTCCGTGATACATTTCTTTCCCAATTAAATCATTATCCAAAATAAAGTTAAAAAACTTTGTTAACTTATAACAAATTCATGCAAAAAAGTAGCTTGGTGCTGGACACTGGAGTTATATTACCATTTTGTTTTATTCAATTTCCCACATCTAAAGAGAGGGTTATCGATTTTATGGTAAAAAATTTTGAAATTTTTGTGCCTAAAAAAGTTGATGAGGAAATGCAAAAACCAAAAGAGTCATTAAAAGATAAATGGGATGAAATCAGCTATACTTGGCAATTTGTTCGTTCAAAAGTTAATCGATTAGATCCTCCTGATGATTGTGTTAATATAATTTTTAAGCAATACAATGTTAACGATAAATTTCAGAAAAAACTTTCTGAGACTGATGTGAAAATTTTAGCCCTTGGGCTTTATTTATCACGTTCGCAAAGATCGTCAGTCTTTTTATTAACACGCGAAAGAACAGCCTTTATGTGGTTCAACTTTATTTCAAGAAGGCAGCAATTGGGACATGTTTTGTCTCCCTTTGATTTTTTGACCTTCACGTATGTATATCTGGGCTTACCGTATAGCGAAATCGATTATGTTTGGGGAGAATTATGCCAATTTCCAGGGACAACCTTGGAGCTTCCATTAAAACCCATGGTTTACAGATACATAGATGTTTGCATGCAGCATTGCAATACAAAAATTTGCCAAAAATCACGACTTACTTAAAATATGGATGCCTCGGATTGAAGTTCTCTAAAAATTGGAAAAGTTTAGGGTGAGTTTTCTTTAGTCTTAAATAATGGGAAGGCCCGTTAAGTGGGCAACACCAGCACCCGATCCGACGGTAACCCATATCGTAAAGAGGGTTATATGGCAAGTTTTTCCAACTTATGTATTTCCACACTTCCCATTGATTCCAATCGTAAATTGGATTCACCCTGATTAGAAAAGGTTCTTTTTGAGGCATTTTGATTGGAGTAAGGCTACGCCTGTAGATGGACTCTGTTCTAGTAGTGCCTGTTATCTCCGCTATTATCCCACTTTCCTTCATAAATTTAAGTGCAGGTTCTTCCTTATAGGGGCGACAACACCATCTATTTTCATGAGATGCCCACCCTCGCTCACGAGTAGTTTCGAAAAAGGATTTTGGTGGTTTGGCAATTTCTAAGTTTAAATTCCAAGATTCTGCAAGGTTGCGGACGTAGAGCACGGTTTCTGGGAACTCAACTGTTGTATTACTGAATATGACCGGTATTTCGGAGCCGATCGTGTGTAATGTCAAATGCAATGCTACAAGACTATCTTTGCCTCCGCTAAAAGCTACCGCCATTTTCCCTTTGAAAATCTCGTATGCTGACCTTAAAATTTCCTGTGCCTGAACAACTTTAAAATCTAGAAATATCATTTCATTGACCCTTTTTGTCTGCTCCTCAAACGATCTCAATTTATTTTTGAAAATGATATTTTGGATGCGAATTCTCCGTTGTTCAAGTTCGCTTTTAGATAATCCACATGGCATGTATGAGATTATTTATCAATCATGTATATAATCCTGGCGATGCTGAAAAACTATTAAAGAAAACTCTATTGTTTACACGTTCAATCTTAAATATTTAATTTTCTGTAAGCTGCTGATAAACGCGTGAAAATTATTAAAGGTTTAGAACAAGCCCTACATCACTTTTCTCCATTCTATTTCCTCTCCAGCGGTATTATCCATAATGCTTCTTTCTGTTTCCATTGTCCTCCCATGCGTTGGACAGCCTTGTTCAAACGATTCCAGTCTTCAGGCTTTAATCGGCCTTTAGGCTTAACCAAAGCGTTAGGCTTACCCTTCTCCTTGTAGACTTCCACAAGCCTTTCTAATCGGCGGATTCCACCAACCGCCTCGCTTAGTAAAACTTCAACATCAAGCGTGCTAGTAGGCTTAGCCATATTCATTTCAGCTTCTCCAACCTTTCATGTAGAATTTGTTTAGCCCATTCTGCACCTTGAAGGGCCATAACTACGTTATAGAGAAATAACGGATGTAGTTGTTAAATGTTTAAAAATTCCAAATCATGGTTTCCTATACGTTATAAACAAGCAAACATGGAAAGGGGTTAAAACCAGAAAATTCTTCATGCCTATGTCTACAGCAAGCAAAATATGGAAATATTACGACACTTCAGAACTGCTAACTAACCCTAACAAAGGGGGAGTTTTAAGTGGGAGTGGCGCCTGTTCTGAGGTATTCTAGGATGCAGGTTTGTGCGCCTTTAGGGTCTGTCTTGTAGGCTTCGATGCATCGGATGGCTGCTTCCAAGTCTCTGGTGGCGTCTTTTAGGCGGGCGGTTATGGTTTCCAGCAGCTCAGATAGTTTAGGCTCTAGTTTATCTTCAGCCATCGCTGTTCACCGCAATAAAAGGTTGAAGCGATACTGCGGCTATGCTTTCTTGCCAGCCTTCTCTATTTGGCATATGACCTTCTTTGGCAGGTAGCGGTCGCCTACACGGACGACGCCTTTAATGCCTGCACATGCCTTGCTGATGCTTATGGCTTTTTCTAGCCCAGATGCGACGCCGGGGTTAATTTCCCTCACTTCGTCGATGCCTTTGGCTCCTTTCCATGAGACTGCGTGTCCTAGGAAAACTACGTCTTCATAGTTGTGGACGAATGGCGTAGCTGTCAAACGCATGTTTGGGTTGTCTTTAACCGCCATTAAATCTTCTACGCCAAATATAAAGGCTGGCTTTTTTATTGCATATGCCTGGAGTAGACCACGCGGCATTTAACTTCACCTTGATTTAATGGTTTATTGTTTGCTTAATAAGTTTAACCGTGAAATGTTTTTGGAATGGCTTTTATTATTATTGAAGGTTTATTATTTTTGGTGTTTGAGGTGAGTTTGGTTAGGGGTTACACGTCGGATGGTTGGCAGTACCGTGTTTATTGGAGTGAGTATGATGGGAAGTTTAGGGTTGAGTTTAGTGATGAGTGGAAGGAGGTTTGGGTTTTAGAGGATGTCCGCGTTGAAAGAGTTGCGGAAGGTTATCGTGTTGTTATGCCGCCTGACGTGAGTCTTATTTTGCCTTCTTTGAAGGATGCTTTGAATTATGTGGCTAGAAGGATTAGCTACAGGCTGGAGCATGAGGGTTCAGTGATTGTTAGGGGGAGGAAAGCTGTGGAGCGTGCTCGGCCAGGATATACTGAGGAGCTTAGGGTTCCGCCTGTTTTGCCTTTCGGCAGGGTTAGGCTTGTTTTCGAGAAGGCTACGCCTGTTGTTCCTGCGCCTGCAGCTTGGGCTAGAGAAGTTAGGCGGGAAATTACGAGACCTACAACACCACCAACGCCAACAGCCCCGACTGTTGGCTTGCCTAGGGTTAGGGAAGTTTATGGTTTGGGCAGTATGGGGATGAGGCGTTTGAGGGTTTTGTTTGAGAGTACGCTTTACGGTTTGGGGATTAAGCCTACTGCTGAGTTGAGGGTTAGGGCTGAAGAGGTGATTTACCGTTTAGAAAGCAAGTATAAGGATGTGCCGAGGGATGAGGCTATAGAAAGGGCTGTTAACGAGTTTCTAAAGTGGATTGAGGAGAACGTTTACTTCATTTAAGCTTGAGGCGGATTTCTTTTAGTTTTTTAAGGGCTGAATCTGCCGTGGCTGTGTCGTTTGCCAAAACAGCGTTTCTGTAGGTTGCCCAAAGCTCTCTTGCTTGTTTTATAAGTTCTGTTTTTGTTACTTCCGGTTTCGGCGGTTCTTTGGGTTTAGCTTTTTCAAGCTCACGTTCAAGTGCTTTAATTTTCTCCTCCAGCACGGTGTTTTCGCGCGTTGTTTTCTCGATTTTAGCTTCTAGAAGCGAGATTCTGGCCAGTAGGCTTTTTTCCCTTTCAATGAGTTCTTCTGGGGTTGGCGGAGGCCATTCAGGTTTTTCACCTAAGTGTTTAAGAAGGTTAAAAATTTTCTCGACTTCCTGCCTGTATCCTTCTAAAGCTTTGAGAAGTTGTTCTTTAAGTTTGCTGGGGCCGCGCATGAGTTCATGTTGTGCCCTTTTAATGTATCCGCCTTCTTGAAGCTCTTCAAGCTCAGGTATTAATTTATGGTCCCATGCTTCTGGATGTTCCTCAAAGTATAGTTCTAAAGCTTTTTCAACTATATCTCTAGATGTGAAACGCGGCGCCTTTTCTTCTTTCTCTTCCTCTTCTTTTTTCCTTTGTTCTTCAGGGAAAAGGCCGTTAGGCACTTTTCTTTAGCTCCTTTTCCATTTTTTCTATTTTTTCAAGGAGTTCCTTTGCTTTTTTGAGGGCTTTTTGCCTTAGTTTTTCGGCATCTTCTTGGCTCATGGTTTTAGCCTCTAGAACTCGGTTAGTGTGGCTTGGCGTTTAATTTTTTCTATGGGTTGGAATTTGAAGATTTCTTCGGCTTGTTTTACTGTTTCTTTGCGGGGGTTGAGCCATTCTGCGTAACCTTTATGGACTAGGAAGTAGGCTAGGGCGATGGGAAGCTTAGCTGTTTCTTCTGGCGTGTATGGTCCGTACTGTTTGAAGTCTTCTTCTGCTCGCAGTTTCGGGATGGGTTTTATGATTTTTATCCATTCGTATTCTACTGGCTTTTTGATGGCTGGAAGGGTTGGAGGCGGCGGTTTAAGGGTTTCAGTTTTCCACCATGGCAGGTGCGGTTCAAGTTTAAGCCTTTCAAGGATGCGGATGCGGGTGGCTTCTGATATGCCGTAAACCGGTTCGCCTAACACTTCTGAAGTTATTATTTTTTCTCTTCTGCCGTAGATGCCGAGGGGGTAGCGTGTGAAGATGAAGGTTGCTGGATATTTGTAGATTATTCCTTCGCTTGCAAGCCTTGAAAGGGCTTCGCCTACAGATGAAGGTGTAGCTTCTGGGAAGCCTGAAACTTGCAGGAAGCCTGTTATCATTGTTTTTGTTCCGCCTCCATGGGCGATGAGGAAAGCGAGTATTCCGTTGATAAGTGTTGCCTGGCCTGCAGCCCTAGCGGTTTTCATAAGCCTTTCGAATGTTTCAGCTTCAGATTGTGGGATGGTTATGCCTAGGGTTTCACGCCCGCGTTGAAGTTTCATGGCGACGCCGTCAATGCGGGTTGTGGAGGCAAGCACTGTTGGAGCTTCAATTTCAGCTAGTGGCGGCTTAGGTGCCTTAACTGGGGCTGTTACAAGCTCTTTAAGTTTAGGCGGAACACGTGCTGCAACAATATGTTCATAGGTTACTATGAACTTGTGGAAGGGTTTATATGGGCATTCAACAGTTTTTCCTAAAATTTTAGCGATGGCCTCCTCGCTTGTGCTGGCTTCTAAAAGTATAGAGAAGTCTTTCTGATGGGTTGGACAGCGGATGAAAACTTCAATTTTAGGGTCTGAAGTTTCAGTTTGCATTTCGCCCAAAGCCTACTTCCCAAAGAAAAAGATAGGTGGAATTTATGTAAAAGTTTAACCGTAGAAGAATTAGGGTTGATTTTCTAGGTGTTGGTAGATAAGCTGTTTTAGTTGTTCTGGAGCGTTTTGTATTAGGGGGCATCCTTTAAAAATTATCTTTTTGTTTTTTCCGTAATAGACTGGGTGGCACGTTGATGGGCATTTTTTGGGGTAGTATGGGCATGCTAGTATTGTTATTGGGTTTGTGAATATGAAGAAGCTTCCGTTGTAGCATACTGTTGTTTTGGGAAGTTGGAAAAGGGTTATTTTCCTCTTGTTTTTCTGGATTTCAACTTTTTCTAAGAGACCTTTTTCGGCTAGTTTGTATAGGCGGTAGCGGAAAACTCCGTCAAGCGTGTTTCGTTCTGAAGGTGTTTTAGCGTATTTTTTGGCAAGCTCCCATGTGGAGATTTGGCGTTTCTGCTTTGTGGCTTCAGCTACAGCGTATAGAAGTTCCGTGTCTAAGGCGTCGATGGAGGCCAAAGCTGGTCAGCTTTGCTGCACTTTTTCAGCTGAGGTTTTACCTGTTAAGGGCGTGCCAAGCTGGGCTAGGCTTGCGGCCAGTATGGCGCAGGCGTTTTCGTCGCCTAGTGTTTTCCATTCGCCTGTAGCCTTGTCTTGGA
>Ga0080004_1109488_pt1 | contig 11205 bp, 13 predicted proteins | sample WasSprMetagenome_FD_69207 | JGI IMG/M metagenome (GOLD analysis project Ga0080004, IMG submission 69207) | Sulfidic aquatic microbial communities from Washburn Spring, Yellowstone National Park, USA - WS (SPADES assembly) (version 2) | ecosystem: Environmental > Aquatic > Thermal springs > Hot...
TGGATGCGGTGCTCGACTTCATCCGCGAGGAATCGGAAGCCGAGAAACTCAGCCTGGCCGGTCTGCGCGAGGAGGAGGACCTGTTCGCGCCGGTGTGGAAGAGCGTGCAGAACCGCTGGACGTGGCTTGCCATCAACCTCGTCACCGCCTTCGTCGCCTCCCGCGTGATCGGACTGTTCGAGGGCACCATCGAGAAGCTGGTGGCCCTGGCCACCTTGATGCCCATCGTCGCCGGCATCGGCGGCAATTCCGGCAACCAGACCATCACCATGATCGTGCGCGCCATCGCCCTCGGTCAGGTCCAGGAGGAGAGCGCACGCAAACTCCTCTTCAAGGAACTGGGGGTGGCGCTGGTCAACGGCCTGTTGTGGGGATCGGTGATCGGGCTGATCGCCTGGTGGCTCTACGACAACGTGGCCCTGGGGCTGGTGATGACCGCGGCCATGACCTTGAACCTGCTGCTTGCCGCCACCATGGGCGTGCTCATCCCCCTGGTGATGCAGAAGCTGGGGCGTGACCCGGCGGTGGGGTCCAGCGTCATGATCACCGCCATCACCGACAGCGGCGGCTTTTTCATTTTCCTCGGCCTCGCCACGCTCTTTTTGTTGTAAAGTCAGACAATCCGCAACAGGCAGAAGGGGACCCCCGGGGGCGGCATCGAACCATGCACTACGACCTGATCGTGATCGGCTCCGGGCCGGGGGGATACCGGTCCGCCATGCTCGCCGCCCATCACGGCCTCAAGGTCGGTATCGTGGAAAAAGGGGAATGGGGCGGTTGCGGCCTCAACCGCGGCTGTCTGCCTAAAAACGACTGGCACCACACCGCCAAACTCATCGCCGCCGCCCGCGGCTTCGCCCGCCGGGGCATTCAGGGCTCCCTCTCCATCGATCTCGCCGGCGCCTGGGAGCACCAGAAAAAACTCACCCGCGCCGTGCGCGAAACCTACATCGGCCAGATGAAGCGGCTGGGCATCGACGGCTTCGCCGCCACCGCCTCCTTCGTCGATCCCCACACCATCAGCCTGGATGGGCGCGACCGCCTCACCGCCCGTCATTTCGTCATCGCCACCGGTTCCACCCCTTACGTTCCCAAGCCCTTCTTTATCACCGAACAGCGGGTGCTCACCACAGACGAACTCTTCAGCCAGCCCCCGCCGCCGGGACGCCGGGTGGCCATCGTCGGTTCCGGGGCGGTGGCCACCGAATTCGCCTTCATCCTCAGCATGCTGGGCCGCGAAGTGGTGTGGGTGGCGCAGAACAAGCCCCTCGTCAACGCTCGTTTTTCCGCCGAAGCCCTGCAGCAGCTCTACGATCGTCTGCGGCGACACGGCATCGAAGCCCGGGTGGGGGCACGACCGGAAGCGGTGGAGATGCCGCCGGAAGGTGTGCGGCTGATCCTGGAGGGGGGTAACGATTCCGTGGTGGCGGACTGGGTGCTGCTGGGCACCGGGCGCCGTCCCCACACCTCGGGACTGGCGCTGGATGCCGCCGGTGTCAGCACCGACAGCAAGGGTTTCATCAAGACCAACGAGTTCCTCGAAAGCTCGCAGCCCCACATCTATGCCGTCGGCGATGTGGTCAATCCCCGGATGAGTGCCAACCAGGCCCTGGCCGACGCGGCAGTGGCCGTTGCCAACATCTTAAGCCCCCGCTCGCGGACCCAGGATCGGCGCGCCGTGCCGGAGGTGATTCATTCGGCCCTGGAGCTGGGGCGCATCGGCCATACCGTGGGGAATGGAGAGGGTTTGATGACTGCCACTTCCACCTTTGCCGTCAATGTGCGGGCCATGAGCGAGGATGATGGCGACGGCTTCGTGCGTCTTATCGTCGATGCGAGGACGGGTGCCCTGACCGGCGCCGAGGTGGTGGGGGCGGAGGCGGCAGAACTCATTCACCTGCTGGCCGGCCGCCTGCACGAGCCCAATGCCCTGCGCGCTTTCGCCACCGCCTTCTATGGCTACCCGACGCGGGCGGAGAGCATCTACCAGGCGGCGCAAAGCCTTATGGCCCAGCTCAAGGCGGCGGATTGCAGCGGCCGCGAGGCCAACTCCGCCCGGGAATAAAACCCCGCCTCGCCCTGTTTGCTCCGGTGTCACCCAGCCCAAAAGGAGCAATGCCATGAGACACACCCTTCCTCTCGTTTTCTTTGGCGTCTTTTCGCTTACCGCCCACGCCGGGCCGGCGGATGATGCGCGCGCCCATTTCGAGGCCATTGGGGCCGGCCAAGTGGAGACCCTGATGGCCCACTACGCGCCGGAGGCCACCTTCCAGTGGGTGGGCGGTCCCCTGGACGGCGCCTACAGGGGCGTTGAGCCCATCCGCGAGGTCTGGTCCAAATTCGTGAAAAACGGGCCCTACGCGGTGCGGGTTGCCCAGGTGGAGGAATCGGCCAATGACAAAGGGGCGCCCGTCACCGCCAATGTAGAGTTTTCCGGCAAGAATACGGTCAAGGTGCGCTACGTCCTCGTCTTCCGGGGCGGTAAGGTGGTCAACGAAGTATGGCAGATCGATCCGCGGCTCAGTTTCGACAGCGGCTACAAGCCCTATTGAGAGGGGGCGGTGGAGCTTGGCGCGCGCCTCGCGGAACACATCCCCCGTCTGCGCCGCTATGCGCGGGCGCTCACGGGGGATGCGGCGCGCGCGGACGATCTGGTGCAGGACACCCTGGAGCGGGCGCTGCGTAAACTCGCCCTCTGGCGCCCCGGCTCTGATCTGCGCGCGTGGTTGTTCACCCTCATGCACAACGTGTACATGAACCAGGTGGCAGCCGGCCGGTATCCCCTTGAGGAGTGGAATGGGGAGGCCAGCGAAGGGCCGCAGCCCGGCATCCCTCCCGCAAGCCCCCAGGAGGAAGCGCTGAGGCTGCGGGATCTTGCCCGGGGTCTGGCGCGTCTTCCCGCGGAGCAGAGGGAGGTGCTGCTGCTGGTGGGCCTGGAAGGGCTGCGCTACGAGGAGGTGGCGAAAATTCTTGGCATACCCACGGGCACGGTGATGTCCCGCCTGAGCCGGGCACGGCAGCGGTTGCAAAGTCTCATGGAAGGCGAGCGCGGGTTGAACCTGCGCCGCGTCAAGTGATGGACGACATCAGCGAAGCGGATCTGCACGCCTACGTGGACGGGGAGCTCGATCGGCACCGGCGCCGCGAGGTGGAAGCCCATCTCGCCCGCTGCCCGGAGGCCGCCCGCCGCGTGGCGGCCTGGCAGGCCCAGAAAGAAGGGTTGCAAGCCCTCTTCGATGGCGTGTTGGCGGAACCCCTGCCCCCCGCCCTGGAGTTCGCTTGCCGCAGGAACAGGGAGAAGCGACTTTGGGGGGCGATCGCTGCGGGCCTGTGGCTTGCGCTGGGTGTCCTTGTCGGCTGGTTTGCCCGGGGCGAAAGCCCCACGCCAAGCCTGGCAAGCCTCCCCCAGGAGGCCGCCGTGGCCCACGTGGTGTATGCGCCGGAGGTCATGCATCCGGTGGAAGTGGGCGCCGCGGAAGAGGCGCATCTTAAGAAATGGCTCTCCCGGCGCCTCAACACCCCCCTCAAGGTGCCCGATCTCACCGCCACCGGCTTCAAGCTTTTGGGCGGGCGGCTGCTGCCGGCGACGGAAGGACCGGCGGCCCAGTTCATGTACCAGGATGCGCAGGGCAGACGCCTGACTCTCTATGTGCGCGTGCTGGCGGCCGCGGCCAAGGAGACGGCCTTCCGCTACGATCATCGGGATGGCGTCGGTGTCTTCTACTGGGTGGATGGGGGTCTGGGCTTCGCCCTCTCGGGGGAACTGGAGCGGCCCCAGCTGCTCGCGGTCGCCGAGGCCGTCTACAAGCAACTCGATTGAAGGATCGCCATGGGACACGACATTCCCCCCTCGGAAATCACCCCACCCGATGTCTTCCGCAACCGGCGCCGTTTCCTCCTCGCCGGGGCGGCAACGCTGGCCGGTCTCGCGACGTCCGCGCAGGCAAGGCTTGCCGCCCGCCCCAGCAGTTATTCGACGACGGAGCCCCTCACCCCTTATCGGGAGGTGACCACCTACAACAACTTTTATGAGTTCGGCACGGGGAAGGAGGACCCCGCCGCGCGCGCCCACACCTTGATCACCCGCCCCTGGACGGTGAGTGTGGAGGGCCTGGTGCACAAACCGCGCATCTGGGACGTGGAAGCGCTTTTGCGCTTTCCCCTGGAGGAGCGCATCTATCGGCTGCGTTGTGTCGAGGGCTGGTCCATGGTCATCCCCTGGATCGGCTTTCCCCTTGCCCGTCTCATCCGGGAAGCGGAACCCATGGGCTCCGCCCGCTATGTGGAGTTCATCAGTCTCCACGACCCGCGGCAGATGCCGGGTCAGCGTCTGCCCCTCCTCGACTGGCCATATCGCGAGGGGCTGCGCCTCGACGAGGCCCTGCATCCCCTCACCCTGCTGGCGGTGGGCCTGTACGGGGAGCTTTTGCCCAACCAGAACGGCGCGCCCATCCGCCTCGTGGTGCCGTGGAAATACGGCTTCAAGAGCGCCAAGTCCATCGTCCGCATCCGTCTTCAGGAACATCAGCCGGTCACCACTTGGATGCGTGCCGCCCCGGACGAATACGGTTTCTATTCCAATGTGAATCCGGCGGTGGATCATCCCCGCTGGAGCCAGGCGCGGGAACGGCGCATCGGGGAATTCCACAAACGCCCCACCCTCCCTTTCAACGGCTATGGGGAGCAGGTGGCCCACCTCTATGCGGGCATGGACCTGCGGAAGTTTTTCTGAATGGGCGTGCCCGCGTCGGCAGCGGCGCTGCTTGCCGCTTCCTGGTTCAAGCCCCTGGTCTTCTGCGCCACCCTGCTGCCCCTGGCAAGGCTCGTGGTGCTCGCCAAGCTGGACCGCCTGGGAGCCAACCCCATCGAGTTCGTCACCCACTCCACCGGCACCTGGACACTGGTGTGGCTGCTGGCCACCCTCGCCCTCACGCCCCTGGCCCGGCTCACGGCTATGGCCCAGTGGCTGCGCCTGCGCCGCCTGCTGGGTCTGATGGCCTTCTTTTACGCCAGCCTCCACCTGCTCACCTATCTGTGGTGGGATCAGTTCTTCGACTGGCGGGAAATCTGGCGGGATGTGGGCAAAAGGCCCTTCATCACCGCCGGCATGACCGCCTACGCCCTGATGCTGCCCCTGGCCGCCACGTCCACGGACGCCATGATGCGTTGCCTGGGCCGCCAGTGGCGGCGGCTGCACCGCCTCGTCTATGTCGTGGCCGCGGCGGGCTGCCTCCATTACCTGTGGCTGGTGAAAAAGGACGCAACCCAACCCCTCCTCTATAGCGCGCTGCTGGCCCTGCTTCTTGCCGCGCGCCTGTTGCCCCCGCGCCGGAGGGGGGGTAAGCAGCCGAAAGCCTAAATAAGAAAGCGGGTGGGGAAACCCCACCCGCCGGAGGGACAGAATGCCGCTTACTTGAGCAGCGAAGCCACCGTGGCCATCGGCTTCGGGATCACCGGAGCGATGGGCGCCGCAGGAGCCGCAGCAGGCGCCGGAGCGGGCGCTGCAGGTTTCGGCGCGGCTTTCTTGGCGGCGGGTTTCTTCGCCGCCGGTTTCTTCGCGGCCGGCTTCTTGGCGACCGCCTTCTTCGCCGCGGGTTTCTTCGCCGCGGGTTTCTTGGCGGCCGGCTTCTTGGCGACCGCCTTCTTCGCCGCGGGTTTCTTCGCCGCCGCTTTCTTCGCGGCCGGCTTCTTCGCCGCGGCTTTCTTGGCAGGTTTCTTCGCCGTGGCCTTCTTCGCCGCGGGTTTCTTCGCCGCCGCTTTCTTCGCGGCCGGCTTCTTGGCGACCGCCTTCTTCGCCGCCGCTTTCTTGGCGGCCGGTTTCTTGGCAGCCGCTTTCTTGGCGGCGGGTTTCTTCGCGGCGGCCTTCTTCACCGCAGGTTTCTTGGCGGCCGGTTTCTTGGCAGCAGCTTTCTTGGCTGCGGGCTTCTTGGCGGTCGCCTTCTTCGCTGCGGGTTTCTTGGCTGCCGCTTTCTTGGCGGCGGGTTTCTTGGCCGCAGGCTTGGCAGACGAACCACCCGCTGACGCCGCGGCCATTTCCATTGTTGCCATGGTCGAACTCCTTTCCATAACGTTAAGGGTTGAAACCGGCGAGGCCTCGCGACCACGCCACCCGGCGGCCGACGGCTCCCAATTGACTCACGCGCAACTCTTTCCTTTCGTGACTCAGTTGAAAGTTTCGCCACCGCCTGGTGACGCGAAATTTAGGGCAGCCCTCCCCCACACACAAGCGTTGTCAACGCAAAGCCGCGTTTTTTCGCGGTATTCTCCGGGGTCCCAATCATTTGGTCGCGACTCGATACCAATGCCCGGAGCCCAGCGTCTTGCGGAAAGCGAGCACTGGCGCGGCTTCTGGCGATTGGTATCGAGTCGATTCTTTTTTCGCCGGAAAAAATAATTTTCGCGGGTGCAGCGGGGTCAACCGGCATCCACCCCATCCGCGGGCAGCCGGTGTTCCAGGGCGTAGAGTGAAGGGACGGTCTCCCGCTCCCGGATGAGGAAGACCCGCTGGCCGCTCACCATGACCTCGGCGGGCCGGGGGCGGCTGTTGTAATTGGACGCCATGCTCATGCCGTAAGCCCCTGCCGACATGATGGCGAGGAGATCGCCGGCCTTGAGGGCGAGGCTGCGCTCCCGCCCCAGGAAGTCGCCGCTTTCGCAGACGGGGCCGACAATGTCCCAAGTGCAAGGCGGCCCATCCCCCGGCACCACGGGGAGGATGTCATGCCAGGCATCATAGAGGGCGGGGCGCATGAGGTCGTTCATGCCCGCATCGACGATGGCGAAATTGCGCGCCGGACCCGGCTTGAGATACTCCACCCGGGTGAGCAGGACACCGGCATTGCCCACCAGCGCCCGCCCCGGCTCCAGAAGCAGCTTGAGCCGGCGGCCGGCGAGGCGTTCGGCCACACGCTGCGCGTATTCCCGGGGATCGGGCGGCGTTTCATCGCGATAGCGGATACCCAGGCCGCCGCCCAGGTCCAGGTGTTCCGGGTGAATGCCTTCCGCCGCCAGTTGGTCCACGAGTTGCAGCACGCGGTCGAGGGCATCGAGGAAGGGCCCAAGTTCGGTGATCTGGGAGCCGATGTGGCAGTCGATGCCCCGCACCTCCAGATGGGGCAGCCCTGCTGCCCGGCGGTAGAGGTGGAGGGCCTGCCCGTAGGGGATGCCGAACTTGTTTTCCCTAAGGCCGGTGGAAATGTAGGGGTGGGTTTTCGGGTCCACGTCCGGGTTGACCCGCAGGGACACCGGCGCCCGCCGTCCCATCGTCCCCGCCACGGCATTCAGGCGATCGAGCTCGGCTTCCGATTCCACGTTGAAGCAGAAAATGCCGCAGGACAGCGCCAGCCGCATTTCCGCTTCCGTCTTGCCCACCCCGGAGAAGACGACCTTGGCCGGGTCTGCCCCGGCGGCGCGCAGCCGCTGAAGTTCGCCCCCGGAAACGATGTCGAAGCCCGCCCCCCGGCGGGCAAGAAGGTCGAGGATGGCCAGATTCGGGTTGGCCTTGACGGCATAACAGATAAGATGGGGCAGGGCGGCGAAGGCATCCTCGAAGCTCTCCCAGGCGGATTCGAGGGCGGCGCGGGAATAGACGTAACAGGGTGTACCGTACTGGGCGGCGATGCGGGCAAGGGGCACGTCTTCCACGCAGAGCCCCTCCTCCCGGTACTGAAACGGATTCACTTGGTTTCCTGGGAAGACGACTTGCGGGAATCGGTGGCGGGTTTGTCCGGCAGATAGAGGGGACCCTTCACGCCACACCCTTGCAGGGCGAAGGCGAGCACCAATATCATGGGGACAAGCCGGAAAACGAATGGCGACATGGTCAAAGCCCGGGCAGGCGCGGGCATCTTAGCATGAAAGCGCGCGATGCGTTCCTCCTGCCCCACACGGGGCCTTGCGCAACCTGGCCGCGCCTGCCCCCAAGAACGGGGAAAAACAATGACGGAGACGGAATTCAATCAACTGGTGGATGAGACCCTGCGCCGCATCGAGGCGGCAATCGAGGCAAGCGGCGCCGACATCGAATATGAAACCACGGCCGGCATCCTCACCCTGGAATTCGCCGACGGCAGCAAAATCGTCATCAACCGCCAGAGTGCCCATCAGGAGCTGTGGGTGGCGGCCCGCGCCGGGGGCTTTCATTACCGCTGGCAGGAGGGGGCCTGGCGCAATACCCGGGATGGCTCCGAGCTCTTTGCCGGTCTTTCCCAGTGGGTGAGTCAGCAGGCGGGTGAGAGGGTGCACCTCGCCTGAAGGCCTTCATGCGCCGCAGCGCCTTCAATCTCCTCGAACTCACGGAGCGGCTTGGCAACCTCATCCGCGCCGAGATGCGTCGCCTGGGCGCCGCCTACAAGCTCCATCCCGTCCACCTGCAGGCATTGAGCTATCTGCGCCAGGCCAACCGCTACAGCAACACGCCCCAGGCCATCAGCGAGTATCTGGGGCTCACCAAGGGGACCGTGTCCCAGAGCCTGCTGCTCCTCTACCGCAAGGGGCTGGTGACCCGTTACGTGGACCAGCACGACAAGCGGGTGGTGCGCCTCAAGCTCTCGGCGGCGGGCCGCCGCCTGATGAAGGAGGCCCAGCTCGCGCCGGTCTGGCAGAGCGCGGCGGCCGACATCAGCCCAGCCCGCACCCGCACCACGGTGCTGGTTTTGCAGGAGACCTTACGCAATCTGCAGGCCATGCACCAAGAACGCACCTTCGGTGTGTGCAACACCTGCCGTCACCTGCAGCGGGAAAGCGCCCGCATCTACCACTGCGGGCTCACCGGGGACCGTCTTAGCGTGCCGGAAACGCGTCAGATTTGCCGCCTGCACGTGCCCCACGCCTGACGGCTCAACTGCCCGCCATGAGGGTGACCTGCACCTCCACCGGTTTGCCCTGTCGCAGCAGACGCAGGGTGACCACCTCGCCCACCTGGTGATCGTCGAGACGGGAGAAGAGCTCGCCCACGCTGCGCACCGGCTTGCCGTTCACCGCCTGGATCACATCCCCCGGAATGAGGCTGCCGTCCGGCGCGATGCGGGCGGGTTGCAGTCCCGCCTGGGCGGCGGGGGAGTCCGGCAGCACCTGCAGGATCACCACGCCCTCCACCCCCAGAAGCCGCGCAAGCCGCGCATTGAGCGCTTCATCCACGGCGATGCCCAGCGCCGGCCGGATGTAGCGTCCCTTGGCGATGAGCTCGGGCACCACCCGGTTGACGGTATCCACCGGCACGGCAAAACCAATCCCGGCAAAAGCCCCGCTGGGGCTAAAGATGGCGGTGTTGATGCCGATCAGGCGGCCCGCCGAATCCAGGAGGGGCCCGCCGGAATTGCCCGGGTTGATGGCCGCATCGGTCTGGATGAGATGGTCGATGGTGCGCCCGCTTTCCGTCCCCAGGGAACGGTCGAGGGCGGAAACGATGCCAGTGGTGAGTGTCCAGTCCAGGCCGAAGGGATTGCCGATGGCAAACACCTTCTGCCCCACTTTCAGGTCATGGCTGGTGCCGATGGGCACCGGCGGCGGCCGCTTGAAGCCGACACCGATGCGCAGCACGGCGATGTCGTGGGGCGGGGAAGCACCCACCAGGGCGGCACGGAAGCTGCGCCCGTCGGCGAGCCGTACGGTGGCCTCGGAGGCCCCCTCGATGACATGGAAATTGGTGATCACGTGCCCGGCATCATCCCAGATGAAGCCGGAGCCGGTACCCCGCGGCACGGTGAACACATTGCGGGTCCAGGCATCCATGACGGTGGCGCGGGTGCTGATGTACACCACGCTGTCCTTGGCCCGTTCGAAAATCTCGATGGTAGCCTTCTCGTCCGCGGCGAGGTCGCCGCGCGCCGTCACCGCGCGGGGCCTGGCATCGGGACTGGGGGTGGCCACCCATGGCGGACCGCCCTGCCAGAGGGTGAAGAGGAGCAGCACGCCCACGGCGATCCACAGCAGCGTGCCAAGACTACGCAAGGACATAGGGACTCCTTTCTCTTTAGCGCACGTTGGCCGATGTAGCCCGCGCCGCGGCCTCGTCCCGCTCCCGCATGAGCCAGTAGACGATACCCAAAGCCAGCGTGGCACCGGCCAGCGCCGCGATCTTGCCTGGGCTCGCCTCGGGGTCGAGGATGACGAACTTGCGGGAAAGGGCGATGAGACCGATGAGCACCACCGTCTTCACCTGGATGATGCTGTCCCGGCGCAAGGCCACCTTGATAATGGAATGCTTGAATTCCATGGCGATGAGCAAGGTCATGATGGCGCCGAAGACGGTCTGGAAAACGGCGTGGTCCAAGGGATTGAAGGCATCCACCCACAAGAGGGTGAACACCAGGCGGATGAGCTGGATCATGGAGATGACCACGATCACGGCGATCACAGCGGAAAGAATGAGGGCGATCACCTCCTCGAAGCGCTCGTAAAAACTCATCACCGCCCAGTTCTCGCGCAGGGTCTGGAACATGCGGGGTCGTCGCGGCGTCATGCAGCCTCCATGGGGGAAGAAGGGTGAAGGGGCGATTGTAGCGCCTCCCGGAGGGTGGTGATGATGCCATCGGTGCCTTCGGCATCGATGCCGCTGGTGAGCAGGGCCCGCTCGGCGAGCGCCAGCCCCGCCGCCAGCAGGACGAGGGAGAAGGACAAGAGATCCTGCAGAAAGGGCGCCGCTCAACCCAGGTGCGCCCTGACCCAGCGCACGATGTCCTGCGCCCCCATGGCCCCTGCCTGTCGCGCCACTTCCCACCCGCCGCGGAAGAGGGCCAGGGTGGGGATGCTGCGAATGCCAAATTGGGCGGCAAGCGCAGGCTCGGCTTCGGTATCCACCTTGGCCACACGCACGTGGGGCTCCAGAAGCCGCGCGGCCTGTTCGAACTGGGGGGCCATCATCCGGCAAGGCCCACACCAGGGCGCCCAGAAATCCACCAGCACCGGGATGTCGCTGCGCTCGATGTGCTTGGCGAAGGTCGCGGTGGTGAGGGCCACGGGATGCCCCGTGAAAAGGAATTGGTGACATTTGCCGCAATGGGGCTGCTCGGACAGGCGGGCGCCGGGCACCCGGTTGACGGCCTGGCAGTGGGGACAGACGATGTTCAGGGTTTCACTCACGATGATTCTCCAAAGCCAAAAACTTCTTCAAGCGGAGGCCGCGGGTTTTTTCAGATCCCGGGTGAGCTCCCGGATGGCGGCTTCATCCAGGGTCTCCCGACCAAGTAATTCCTGGGCGCAGCG
>Ga0080004_1136742_pt1 | contig 11202 bp, 13 predicted proteins | sample WasSprMetagenome_FD_69207 | JGI IMG/M metagenome (GOLD analysis project Ga0080004, IMG submission 69207) | Sulfidic aquatic microbial communities from Washburn Spring, Yellowstone National Park, USA - WS (SPADES assembly) (version 2) | ecosystem: Environmental > Aquatic > Thermal springs > Hot...
CACGTCCCTGGGCAGGTAACCCAGCTTCTCCTGCAGGCGCGAGAGCACCTGGATGAGGCCGCCGGGCTGCCCGCGATAACTCTCGATGATCTCTCTCGCTTCCTCCCTCACCGTCGGGCTGAGGGCCGCCACCTCTGCCATGCTCTCCCTCCTCTCAAGCTGCAATCGACACCCTCCTTCCGCCCACCCCCCGAAAGGCCAGCCCCAGTTCGGCCACCGTGGGTTCCTTCAGGTAAAACAGGCTGGGGTGGAGCCCTATTTCCTCCAGGCGGTGGGCGTCCGAGGCCGCATACAGGCAGATATCTCCCAGTTGGGGAAAACGGCTGCGCACGGCTTCGGCTGCCTCGCGCCCGGAAATCTCCGCCGCCAGGAGATCCAGGCCAGGGGGGAAAAACCCCAGCGTGTACAGGAGGCCGTAGGTCTGCCGGTCCACGTGGGCGGGGATGACCAGCCCGCCCAGGGCGGTGACCCGGTCCACCACCTGCTCCACGCCCAGGTCACAGGCAGTGAGGAGGAGGCGCTCCTCTTTCCCCACCTGCCGATCGCAGGCATCGAACACGAGCTGCCTGCCGAAGGTGTGTTCGGGGTTGGACCGGGCGGGTAGGTGGGCGTAGACCTCTTCTCCCCACCTCTCGGCCTGCTCCACGGTGTCGAAGAGGCAGACCAGGTGGACATCCTCCCGAGTCTGCACTTCCATGCCCGGCATCACCGCCAGTTCGGCCATCTTCCCCACTTCCACCACCGCTCGCACCTGCCGGCAGGAATTGTGGTCGGTGACCGCGATGAGGTCGAGCCCGGCCACTTGCGCCGCAGCCACCACCCGCCACGGACTCATGTCGTCGTCGGCGCAGGGGGACAGGGCCGTGTGCACGTGCAGGTCCGCCCGCCACCGCCGCAGCCGGCCCATGGCTCACCCCGCCCCGCCCAGGAGCCTCCACAGTTCGCCCGCCACCCGGAAGGTGGGGTACGGGGACCTCATGATCACCACCCCTTCGGCTTCCGCCCGGCGCAGGGTTTCCGCATCGGGCTTCTTCCCCGCGGTGATGATGATCCCGGCCAGATTGGCCAGGCTGGCCACCGCCACCACGTTCTGGTGGGTCTGGATGGTCAGCCACACCTGGCCGGACAGGGCGTTCGCCATCACGTCGGACAGGAGATCGCTCGCGTACCCGCCCGTCACCTCCCGCTCCAGGTGGGCATCCCCCGTCAGCACCTCCAGGCCCAGCTTCTCAACCACGTCTCTCAGGATCACCACTGCCACCTCCTCCGGGCGCCCTCTCCCGGGAGAGGGCGGGCGGAACGATGCGCGTCAGCTGAACCATGCGCTCCGCCAGTTCCACAAGGTGTTCTCGCAACTGGAAGATGCAGTCGGTCTCGAAGGCCTTCTCCCGCACGATGTCCTCGGCCAGCGCCCGGCAGGTGGGAGAGCCGCACGCCCCGCAGTCCAGGCCGGGCAGGCGGGCCAGGGTCTTTTCCAGCCGATCCATCTTGCGTATGGCGCGGGTGACGTCCTCATCCAGCCGGAGCACGGGGCGGGGCGCAATCGCCTTCACCATGTCGAAGAATCCCTGGCGGAAGCGGCGCCTGACCTCGGCCTCGTCCACCCCCGGTGAGCGCTGGCCGTATTCCTCCACCAGGCGGCGCATCCTTACCCGGCTGATGAAGGGGTTCTGAACCGCCAGCGGCCCCCCGATGCAACCGCCCACGCAGGCCTGAGCCTCGATGAAGTCCACGTCGGCCAGGGTCCCGCGCTCCAGTTCCTCCAGCACTGTCACCACGTTGTGGATGCCGTCCACCGCCAGCACGGTCCCCATGCCCAGGGCCCGGCCCTCCCCGCCGGCCGCCCCCCAGCCGATACCCATCCCCGAAGATCGGTGGAGTTCTCCGCTCAGATCCACGTCGGGCAGCCGCCGCAGCACCTCGGCGTACATGGCACTCATGGAGAGGACGCCGTCCACACTGCTCACCGGGCTGCCCTCGGGCTGCTTGGCTGCGGTGACCTTGGCCGCGCACGGCGTGATGAAGAAGGCCCCGATCTCGTGGGGGCTCACCCCCCACTCCCGTGCCTTCTCCTCCTTGCCCAGGCGCGCGGCGATCTCCATGGGGGTCTCCAGCGGGATGATGTGGCCGAGCAGGCTGGGGAACCGCACCTGCATGAGCCGGATGACGGCAGGGCAGGCCGAAGAGATCAGGGGGCGCGCCGCCCTCGGCATGCCCCGCTCGAGGTAAATCCGGGTGGCGAGGGTGACCGCCTCGGCGGCGACCGCCACCTCGAAGACGCCGTCGAACCCCACCTTCAGCAGGGCCGCCAGCACCGCGCCAGGGGGAACGTCAGGACGAAACTGGCCGTAAAAAGCCGGTGCCGGCAGCGCCAGGCGGTAGCGGAACTCCTGCAGGCGCTCGAGGCCGTCCGTCACCACGTACTTGGCGTGGTTGGGGCAAACCCGCACGCACTCGCCGCAGTCGATGCAGCGCTCCTCCATGATCTGGGCCTTGCCCTCGCGCACCCGGATGGCTTCCACCGGACACCGCTTGATGCAGTTGGTGCAACCCTTGCACTTGTCCAGGTCCAGCCGCACCGAGTGGAAGTAAGCTCCGTTGCGGGTCAAGGCTTCCCCACCTCGATCAGGAGGCGGACGCGGGTGCCCTTCCCCACCTCGCTCCACACCTCCATGTGATCCGAGCACCGCTTCATGTTGGCGAAACCCATCCCCGCCCCGAAGCCCATCTCCCGTATGTAGGCGGGGGCAGTAGAATACCCTTCCTGCATCGCCAGTTCCAGGTCGGGAATGCCGGGGCCCTCATCCTCGGCCTCCACCACCACCCGCTCCGGAGAGATACGGGCGCGCACCACGCCGCGGGTGGCGTGGATCACGATGTTGGTCTCCACTTCGAAGGCGCACACCGCCGCCCTTCGCACCACCGACGCCTCCATCCCGACCTGCTGCAGGGCCCGCTTGATCCCCCCCGAGGCCTCCCCCACCGCCGCGAAGTCCAGTCCCCTCACCTGGAATTCCAGCACCAGTTCCTCGCTCACGGCCTCACCGCTGCTCCCCCGCCCGGCATCCCCGCAGCCCCGCCTGGTACAGCAAGCCGCAGCTATCGAACATCAGGTAACGGGTGAGGAGGAGGGGCATCCGCTTCTGGCGGGCGACGTCGATCACCGACTCGGCCGGCCTCTTACCGCGCACGAACACCACGCCACAGAACTCCATGAGTTCGGCCGCCCGTATCACCTGGAGATGGGTCAGTCCCGTCAGCAGCAAGGTCCCCGGGGTGGCGAAAAACAGCGAGTCGGAAATGAGGTCGCAGCCGAATCCGGCCACGACCTCCCGGTCGAGCAGGTCCTCCCCGCACAGCACCTCGGCTTTCAGGATCCGCTGGACATCTCGCAGGTACATGGACGACCTCGACGCCTGGTCAGGTCCTTGTGACATCTTTCACATGCCCGTACCGATTCTAACAAGAATTTATGACGGACCCCTTGCGGAATCCTTGCAAACGGGTAAAACGCCGGGCGGCAATATCCCCGCAAGGCCCAAAAAGCAATAAATCAGGTCGATCTTGTTACGCTTATCACTTCCGCCGGGTGCCCCTTTGCCGGTCGCCCCCGCAAGAACAGGACCGGGTCCGGGCGAACGCGCCCGAACCCCGCCCTTGGGGAAACCAACACCTAGCGATCAACCCCGGGATTGCGGCCGGTCAGCAGATGCGCGGGAACTGGGCCCCCGTCAGCAGCTCCAGGCGGCGGGTACCCCCCAGAGCCGTAACCAGGTAGGCGTGACCCCGGCCGGGCCTCACCTCGCCCACCAGGGCTGCACTGGCGCCGAGCGGATGGGCCCGGCAGACCTCGAGGACGCTCTCCGCCTGCGCCCTGTCCACCACGGCGAGGAACTTCCCCTCGTTGGCCAGGTACAGGGGATCCAGCCCCAGGAGGTCGCACAGCCCCCTTGCTTCCTCGCCCACGGGAATGCTCTCCTCGTGGAGGTAGAAATCCATGCCACACGCGGCCGCCATCTCGCACGCCACCGTGGCCAGCCCGCCGCGGGTGGGATCACGCATGAAGCGCAGCGCCCCCGGGCAGCGGGCCATGATCTCCCCCACCAGCCCGTTGAGGGGCGCGCAGTCGCTGCGGATGTCGCTCTCGATCCCCAGGTCGCCCCGGGCCACCACCACCGCCAGCTCGTGTTCTCCCAGTGATCCGCTCACCAGCAGGCGATCCCCCGGACGCACCATCTCCGGCCCCAGGCGTTCCCCGGGGGAAAGCACTCCCAGGCCGGCGGTGTTGATGAAAACGCCGTCCACGCTCCCCCGCTCTACCACCTTGGTGTCGGCCGCCACCACCTGCACCCCCGCCTCCGCGGCCGCCGCGCGCATGGAGTCCAGCACGCGCCCCAGCACCTCCAGGTCCAGGCCCTCTTCCAGCAGGAATCCCGCGGACAGGAAAAGCGGGCGGGCACCCACCATGGTCAGGTCGTTCACGGTACCGCACACCGCCAGCCTGCCGATGTCCCCCCCGGGGAAAAAGAGGGGCCTCACCACGAACGAGTCCGTGGTGAAGGCGACCGCATCCGCCTCCAACGTTAGGACGGCGGCGTCTTCCCGGCGCAGGAGCACCGGGTTGCCCAGGCGGGGCAGGAACACTTCCGATATGAGCCGGTGGGTCAGGAGGCCTCCGTCACCGTGGGCCAGGAGCACCCGCCCCCCGGGGTGCGTCATCCTCATCGCCCCTTTCGTAGCGGAAATAAGCGGCACACGCCCCTTCCGAGGAAACCATGCACGGGCCCCGGGGCGTGGCAGGGGTACAAACCCGGGCAAACAGGGGACACCGGGGAGGGAGGAGCAGGCCGCGCAGCACGTCACCGCACCGGCACCCGGTGGCCGCGTCCTCCGCAGGCCGCACCCGGATGGTGAAGCGACGGCGGGCATCGAACTCGTCCCAGCCCGGGCGCAGGCCCAGGCCGCTCGAGGGGATCAGTCCCAGTCCGCGCCAGGTGGCGTCCACGGGCTCGAAACAGGACCACATGGCCTCCTGCGCCAGCACGTTGCCCTCCTCCCGCACCGCCCGCGAGTAGGCGTTCACCACCCCCGCCTCCCCCCGGGCCAGCATACCGGTGAGCCGGTCTATGGCCACCAGGATGTCGACGGGCTCAAACCCGGCGATGACCGCCGGCATCCCGTACTCCTCCGCCAGGAAGGCCAGGGCCCGCCGGCCGATCACGGTGGAGACGTGCCCGGGGAGGAGAAAGCCCCTTACACCGATCTCCCCGTCGAGCAGGGCCCTCAAGGCCGGAGGGATGAGCTTGTGAGCGGGGTAAATGGCGAAGTTGGTGAGGCCCAGCTCGCGCGCGCGGCCCACCGCCAGGGCAACACCGGGAGCAGTGGTCTCGAAGCCGACGGCCAGGAAGACCACCTGCTCCCGCGTGTGGGTCGCCGCGTAAGAGACGGCGTCCATGGGCGAGTAAGCCACCTGTACCCGGGCCCCCCGCGCCCGCACCGCCTCCAGGCTGCCCGACGTCCCCGGCACCCTCATCATGTCCCCGAACGTGAACACGGTGACGTCTGTCTCGGCCAGTGCCACCATGGCGTCCACGTCCTCCGGTGGGGTGACGCACACCGGACAGCCCGGTCCGCTCACCAGAGTGACGGCGTCGCGCAGGGCGGCCCGGATGCCGCTGCGGGAGATGGCCACCGTGTGGGTGCCGCACACCTCCATCAGGGTCACGTGGCCCCCCAGTTCGCGCGCGACCCGGGCCCGGATGCGGTCCACCAGACCGCGGGCGACGCCGGGATCACGGAACCTGTCCCACAGCAGACGTTCACCTTCCACCGGGAGCATTCAACTCCTCCAGAAGGGCAAGGCTCTGCCGGGCTTCCTCCTCGTCAAGCACGGCGATGGCCACCCCGGCGTGAACCAGGACCCAGTCTCCCGGCCCCGCCTCCGGCACGAAGTGCAGGGCTACCCGCAACCGGGTCCCGCCGCTCTGCACTTCGCCCCACTCACCGTCCCGGGTCAGTACCCGCACCGGCACCGCCAGGCACAAGTCCCTCACCCCCCGCCAGCTTCCACACCGCCACGGCCGCCTGGCCCAGGGCAATCCCCCCGTCATTGGCGGGCACCTGCCGGGGGAGCAGGCAGCGCAGGCCTCTGCGCTCAAGTCCCGCCGCCACCAGGGGGACCAGCAGGGCGTTCTGGAAGGTGCCTCCGGAAAGCGCCACCGTGTCCAGGCCCTCCTGGCGGGCCACCAGGTCGGCAACCCTCACCACCATGGCGGCCACCGCCAGGTGAAAGTGGAGGGCCAGCCTGCGCCTGGTGCCGGGGTCCTGTCCAGCCGCCACTGCCTCCCGGGCGAGGGTGTGCACCAGTGGAGCCGGGTCCACCACCCACCCGGCACCCTCCCTCTGCCAACCCCACGCCCGTTCCCATTCCGGCAGCTCCGGCAACAGGTCGGCAGGCCGGCGTCCCGGGAGGGCTCGCCAGGCTTCCTCCTCGAGCTCGATGGCGGCCTGACCCTCGTAGGTGTTACGCAGGCAGATCCCCAGCAGAGCCGACACCGCATCGAACAGCCGCCCGGCGCTGGAGCACATCAGGCTGGTGCGCGCACACAGGTGCCACGTGGCCAACACCTCACGCTCCTGACCGGGGAACAGCAGCCGGGCCAGTTCGAGGCCGCCCTGGCCGAGGGAGTGCCTGAGGTAGCTCACCGCCATGCGCAGGGGATTCCGGATGGCGCCCTCGCCCCCGGGCAGCGGAACGTAAGCCAGCCGGGCCACCCGCCGGAAGGCTGCCAGCGACCCCACCAGGACCTCCATCCCCCAGACGTGCCCGTCGGTCCCGTAGCCCACGCCGTCAGCCACCACGCCCACAACCGGGCCGGCCACCCCGGCATCGGCCAGTACCGAAGCCAGGTGGGCGTGGTGGTGCTGGACCGTCACCTGCCGCTCAGGGGGAAACCGGGCCGCCAGGGCGGTGAGGGAAAAGGTGGGGTGCATGTCGCGGGCCAGCACCGCCGGTTCCACACCCAGCAGGGAGGCCATCTGGGCCAGGGCCTCCCGGAGGTTGTCCACGCCCTCCACCGTGTCCATCTCTCCCAGGTGCTGGCTCAGGTAGGCCCGTTCCCCCCGGGTGAGGCACACCACGTTCTTCATCTCCGCCCCCAGGGCGGCCACCACCGGCAACCCGGCCGGGGAGGCGCCCGGCGGCAGCGGGATGGTGATGGCCTCGGGGACGTAGCCCCGAGACCGCCTGATCAGCTGCACGTACCCGCCGTCTTCGGGCGACCGCGGGGCGCCCGGGGCGGAAGCCGCGGCAGGCCGGTGCGGCGGCGCGGCCAGGGGCATCACCCTCACCACCGAGTCGTCGCAGCGGCGGTAAATGGGGCGGTCGTGCACGAGGAAGTAGTCGGCGATGTCCCCCAGCTGGGCAAAGGCCTCCTCTTCGTCCCGGACTATGGGCAGGCCGCTCCTGTTGCCGCTGGTCATCACCAGGGGCGGCGCCCCTTCCAGGAGGAGGATGTGCAGGGGCGTGTAGGGCAGCATGGCCCCCACGGTATCCAGCCCCGGGGCCACCCCCCGTGCCAGAGGGGGTTCCCCGCGCTGCGCCTCCCGCCGGAACAGAATGACGATGGGGGCGCGGGGGGAGGTCAGGAGGGCTTCCTCGGCCGCGGACACCAGGCAGTGGGCGCGCACACTTTCCAGGCTGGGGAACATGACGGCGAAAGGACGGGCGGGCCTGCGCTTGCGCTCGCGCAGCCGCGCCACCGCTTCCTCGGAGGTGGCGTCGCAGGCCAGGTGGTACCCTCCCATGCCCTTGACGGCCAGGATGTACCCCGCCCGCAGCAACTGCCGGGCCACCTCGTCCCAGGGGCCCGGCACCTCCCGGCCCGCCCCGTCCAGCAGGCGGGCGCGGGGCCCGCACCGGGGACAGGCGGTGGGCTGGGCGTGGAAACGCCGGTCTCCCGGATCCTCGTATTCCCGCCGGCAGTCCGGACACATGGGGAAGGAGGCCAGGGTGGTGCGGGAACGGTCGTAGGGGAGACCGGTCACCACCGTGAAACGGGGCCCGCACAAGGTGCAGTTGGTAAAGGGATAGCGGTAATGGCGGTCGGCGGGGTCGGAGATCTCCCGGCGGCACTCGGGACAGGTGGCCAGGTCGGGGGGGATCATGACCTGCTGGGGCCCGTCTCCCTGGCTGGCCACTATGGTGAAGCCGTCCTCGGGGAGCGGAGCACCACCCGGCAACACCTGCACGTCCACAGCGTCGACCCGGGCCAGGAGCGGAGGGTGGGACCGCAGTTCGTCAACGAACTCCTCCAGTGCGGCGGGGGGCCCTTCCGCCTCGATGAGCACTCCCGCCCCGGCGTTGGCCACCCATCCCCGCAGCCCGCGGGAGGTCGCCGCCCTCCAGACAAAGGGCCGGAACCCCACCCCCTGGACAGTCCCCCGTACGGTGATACGCCAGCGCTGGCTCTCCAGCTTCCCCTCGCCCCCGGCCGCCCTGACTTCAGTCAGCCTCCGGTTCGCCACCGTCCTCAGGCTCCTCGCCCTCTTTGTCCCCCGCTTCTTCTTCCACCCCGGCACGGTACAGGTCGGCCTCGTAGCGAAGGCAGCACATGAGGCGCCCGCACAGTCCGGAAATCTTGCCCGGATTGAGGGAGAGGTTCTGGACCTTGGCCATGCGGATGGACACGGGCTGGAACTCCGAAAGCCAGACCGCACAACACACCTCGCGCCCGCACGGCCCCAGGCCGCCCACCATCTTGGCCTCGTCCCTCACCCCCACCTGCCGGAGTTCGATGCGGGTGCGGAAGGTGCCGGCCAGGTCGCGCACCAGTTCCCGGAAATCCACCCGGTTTTCCGAGGCGAAATAGAACACCAGGCGGGAGCGATCGAGGGTGTACTCGGCGTCAAGCACGTGCATGGGCAACCCGCGGGCCGCCACCTTCTCCCGGCAGATCCGCAGGCTTTCACGGGCCAGGGCCCGGTTTTGTTCCGCCTGCCTGAGGTCCTCCTCCCGGGCTATGCGGATCACCGGTTTCAGGGGCTGCACCAGCTCTTCATCCGGAATGTCACGAACCGGAGAAACAACTTCCCCGACCTCCAGTCCGCGGGCGGTTTCCACGACCACGCGCACGCCGGGCTCGAGCTCAAGCCCCGCAGGATCGAAGTGATAGATCTTTCCCACGCGACGAAAACGAACGGGGACTGCCTTGGCCAAATGCTTCACCAGCCGTGATGTGATGGGTCCCGCTCCGGATTATAAACCTGAGTGAAGAGGGGGACAAGCGCCGCCTTATCGCGCGGCACCGAGCACTTCGGCCAGCTCCAGCAACAGGCACTCCCACACCAGGCGGGGATTGCCATTCGCCTCCAGCCTGCTCGCCGCCCGGTCCACCGCCTCCCAGGCACGCAACCACGGAACTGCGGCGGCCTGATCTCCTGTCCTGACCATGCGGGCCACCCGCTCCCGGATGAGCACCGCCAGGTGGTCCACCACCTGATCCCCCGACTCGGCCAGGCGCCTGGCCAGGAGCAGCAACTGCGAACCCTTGCCCCCCGCCACCGCCTCCAGCACCTCCTCGGCAGGCGAGGGCCCCGGCTGCCCGGTTGCGACTCCTTCCCCGGGCGCGGGTTCTTCCCGGGGCCAGGTGAGGACCTGGCAGCGGGAAAGCAGCGTGGGGGGCAGGTCGGTCACCTGCTCGGCAAGCAGCAAGAAGAGGGTTCCCGGCGGCGGGTCTTCCAGCAGCTTGAGCAGGGCGTTGGCCGAAGGCAGGCTGAGCAGGTGCACGTCAGCCAGGATGTGCACGCGCCGCTCCCCCAGGCTGGGGCGCCGGAAGGCTTCCGCGATCAGAGCACGTACCTGCTCGATGCGCCAGGTCCCGCGCTCCGCCTCCCATCGGCGCAGGTCCGGGTGCGTGTCCCCGCCCAGGGCCCGACAAGCAGGGCATCTGCCACAAGCCCGGGCGGGATCGGGGCGGTCGCTTCCCCGGGTCGGGCACAGGTAGGCAGCTGCCACCTCCCGGGCCAGCTCTTCACAGGGCCCGCGCGGACCGCACAGCAGGTAACAGTGGGCGAGACGTCCCGCCCGCAGCGCGGCCCGGAGCTGGTCCCGCGGCGTCATATCTTCTCGTACCGCTCCACGTTCAGCACGAATACCGTGGCCCCGCCCACCACCACTTCCACCGGGTACGCCACGTACGAATCAGCGGGCCCGCTCATGGGGGTGAGGGGCGTCACCAGTTGCTCCCTCGGACGACACGTTTCCCTGATGGTGGCCAGCACCTCGTCCGTCTGCCCGTCCTCCACTCCGATGAGGACCGTGGTGTTCCCCTCGCGCAAGAAGCCACCCGTGCTGGCCAGCTTGGTCGCCCGGTATCCCCTTTTCACCAGGGCCTCCAAAAGCCTCACCGAATCCTTGTCCTGGATGACGGCCACGATCAGCTTCACGCCCTCACCTCGCTTCGGCGCCCGTGCAGAAGGCCCGCCCTGTACAGGGATTCTTCTACCAACGACCACACAATCCTCTCAACTTCCCCCAGCGGAAGGCTGGCGTCCACCACCCTGACCCTTTCCGGGCGGTCCCGGGCTATCGCCAGAAAACCTTCCCTGACCCGCCGCTGGTACTCCTCGTCCCGGCTCTCGATCCGGTCCCGGGCGGCGCCGAGGCGGTGCCGCCTGGCAACCGCGGGGTCGATGTCCAGCAGGATGGTGAGGTCGGGCTCCAGGCCCGCGGTGGCCAGACGGTTGGCTTCCAGGACCCGGTCGGCCGGAATGCCCAGCCCCGCCGCCTGGTAGGCCAGGCTGGAATCGAGGAACCTCTCCATCACCACCACTTTGCCCTCCCGCAGGGCGGGGAGCACCACCTCGTGTACCGCCTGGGCGCGCGAGGCGGCGTAGAGCAGCACCTCGGCCTGGGGACATATGCTCCGCCCCGGATCCAGCACCAGCCGCCTGATGGCCCGCCCCAGGGAAGTGCCCCCGGGTTCGCCAAGGGCAACGACCTCGAGACCCCGGGCCCTCAGCTTGGGCAGGAGGAGGCGCAACTGGGTCGACTTGCCACCGCCGTCCGGCCCCTCCAGCGTGATGAAGTATCCCACCACCACCATCACCCCCGACCCCGTCCCCGGCACGCCACGGCCGCCCGACCGGCCTCACGCTTCCCGTACTACCCGCACCACGCCGCTCGCCCTCTCACCGGATACC
>Ga0080004_1156470_pt1 | contig 11192 bp, 21 predicted proteins | sample WasSprMetagenome_FD_69207 | JGI IMG/M metagenome (GOLD analysis project Ga0080004, IMG submission 69207) | Sulfidic aquatic microbial communities from Washburn Spring, Yellowstone National Park, USA - WS (SPADES assembly) (version 2) | ecosystem: Environmental > Aquatic > Thermal springs > Hot...
GAAATTCGATACAATTACCAGAATCCTTACAATCCCATTACGAATGGTTTAGTCTTGTGGCTTCAAGCAGACCCTAAATACGTTAAAAGTAATACATGGATTGATTTAAGCGGTTACGGTAACAACGGAACAATATACGGTGCTCAGCTTGTGCAGTTAGAAAAAACTCCAGTTAGAATATTAAACGCAAAAAGAGTGTTGGGTGCAGTAAGATGATATGGTGGGACGCATTTGTAAACTCTGCAATCTTCCATGAATATGCATGGTTAACACATATAGCATTCGGCATATTTACAGTATTGAGCATTCTAGCAGATAGAATATTCCCTGTATTGCTGACAAGTCTATTTATCCTGTATCAGTTTGATGAGGATTTTAGAATAAATAACTTTGCTTTCTATGATTTGCGGGATTTCGGGCTGGGCTTCTGCGTAGGCATTGCCATTCTCATAGCAATAAAACTACATGCTAACTACAAACGTAAAAATAGCAAGCAAGGCGAGCAATAATGCCATTGATCTGCGCTGACGTTGTCATTCCCCCCAGCACAGCGCAGACCTCACCCGTTAAAACTGAGGTCAGCGTCCCCGCAGGGATCATTAGAAAGGTTTGGGTCTTGATCCCCTACGGTCATAAGGCGCTTGCTCACCTAGTCATAAAGCACGGGGAGACGCAAATTATACCGTGGGTCGGGGACATTCATGGTGACGGAGAGCAGCTCACCTTCGATGAGATCTATGAACTGCCAACAGACGACGTTTTAACTTTACAAGGTTGGAACGACGACAGCACCTATTCACACAAATTCATAGTTCGTTTATTGATTCTGCCTCGGCTCTATGCATACCCAGAGCTGGCAAGCCTAAGCGCAATGAAAAGCATGATGGAGGTGCTCGGCATTGAGTAGCCAAGCAATTTCTGCTACGAGCACCGAGGGCTTGCCTGACTTCACCTTACCCGTTGCTATTACTGCTCAACTCATTGCCTCGCTTGCAGTTGACATAAAATCACAGAGTATAGGCAACCTCAAGGTTGACATTGCGGCGCAAAGCTTAACTACGCTCAATGTGGCAATTGCTTCTTCAAGCGTGACCTTGAATGTGAACATAGCTAGTCAGGCAACCACGTTAAATGTTAACGTAACAAACTCTAGCCTCAATGTTAATGTGACAAACAGCTCTTTCAACGTGAACGTAACAAACACAAGCCTAAACGTGAACGTAACCAACTCAAGCTTAACCGTAACGGTGAGCGGGACCGCGAACGTCAACGTAACAAACTCTCAGCTAAGTATAAACATTGCTGGGGTCTCAAGCGGCGTGACTGTTCCAATCATAATCAGCGGGCAGTCAACGACGTTGAATATTGCTATAACAAACCCAGTTGACACCAGCGGCAACCTTAAGGTTGCGGTGGCAAGCAGTGTCACAATAAACGTGAATATAGCGAGCCAAAGCTCTACTATAAACGTAAACATTAGCTCTTCAAGCGTCACATTAAATGCGAATATAACAAACAGCTCTCTAAATGTGAATGTAACAAACTCTTCGCTAACAGTAGTAGTTAGCGGCACGGTAAACGTGAGCGTGACCAACTCTAGCTTGAACGTGAGCATAACAAACAGCACCGTGACTTTGAATACTTATATAGCGGACTTCAAGGCAACGATCGCGCCAACGAGTCTGCTTGAGAAGGGCACTCAAAAAGTGTTCTACATAAATGTCACGAATGGAAGTTCAAACTTCTACACCGTACCGAGCGGCAAAACAGCTTATATTTTAACAATTTCAATGTCAGCCTATAACACAGGGACAAGCGGTTATGAGCAAGCTAGAATTTCTGGCTACTTGAGCGGCAATTATACGGTGATTTTCACCTTCTGGTTGAAATACGGCACCGCAGACAGCAGGGTGTACACGGGAGGTATAGTCAAACTAAACGCAGGAGACACACTATACTTAGTCAGCGACGTGGATGTAACCACTAGCGCAATCGTCGTGATCGTAGAGGTGTAATGAGCCATGCCAAAGGTGAGCAAAAGGCAAGCTCCAAGCGTGAAGACGATCCAGATTCCCGTTGACCGCAACACAACAGTGCAAGTTCAATTTGACGGGGAGACAGCGTCCGCTTTCCTTGCTGGCAAGGAAATAAGCCGAGCGGGGGGTTCCTGGTTACAGTGGTGTTTTTATATAAATGATTACCAGGTATGTATTGACAGAGGTGAGTTGGAGGGGTAAACATATGTCTATAAAGTTAAATATAGATCTAAAGGAGCTTTATGAAAAGCTAAGTCCTGAATGCCGAAAGCAGTTGCTTCAATATGTTAAAGAAAAGCTTGACGAGGCAATGATCGAGCAGATGATCCTGGGGCAAAGTAATGCAGATGCCAAGAAAAAAGGTGGGAAGTGATGTTAGACATGATCTTCGATCCGCCTAGTCGTTCAATCGTAAAGGATTGGAAGTGGATCGTGATCGACAGCGCGGTGATTGCAGGTATTGCGTTCATAAGCGTCATGCCTGTAGATCATCTGCCTACAATGTTCGACGTTTACACTGCTGTGAAAGCCTTCGGCTATGCATTTCTCGTGCAAGTTGCGACAGAACGGGGCTTCAAACCATGGGTTTATAAGAGAAACAATGGTAATAATAAAAATGGGGGATCATAAATGGCTGTAAATACTAACCCGAACGAGGAACAAAAGGCAGAGCAGATGGCCGAGAAAATAATGCTGCAGCTGAAGGAATTTAAAATCACGGTAACGAAAGACAGCGTAATCATTGAGCTCTCGAGGTCGCCTGGCGAATTGACGCTAAAAGAGTGGAGAGTGCTAAAAACGTTTGTTGACAATATTATAAGCGAAATGAGAACGGCGACGAGGTAATGACAATGAGCGCTAACATTCCGTCAGGAGCAAAAATGAACAAGCTGTTCATGAAATTGATCATTGCCGCGGCGAGGGGGGATAAGGAAAAGGTATATGCCATAAGTCAAGAGCTTGTGAAAATGTTCGAAGAGGGGCTCGAGGAGAACGAAGATGCAGGTAAAGGTTGAGGATGTACAAGTCACAACAATGAGACCGAAGCCTGGTCAAACAGTTTACCAGTACATTTTATTGGCGTCAGACGAATACATGCACAGTGAAGTGTTTTTCGTCGATTCTGACAAGGCCGACAAGAAGAAGATCGAAGAGCTGATAAAAAAGAAATTTGCGGCGAGGTACAAAATAGCGGAAAAGGATGTCGAGGTGAAGTGGAGCATTGAACTTCCTAAACTCACCAAATAATTACAATTTTTTTGAACTCAATTACAGTCTAGATTATGATTTACCCGGGGTGTTCGGGGATCTTCAAAGCTACATTCAATCGCTTTTCAACACCGTGGCAAATGTACCGAGCCAGATTCTCTCCAAATTAGATGAAGTGATCGGGGACGCTTTTGTATGGTTAGGTCAGCATGTAATTTACAGGCTCGTTCTTTACATGCAAGAAGTAAACGACATTACTGAGCAGTGGGTTGGCAGATGGGACGAACCCTGGAAAACAATCGCTAAGCTTTTCCTATTCGCTCCCGCCTTCGCTTATAAAGGCATTAGAGATTACATTGAGCCTAAGCTCAATGAAGCTAGGGAAAAGATCACTGAAACTTTCACTAGCGCTTTTAACTATGTGGGGGACACATTAAGCAATGTTTTCAGTCCCATAATCGATCCCGCCAAGAGCTTCTTCTCTGATGTTAAGGACTTCTTTACCCAAGACGTGCCAAAGTTCTTTTCAGATTTGAAGGATTTCTTTATTGGGATCAAGGATCGTCTCCTTGATTTCACTAATTGGCTTGAAAACAAAGCCAGCGGGTTTGTGGACGCTCTAGTAAATTTCGTTACGAAGGACGTGCCTGATTTCTTCAGAAGCCTAGGCGAAAAGATTGACAAATTTGGTGAGAGCGCCAAGAACTTCGTGCTCAAGGATTTACCTGAGTACGTTAAATATTACCTGGGGAAAGCCAAGGATTTCATTATGGATGATATTGTAGATCCTGTTTTAGACAAGGTTAAGGCGTTTTGGAATACGGTCGAGGACAAAATAACAACTCTATTTACAAATATAATCAACTACTTCCGCGACCTGCCAACGGTCTACGAGCGTGAAGGTCTCAGCGGCATAATAGAAAGGATCGTCCCGATCCTTGCCATGGGCGCAACTATTGCCGTGAGCGTTGACCTCTTAAGCTTTAAGATAGCTGGGAGCGGGATCGATCCCCATGCCATTCGTCAATTCCTCGATCGCACCGTGTTCAAGTTTCTCGACCTTGAAATATTTACAAGCGTGTTCTTGGCTATTGCGGTTCAAAAGCCATTAGAATACGCAGTCAGGAGAATGTTTAGAACAGAGAGACCTAAGCCAAGCGAGGCTCTTAATTTGCTAGCTAAGAACCTAATCAACGAAGATCAGGCTCTAGACTATTTGCGCATTGCGGGCTATCCTGACGACGAGGCAACAACTTTAATTAGAAGCATTTACCGTGAGCCGAGCTTTGATGCTGTTTTTACTGCGTATAAACGGGGAAAAATAGACGAGCGCGAATACAGGTCTTGGCTCTCAATTCTGAGTATTGACAAGGCAGAAACGCTTAGCGGTACGCTTTTCCCGTATAAGGTTTTAGAGGAAGCAAGCTATAGAGTACCCAGCCCAATCCTGCTTGCCTATGCTGTCGACACAGGCGAAATAAGCGAGGACATGATAAAGCGAATGCTGGAGTACGAAATGATACATCCTCAATTCGTTGATGTGACAGCAAAGGCATTAATGTGGCGGTCGGCAAGAGACGAACGTTCCTTGCTCAAAAAATACGCGATTGATAACTATATAGACGGCTCAATCGGCAACGAACAGCTACAGCACTACCTTAGCATCCTAGGCATAAGCGGAGATCTGATGGGATCGATCCTTGAGGTTGCGGATCTCACAAGGCATAAAGCAATTAGGAAAAAGGCATTGAGCTACCTAGAGCAACAATTCCTTCAGGGCTACATGAGCCGTGACGATTTCATAAACCAGCTTGTAAACTACGGCTACGATCAGGACCTCATACGCGAATACGCAACTTTGCTTCAATACATCCGTGACAACTATATGGTAATAAAAGATACAAAGGACGAACGAAGCGCTCTAAAAACCACTCTCGTAAACAAGTACAAGCAAGGGTTGCTAGACGATGCGACATTGGAACAAGAACTGCGCAAGCTAAATCTCAATGACATTGAAATACAGCTCACGGTAGCGCGCGCTAAGCTCGAATTTGACGCGGAGCAAAAAAGCGTACTGTTCAACGACCTGATTGAAAAGCTGAAGCAGGGCCTGATGAATAAGAGTGAATTCACGGATCAGTGCCAGAGGCTTGGCATTAAATACGATCGCTGTACCGCATATGCTAACTACTATTGGAGCAAATACATTGGGGACGAGTTCTTTGTCATTACGAAAGACGAGAGATCGAGCCTAGCAACGAGTTTAATCAAGAAATACGTCATGGGATTCATGAACGAGGACGAGCTCAGAAGTGAGCTGAAGAAGCTGATGTTCACGGACGAGGAAATAGAGCTCAGGATTAAGCGCGCCATGGTTGAGGATGAGGTAAAATACCTGGGCGATCTCCTGACTGAAGCAGACGCTCTGCTGAAAAAAGGCGAGATCGATCCCATGGATTACGTTGAATACCTTGTCTCATTGGGTATGAGGCGGGGCAGGGCAGAGGCTAGGGCAAGCAAAATACTCGCAAGCATGAAGAAAGCGGCGAAATAAAAAAATAATTGTTTTTTTATGCGCTCAGAAGAAAATCAGAGGTTTTGGCAAGATTTTGTAGCAGAACCACGCCGCGCTAAACGGCGCACTAGTTGCCTTTTCTCCGCGCTTGACAAACTTGAGCCTTTTGGTTATAACAAGCAACTCGATCCCGTTTTTCTTGAACAATTGGCCTTGCTGTACCGTGAAAATGGTTGGCATCAGGAGAGCGAACGGCTTCCCAAGCTCGTAGGCTCTGCGCAGAAACTCAATGCGTTTGCTAAAGGGCGGGTTGGTGACGATCGCGTCAAACTCAAAGTCAGGGTTGCGGCTTAAAAAATCAAAGCCTGTGGTAATGTCAGAGAAAAGGACGTTGAACCCGTGCTTTGAAAGAACGCGAACAATGGAACCGTCCCCTGCCGCAGGCTCCCAAACCGTCTTTATTTCCGCCTTCCAGAGGTAAAAAGACAACGGCAAAACCGCTTCTTCGGGCGTCTCCCAATTCTGGTATTTTGCGGTGGAAATTGGCGGTACGGTCAAGGTGATCCCCTACTCTTTCAAGTAGCCTTTTTTGACGAGCTCTTCCCTAAGCAGGCTTTCAACCAACCTGCTCAAGGAAGGCCTCATGCCTGGGTTCTGTTTTTCTATGTCCTGGAGGTACTTTTCAGCCGCCATGAATACCTCTGGGCTCAGGTACACGCCCTTCAATATGCGCTTTGTATACTCAACTTTTTTCTCCATTTCTTTCACCCCACACATAATATTATGAATATTACGGTATAAAAATGTTTTTATACCCAAACATGACAATATTAATGTGAGGTGGCAAAAATGGGAAAAGTCATATTGCTCAACGCACTCATAACATCTAATAGAATGCCAATAACCATAAAGACGATCCCCGTTACCCTTGAATTTGTGAAATACTTCGTTAAAGACAAGGACGTAATAAGCTACATTGGCCACGAGTCCACTGCGGCGCTCTTAACACAGTTACTTGGGAAGCCGATCCCCAGCAGTAGAGCTATGTACGAACCCAGACCCGGCGAGACTGCTATTGTGGTGAAGTTAAAGAGGAGGCTAGAAAAGCCCGAGGATGTCAAGGAGGTTAAAGAAAGCGACATTGAGTTCATCCTGGTTAACTACGAAGAATACGCATAACTTTTTTCACTCATATAATACAATATTAATATAATATAATATAATATGAATATATTATAACGCCTTTTTTCTCCATCTACACCATAAAGTTTATTAATATGTATTAACACATTATAATATGGGGTGAAAAAAAGAATGAAACTGTATAATGTAGAACCCAAGGAAGAAGAGTTTCCTTGGGGCGTAATGCAAATTGTCATGCTAGGAGAAAAAGGGAGGGGGAGGATCTATACGATCGTCCCCTTCCAGTGTGAATATGACCCGTACGCAAGCGATTACGAAATCGGGACAACGAAGAGCGGAAAGCCAAAGATCGTGCGAACAGGCAAGCCGTCTCCAGGATATATTGCCAAGATAAGCACACTCGGAGATTACGTTAGGGGAGCGCATGGAGAGCTTAGGTTGCTAAAAACTAATGCTCCTAATGTAAAGATCATTGCAAGCGGGCTAGGGGCATGGGGCGACGCAGGTCGCCTAGGCTCCTGGCCAGAGTATTTGCTAACTATTTCGCCGCCATTTCCCGTCGTCTTTTATGTAATACCAACGAGACTCAAAAACTATTACTTAGTATTTGTAACTAACGCTGTGTTCAAAGTGTACAGGGAGCAACTCGCAAGCTTCGAAGAAGAAACCGGATTCACAATCCCAGAAAACCCAGAGGAGTACGAAAACATCGACAAATTACTCAAGGAGAGTGAGTGAAATATGAGCCAGAAACAAGAAAAGGAAGAAGAAGATGAAGAAATACTTGTTTGGCAAAAGTATACATGGGGTTCATATGGTCAGCACGACAACTTGTACACATTCGTAATCAATCTCAGCAAAAGAACACAGATTCCAGTTTTTGAGATAAAAAACATAAAACTAAGACGGGAAAACAGAAGCTCAAGAAAGAACGCACATATATACACATATATTACACGAAGCGAGCTTAAGAAGCTCGCGGGAAGCATTATAAAATTTGTCGAAGATAGGGCAAGCAGCAGCAAGCGTGTAGTTAACATTTACTACAAAAAAGTTATGGCAGACGGTTCTCTCCAGGACCTTGAATATGAGAGTGCAAGGGACGAAAAAGGGTTTTTTGATAGGATCGATTTAAACGGGATTGTAGTCATAGTTAGGAAAAACGAGGTGGAAGTAATATGAACATGACCGAGTTCAAAATAAAGTACCTTCTCAAGTTAGGAGACATTGAGGAAATGCTATTGGTGAAATATCCTGACAAAAAAGAGAGGATCGTCTTCCTGTGCAATTTACTAGAGAGCAAACTGGAGAGTTTGCAATTGTACAACCTTAACGACTATGTCGCAACTGTATTGCACGCCAGGCAAGAGTTCAATGAATTCATTGAGCTCTTGCCCTGGGAATTCGAGGTAGAACAGCTTATAAAAAACAAGTGATTTTTTAACCCAATTCTCATTCTTTATTTTTTTTCATATGTTAACCCCCCGGTTAACAGTTCTAATTTGTGCGTTAACTGGGGGGTTAACACCAGAGAAAAATAAAGGAGTGTGTATAAAAAAATCATTCATATATTATTTTTACTCGCGGGATCGGCTTGCTTGCGCGCCTCCTGATGTACTCCCAGACCGCGTCGCGGATCAAGTCGCTTCTGGTCTTTCCCGACTCGAACGCTAGCTCTTCCAACATATTCAGCTCTGCTTCGTCAATCTTCACTGTAATAATTTTAAGCGTGCTTCGCTTTCGTGCCAACTCAGATCGCCTCTAGGCGCTTTTTTAGCTCGACGAGCTTTGAGCTGATTTCAAGCGCCTTCTGCCTAGGGAGCTCGGCCTTCAGCCGGTCGTAGCCAGCCTTAAGCTCAAACCATTTCTCTTCCAAGTCCTCTTTTCGGTGCAGGACGTCAAATTTGTGCTTTATTGGTATGTTTTTCTTTGTGACTTCGTCAGCCCACTTGGGAATATTTGGCGGAGTGTTCTTGAAGCGCTCCAAATTGATGACATCAGCTTCAAAGCTTTCGACCCGCTTAACATATTCGTTAAGTTCATATTCCACAAGCGGGTCCAGCAAGGCGTCAATAGGCTCGGCGGCTAGAGAAGGTTGCTGAGGCGGAGCGTCCGCGCTCGCTGTTTTAGCGCTGAAGGCTTCTCGAAGAAGCTGCTCCAAATACGAGCTCATGCTAACACCAGCGACCTGCGCTCTTTTCTGCAGCTCTTCAAAAATAGCACGATCCATTGCGAATGAGTGAATGTAGGTCATGTCTCGAACTTTCTTTCTCCCCATTTCCCCGACCCCATATGCACTATAATGAGATCCTAATATATTAATTTTTTGCTAATTAATACCCTATAGCTAAAGAGAAAGAGTATATGTATAAGTGTTATATTTAATTTAAATGTATATATATACATTAGCTTCTTGCTAATCTATTCGCTTTTAACATGATCGCATATACTCTTTTTCTCTTGACTTGAAAAAATATAATTTCAATTGTAAAAGTTACAGCTCATTTATATGCTCGAAAAGTCTCTTAATTGGGCAAGAGCTTGGTCGCTCTAGGCAAACGGGGATCTCATATTTCGTGAGGAAGCGGTCCAGCAACCTGCAGTAAAGTGCCCAGCCAACTCCATTGCTGTAGATTTCCGCATATTTGCATTCGGGATCGCTTTTCGGCTTCCCGAGAATCATTTCAAATCGGGAATCGGGTCGCGGTTCGCTCTGCTGCTGCCGTTCCTGAATTTGCTTTTGCTCGCTCTGCATTTACACCACCAGTATAAGCTCGGCTATCTTTAAAGCTAGCAGCAGCGTCATTCCGCATGCGAAGCCAACCCCGAACTGCATGATTTCAATATATGCTGTGTCTTCTATTCTCCACTGCTCGTCCAATTCGTATATAATAAAAATTAGGAACGAAATTACTGTCAAAACAGGGCTAACGATCACGCTTAGGCTGCTCAAAAGACCGAATGTGGAGTGAGCTAAAGTGTCCATCATTGTTATTTGCCCCAACAAGCAACACCTAATAATTTATAAGGCATAACATAAATATAAATTTTGGTGGTATAATGCCGGAGGATCTCAAATTGTACGTACAAAGGATCTATGAACATGCGAAAAAGCAAATGGAGCTTCTTGATAGAGCGTTGGAGCTTGAGGAGTATGACACTGCTGAGTTCTTAGCACATGTTGTTGTCTTAGATCTAACTAAACTGAGAGAAGTACTCTATACTCAGTCTTCTTTTCTAAAAAGCGCAAGCAAAAGTGATCTGAATGAGCAGTGAGCAAGGCCAGTCGGTTATTGAATTAGAGGTTGACAAGATCCAGGTGCCAGAAGAAAGAGTGACTAGCGTTGTCGACGACGAGATCATGCTGGAATTGGAGGAAAGCATAAAACAGCACGGCATCCTTCAACCTCTCCAGGTTGCCAGAGTTAATGATCAGTACGTGCTTATCGATGGTTTGCATAGGCTTCAGGTTGCGCAAAAGCTAGGCATGAAAACGGTTCCCGCGATTGTGAAGGTAATGACGGAAGATGAGCTTCTTGTCGCGAATCTAATCGTGAATAGACAAAGAGGCAAAAGCAACCCCGCTCAAGAAGCAATGATCCTTAAAAAGTTGGTTGATGAGTATGGCTACGATTTCGACAAGGCGGCTCAAATGCTTGGAATGGGTCGCGCAACTGCTGATCGCTATTATAAAATAGCTAGCAACGCTTCGCAGCGCGTGCTTGAATACCTTGGCCAGGGTGTCATCGGGGTAGGTTGCGCATATTGGCTCTCGTATATTGAAGACAAGGACAAGCAAAACGAGGCGGCGGACAATGCTGTGCGGTGGGGTTATACCGTTGACCAGTGCAAAGCCGCGGCAATGAGCGCTATTTCACCGAGTGAAGAGACGCCTTATGTTATTATGCCGACGGGGGAGATCAAGCCGAAGCCTATACCTGTGTACCCCTGCGGCAAAGAGGTTGAGCCTGGAAGAATTGTAACAGTGCAGTTCGATAGCGAAGTGTGGCAGATCGTGCAACAGGCCTTTCAGCAATTATGTCAAGAAGGTTTTTTCTATAGTGAACAACCGCAACAGGTTGAGCAAATAAATCAGGAAGAGCCTCCACAGGTTAAAGAGCCTAAACCCGCTGTGCCTGAGAAAAAGAAGGATTGGTTCTTCGAGAAACTATAGAGATCTATATATTTTTTTGGCAATCTATATAGATCTATATATAAACTGCCCCTGAATATACTCACGCTTATAAAAATAGTCCCCCCGTTTCGCGCGCCCGAACGAGAGCCTAGTT
>Ga0080004_1112777_pt1 | contig 11190 bp, 22 predicted proteins | sample WasSprMetagenome_FD_69207 | JGI IMG/M metagenome (GOLD analysis project Ga0080004, IMG submission 69207) | Sulfidic aquatic microbial communities from Washburn Spring, Yellowstone National Park, USA - WS (SPADES assembly) (version 2) | ecosystem: Environmental > Aquatic > Thermal springs > Hot...
AAAAATAACGTTATATATGTTCCGTTAAGTGTTTATTTGTTCGGTAAAAAAAAATAATATATAACGTTATATATATTTAATTATTCGTTCTTTTTTCATCCGTTCGGATTAATGTTTATTGTTTTGGGGTTTGTTCTTGGGTTTGGTTTGGTTCGGCACTTCTTCTACCAAAATAGAATCCGACTATTGTTCCCATAAGTGTAAGGAATTCTGTTCCGCCTATTTTTCCTGTTATTGCTAAATAGCATGTGGTTACGGTGAATGCGTATGCTATCAGTTCTCTTATTCCTAATATTTTTACCAAAATATCCACCTTCCTACGTACCTGAATCCATCTGTGCTTTGGTGGTTTATTAAGATTTCTGCTGTTTGTGGTTCAAATTCCATTACTTTGAATACTCCCTGATTGTTTATGAATAAGAATAAGTTCCATGCGTGGTATCCTAAGAATTGGTTTTGGTAATAGAGTTCGCCTACTACCACACCACAACAGTTGTATCCGCATCCTGCTGTAAGTGAAGATAGTAAGAATGCAAAGTTATCACAGTCAAATGTTTCTGGTGTGTATATCAAATTAGATAGTGTAGCACGCCACCACTCTAAAATTGTGCTGAACTGTTTGTGTCCTACTCCTACTGGTAGTGCTGTGTAATAAACATCGAAATACCAACTTTTGTTTGGGTCGTATGTAGTTTGTATTCCTCCTTCTGTTTTGTATAGGTTGGATATCATTTGCTCCAGTTGTTGTTGTGGGACCACTGTAAAGGACTGGTCTGGTTCGCCTGCAAATCCGAGGATTGGGATCTTCATAATTACATTACCCTAAAAATGTTATTAATGCATATCCATCTGCACCAACAGCGCCACTCCATCCACCAGCTCCTCCTCCACCTCCACCGCCTCCATATGGCATATGTGCATCGACAGGTGGTAATGAACCTGGTCCACCATTGGTACCACCAGGACCACCATTACCACCCCTTCCAAAAGCACTAGCCCCACCTCCACCTCCATCATAGCCATTTCCTGATACACTTATTCCGCCAGGTTTATCAAGAACACTTTGTCCTGCTTGCCCTCCAGAACCAGTTCCACCATTACCTCCATTACCACCAGGGATATCACCGCTTCCTCCTGCTCCTCCACTACCACCACTAGAGGTACCACCAGCACCACCACCAGCAACATATGTTGTTGCACTTATTGTTAATGTTGTACCTCCACCAGCTTGAGTTGGGGTACCTCCTGCTCCTACTGTTAATGAAATGCTTGAAATTCCTGAAACACCCGCAATTACAAACTTTGTTCCACCCCCTCCTCCACCACCACCGCCACCGCCAGCTATTCCTGCATTCCCATTGCCTCCACCTCCACCTCCGCCCACCAAAACAGCAAATACTTTTTTTGCACCCGAAGGAACTGTAATTGTATAAGTTCCTGCTTTTGTAAACTCTTTATACCAAATTGGTGTGTAAGATGTAGCTATTGGTGCAGGTGTAGTAAATCCTCCCATCTAATCACCTCACAGTTCGGCGTATAGTATTGCACATTGATAAACTATTCCTGTTCCACCAGCATTTACGTTTGTAATTGTCACTGATGTTCCTGCATCTGCTGGTAATCCTTCATTTAGTGCTACTGCATCAACAAAGTGGGTTGTTCCTTTTCCTCCGAATACAATCCTTTTTGATTTTGCAGAACCTCCTGAAGTCCAGTTTATCTTGAAGTCGTTTGCTTCCTGTGCTGTTATCATAAATCCGTAAATGTATCCTGATTTTCCTGTGCTTACTGTTTTGGAAACTAAGGATGTTCCAGCAGTTGGGGCTGTTGCTTCAGATCCGATTATCCATGTTGGGGTTACGTTCCTTCCCCATCTTATGAGTGGTGCAAGTGATGTTCCTGAAATTCCTGCTTCGCTCAGTGCTTCTTTTAAGACTACTTTTTTCATTGTCATTTATTTCACACTCCCGTTTTTGCTAATTCTTTTTTCTGCAAATAAATCGCTTTTGGTACGGATCTGTAAAGACCCAGCACGGTAATTGTTCTGTCTGATGTATCTCTGTTCGTCACCACTATCGTGAATGTTTCTTCTACGATCTCCGGTTTTGTGTACCGGAATGAGAGTATGGATTCGGTTAAGTAAAGGTTCAGGAATTGAGGTCTTCCATCGTGCCAGTGTGACATGACAAACACCGGTGTTCCATCACTCAATGTTAATTTGTCCGGTTCAAATTCGTATCCGGTTTCGAGGTATACTTCTGTGTTCGGAACTATCAAATCGGCTCTTATCGTGCTTCCTGCAGGAATTGGGAGCGACAGATACCAGTTATAATCGTGGAATCCCCTTACCTTTTCGTATATTGCCTCATCAAGAACCGGCGTCTGTATTTCCACCATTTATGCTTCCACCTGTTTCACGTTTTCAACTATCGGACCTTCGTATGCTACTTCGCCATCTATCATTACTCTTATTTGTCCCTGTATTCCACCTACTTTCAGTCCTTCTTTTACTTTTTGCTTTTTGAGTTCTTTTTCTTGGTCCTTATCCTTATCTTTTTGGTCCTTACTCATTTTCTTAACCTCCTCAAGGTTAATGCTAACCGGACCCTCCTCTTTGTTTTAATATCCGCTTTTTTGTCTTTTAAAACTTTCTTTAAGTATTCAGTCTTTATTGTTCCTTTTTCTGTGAATGCTCTTTTGCCGTACCTGTTCATCATGTATTCTCGCAGTGCTCCTTCTTTCTTTACCGCTCTCTGTATCCACTTTCTTTTGCTTTTGCTTTTACTCTTACTCTTACTTTTGCTTTTTCTTCTTGCCATCTTCTACTTCCTCCTCGTTCTTTTTGCCTTTGTCTTGGCTTTCTTTTTAATCTTTTTAAGTCCGTGTGGTTGTCTGGATGGTGTAGCAACGTATCCCGTATATCTTCGCCTTTTGTAAACTTTAAAGTACACGACATCACCACCGATCCTCACCTTTATCAGTTTTTTATGTATTCTCGGGTATTTTACCTTTGGTCTCGCCATCCGGATCATCACCCAAACATGCAGATATTTTTCCTCTTATATATCCGATTTCTTTGTAAATTCCCGCTATTCTCCAGATTATTGCTATGTTCAGAGCATACAGACCTCTTATATATTCTTTGTAAATTCCCGCTATTCTCCAGATTATTGCTATGTTCAGAGCATACAGACCGCCTATTGCTATTATTATTTGTTCTGTTGGTATTTCTATCACATCAATCCACCTCTTACTGCATACACGTAGTAAAGCACGAATCCGAAAATTGTTCCCAACAACGCTACCATGGGTTCGTGGACTAATACACCTGCCACTATCGACAGAGCAATCGACAGAATTACGGATAGCATCAAGTCCTTCTTTACTTCCTCGACATCGCCTTTTTCTACCACCAAGTTCCGTGCTGTGAAAGGAGAAGAAAGAAGGTAAGTGAATATATGTTCCTCGGACATGAATGTTATTATTGTAGCCAATCCGCTTATTCTGTCCATCGGCATTACGTTCACCTTCTTATGTCAATCTCCTTACTCCGCCTACTAATGCTACTATCAATACGAGGAGAACCATCGCAATTACGATCGTAATGAATCCTTTCACTCCGCCGAACATCGAAAATATATCTCCGCCATCTGGAGATGGTGTTGGTGTTGGTGTTGATGCCGGTGCCGGAGACGCAGCGGACGCCACTTTTGCAATCAGATCTGCTCCGGTTTTAGGATCTATTTGTCCGCTCTGGATCATTTTTTGTATTTGATTTACCACGGTTTGTTTTGTCTGTTCGAATTGCTGGTATGCCTCTGCTTGAACTAACTGTGCTTTGGATTCGTTAACTGTTTTTATTATTAATGAAACCACTCCGAATATTATTAATCCCGTAACCATTCCTGCTAACAGTGCAGCAATCGCTATTGCCATCTCAATTCCTGTTTCTTTCAAAGTAATCGTTATCTGTCCGGTTGTGAAATCGGACTGAACTGCTACCGCTTCATATCCGTAGTTCTTGATCGTATCGGCGATTTGCTGTGCTATCAGTGTTTGTCTCTGGAAATTGGTATACAGTGCTAGTATTGATCCTAAATTCACATCTGTTGCTATATCCATTTGTCCCAATTGCTTCAGACTGTCGCCCTGAATGATAATTTCCCAGTACGGAGTTTGCACGGGTTCGGTGGTCACTTCAAAGTATGTTCCTGCTACCCCTACCTGTCCATCGATAATTGAGTGGTATATTCCGACACTTTCCTTTGAATGCAGATCCACGTAGCAATCGCTAAGCAAAGTATTGTCTATGAGGATGTAACCATCTGCATCTGCTTTTCCCAAACTTATTATGCATTCGTTTATTTTATTCACATCCACTGTTTTCTTAATTACTGCTACATCACAATACGGTCTGAATTTGTATGCGGTTTTTGTACTGGTGGATACTAACATTTAAGTCCCTCCGAAATATTGCGGATTTGCTACCAACCTACCGCTTGAATCCACGGTGTAAGGATACACTTTTGTTCCGTCTGGTAATTCTCTGTATCCAAAGTATCGCGGATTTCCGGTAGGATCGATTATGCACCCACCACCTGCATCTACCCATCCGGTAGATGTTGATGCTCCCGTGGTTTGTGCTTCTCTGTCTGCCTGTAAACGTGCTGCGCTCAGCAAAGAATAATCTTTGGTCGCCTGATACAGTGAAAATGCTTCGGCTGAAGTTGCTGTGTTCTGAGTAGCGATCTGCTTTGCCAATTCAATGGGATTTTCAATGTTCGGAGTAACAGTAATACTGATGTTTTCTTTCGGTAGATTCGTATCTACCGTTATTTTTTGTTCTTCGGTCGGTTTATTCACTCCTTTACTCTGAACCAGCATAAGGTAACCTATTATTCCCAAAAAAATGAGGATTAGTATTTCCATCGACAATCACCTCACGTTCCGTATTGCTTCCACACCAGACCGCTTTTTATCATTTGTGCAGTGTATCCTTCAATGCCGATTGATGTGTTCGGCGAAACCTGATCGAGGAAATAGCACTTCTTTGCATCTCTCCATGCTTCGTATGTCTGAAATCCTTCGTATTTCCATGCCGGAATTACTTCGCCTCTGTTCGTCAAATACGTCACTGCTACATCACCGAACATGTATTGCGGTCCGACTATCTGTCCAACCCATTCTGTTGAAGTATATCCGCTCGGAGTTATTCCGACTACCGGAGTTACTGCTACCTGTTTGACCCAATCAGGTATGTTCGTTTCTGATACTCCTGTCGTTGTGGTCGTTGCAGTTCCAGATGTTCCAGTTACTGTGGTTGTTGTTGTTCCGCCTCCAGTTGTAGTTCCGCCTCCAGTTGTAGTTCCGCCACCACCACCTAATAAATATTCGTCATGTTTCACTGGAAATAGTTGGTCCACCAGTTCCTGAAGTTTACCTGTATACCACGCTATACCCAGACCTACTCCTGCAATCCCCAGTAGGAGGAGATGCCATTTTTTCATTCAGGCATCCCCCCTTACAGAGGTTTCGCATACTTTGACAGAGTGGTAATATACCCTGATGCTGAAGATGTCATCACATCAAAGTAGAGTTCGCTACCGCTTGCCGGAACTACGCCGAGATCATCTACCACAGTCACACCTGTGCTTACGTTCTCAACACCGTATGTCTTTTTGTCCATAGCCTGTGAAACATCGAACGGTAAGTGGTCGTAGATCATGTCGAAATTGCCTCTTCGCACGGTGTACCAACTGATTACACTTGAGGATGCTGTCATCTGTGTAGCATCGGTCGTTGTATACAAAAGTATCTTCTCGAACATCTTATCGGAATCCTTGAATTCAATGGCTTTCGGATATTCTGTGTTGGCACTGAGTTGGTTGGTTCTGTTGGTCATAAATCCATACATCGTTGCTATTCCTATAGGTGCCACAACGCCAATTATTTTGACTACCGAACCAGATGTTCCCGTTGGGTTACCTGTGGTGATCGATCCCAAAGTTCTGAAGTTAAAAGCAACCGACAGGTGGTTCTTCTTTCTGAAGTCCACACCATAGTCAAAATCCTTAGCACTTCTCGTGAACCAGAATTCTATGTTTGCTGTTGTGTTCGAAACTTGCGGAACCGTTCCTGTTTCCAGTTTCTGAAGTTCGTGTAGTGCCTGTGGAATTGCAGTCAGAACATGCCCTTCGGTTTCAACGGTTATATCGTTGATCGCATAAAGGGATGCGTTCGTTATGTATGCAGGCGTTGTTCCACCGGTGAGAGATCCGAGGTTTACCTGAATTATGAGCCGTTCGTAGATATCACGCTGGAGATCGATGACCTGCCTCGTTCCCCACCAAGTATCCGCACTTCTTGTTTCCAATATCTTATATTTTCCCATTTTTTCTTTTACCTCCTTATTCCCCTAAAAAATCGGGGTTTCTACTAAATGGCTGGAACTTTCGGTGCTATAACCTTATCCCACAGGAACAGAGCAACGAGAGTTACAGCCACCGCTATTAGGAACTCCTTTGCAGTCATTCAATTCACCTGAATATTGTTCTGTCAAAGAAAAATATAAATATAACGTTGAAGGAATAACTGTTCAGAGGTATAATGAAATGTCAAAAGAAGGAACAAACAACACATCAGACAAACAACCAACTACAACAGAGATCGTGACCAAACCTAAAAAGCCATTGCAGAAAAAGTTCATCAAGACAACCGAACTTGCGGAGATGATAGGATTAGAACCGAGAGTTCTGCGCAAATGGTGTAAGGAGAACAAAATAAAGAACTTCAAGATGGGAACGAGAGGTCACTACTACATCAAACTTGAAGATGCAAAGAAAGTCTTTGACCTTCAGGATGAGATAAAGGAGGAAGTCAAGAAATACGGTGAAGTCCAGAAGCCCGCAGAACCGCAAACACCAAAACCAAAAGAAACTGAAATAAAGGAGAAGCCTAAAGAAGTTAAGGAAGAAAAGAAAACAGGGAGTTGGTGGGATTGGCTCAATCAGGAAATCCTTTAGAACCTGAAGAACCAAAAGAAGAACAAGAAAAAGTTCAGGGAGAACTGCTGGTAGAGGAAACACCAGAAAAGCCCGTTGCACCGGAAGAACAACCGGTAACTACCGAAGAAGAAGTTGAAGGCGAACAGTTACCGGAGGATGTCAAAAAGAAACTGATAGAGAACATACTCAAAGCGGGAGGTAATCTGCTTTACGAATATGCAAAGAGTATCGGTGCTACCGAAGAAGAAGCGGTAGAGATGCTTTTCGATGATCCGGAGATAAATGCAATATACCTAACATTCAAAGAGGACCTCGACAAAATACCGCCGACCTACTTCAAGGTCATGATACTGATTCCGATAATAGCAAAAAGAGGAATGATATTGATAAGAGTATCAAGAAGGAAAAAGATCGGAGGTGTAAAGAGTGAGCCAAAACCAGAAAGAAAACCAGAACCAAAAGTCGAACAGAAAACTCCAGAAAGCACTCCGGCTGGTTGATCTGTTTTATGATTTCATAGCAAACAACCAACCATCGGACCCATCAGCAAAAGCACTGTTGATGTTTGCAACAATGATGTTGCCCAAAAGAGAGAACATGAAAAACAAATTAATGAAAAGTTTCAATGAAGAAGATATGGATAAACTGATGGCAAAACTGAAAGAGATAGTCGATGATTACTATGCGGAACACACCCAAAAAAGTACTAATAATTATAAGAAAAATAAATCTAGTGGCGAACTCACGGAAGAGATCTAAAAAGGTGAACGAAATGAAATGTATAAAGATGGACAAACCGTGTATTTGGCGGGACAAGAACGATATTTGCTCTTGGAATTGTCCACTCGACGGACCCGACAGTGAATGCCCAGTCGCCCAAGAAATGTGGGGCTGTCCTTGGATGTGCGGATATGAGCCTGTCGAGGATGGTCAGGAATGCCCGTACAGACAGACCGTGAAAAAATGGTTCTTCGGCGAAAAGAAAATAGATGACCCATTCATTGAAGAATGGGTATGAACGCCAAGGCGCTGTGTTACTATGCTCCCGATACGAACTGATCAGAAGATTGCAATCTTCGGAATGACGGGGACCGGTAAGACCACATTAGCAAAGGAACTTGCTAAGAAGATAAACAGAAAAGTTATAGTGATGCCCTACGATGTGGCGGAGCAATGGCAAGATGTCAAAGCAAAAAAGATAGTCACGGATTTTTACAATTTCGAATACCACTTAGAACCAGTATACAGAAAAGGAAACACAATGGTAATAATCGATGAGGCTGATGTTTTCTACCCGAACCATTTGAAGTTGGAAGCGGAAAGCATACGATACAAACTAATACACTTAGGTAGACCGAGAAACATGGGCGTAATGTTCATCAGCAGAAGACCGGCAAATTTACACGTCGATGCTCGTTCTCAAACTTCCCACTTTTTCTTTTTCAGGTTAATATTGCCAAATGATATAGAATGGTGCAGGACCATCGTCGGAGATTACGCCTACAAATTCAAGGATTTGAAGGATTACTGGTTCTACCACTACGATGGTCGTGAGATTTATCTGCATCCTCCTTTAAACCTAAAAAAGTCGTCAAATCCTCTCCCTGCTTAATTCTGTCGTAAATTTGGAATAGGCGTAAATAAAATAAACCGTCATCCATTGCTACTATCCTCCTTGACCACCCTTTTGGAAATTTTATGTTTACCTGAGGCGTCGAAAGTATCACTCTTTGCCTTGCCAAATCCTTCAGGTCCATCACCCATCCTACGTTGAAGTATTCTTTAAACGGAGGATCACAAATGACAGTATCAAAACTCATTTTTCTGAACGGTAAATGGTGCATATCCGCTATTACATCCGGATATACCTTCGGATCTATGTCCACTCTGACATCGCCCAAATTTGACGTTCCACAGCATACGTTAAGGGAAAATCCCTTTATCTGATTTCTCACCCAACCTTCAGTTCCCAAACTCCAGTCCCAGTTTCTCAGTTCGCATTCTATCGGATTTGCCCTCATCCTCATCTTTCTCTTTGATACTTTTCCGTTTTTGTTCCTTTTCGTTTTTGTTTTCATTTCCATTTCCATTTTACACTACCTTCCCTTCTTTTTTCAATTCCTCAAGTGCTGTAATAACGGTATCTATGTCTATTCCCAGTTCTACCACAATATCGCTTGTCCAACTGTTGGGATGTTCTTTTAAATATTTGTTGCAATACACCGCTAAGCTCTGTAATCACTGTAACTAAAAACCATCATTGAGCTAAACCGCACCGAGCGACCAGAATGGGAGGGGCGCGTCAAGAGGTGGATGAGGAAGAATGAGATAGAGTTGGAAGAGTGAAAAAAAATGATTTTGATGGTTCGCAAAAGTGAGAAAGTCGTTGAATTGAAGAAAATTCCAGTAGCTGAAGCCAAACACCAAATCTTGGAATATCTCAAAAAGCACCCTGGAAGTTGGACAAGCGACATCGCGGTAGGTCTGGGAATAGATGTGGATGTCGTCATCGAAGCGCTTGAAGAGCTGAGAAGGGAGGGCAAAGTCGAGTGAGCGAAAACAAAGACGAAAAACCTAAAATCACGAGGCGCAAGCCCAGAAAGAAGGGCTGGTTCGACCTTGACGAAAAGCCCAAGAAGTACAAAATCATGAGGTGGAAACGCCAGAATGGAAGACCAAACTTTTAAAGACAGAAGATATAGAATTGAGAGGAAGATGACTGGCGAGATTAATTTGAAAGAGGAAAGCATCCTATTTCGTAAAATGAATAATAAGATACCTTCAACTACCTACGGGACTTTCGCCCTGTACAGGTATCCAGCAAAATTTATCCCCCAGGTCATCACCTACATTTTTGATAAGTACGGCTATCCTGGTATGAGTGTATTCGATCCTTTCGCAGGTTACGGTACTGTGGGATTGGTATCAAAGATATATGGGCATGACTACGAGTTGTGGGATCTAAATCCTCTTCTTGAGATCTTCCATAAGGTAGCCACAATGGAAGCTGAAGAGATTTACGTTGGTCAAGTAATCTCTGAAATGAAGAGGTTTGAGGGCAAATTCATTCCGGATTGGTCCAACATCGAATACTGGTATCCTAAGGATTTTCTCAATTTTCTGTACAATATCTGGGGATATTACCATGCTCAAGACGAGAACCTGAAACTTTTATTAACCATACCTCTACTTAAGGTCACAAGATACTTTTCTTATGACGACACACAACTTCAAAAGCTTTCTAAATCGCCTAAATCTATCGCAAGAATAAACTCCCTACTCGCTAATGATTGGAAAAACGCATTTTACGAAAAACTGATCAGAGAAATAAATGCGATCATCGACAACATTAAAGAGTATCACAAGCTTTCACCAAAACCTGTAAGATCTATCGTCAGGGGTGGAGTAGATTCTTTGACCCGACAACTTGATGAAGAAAAAGAGATCCTAATTACGTCGCCACCTTATCTTCAGGCGCAACAGTACATCCGTCAGGCCAAAATGGACTTATTCTGGTTAGGTTATAAAGAAGAGGAAATTAAGAGATTAAGCAAGCTGGAAATCCCATATCGTGAAGTCGATTCATGCCGAATCCATTCAGAATCTTATAATTACTATAAAAACCTCATCACGGAAGAGCGTTTACAAAAGATCTTTGACAGGTATTTTTGGGGTGTACTCGGAGCATTAACTAATTTGCAGAAAAGGATCCGATCATACCTATTTTTCTTCGTAGGTTCAGCAAACATTAGGGGTATGCCCATCCCTATTGACCGTATTTTTACAGAACATTTTACAGCCTTAGACTGGGAACATGAAATCACCTTAAAGGATACGATCGTATCGAGGCAATTGTTCTTTTACGTTAAAAACCCAGCTACCGGATTAAAGGACCTGAGGATGAGAACCGAAAATTTAGTAGTTCTTCGCCGAAGTAAGAAATAGATTTTCTAAGATGACTATTTATGTCCCTTCCGCACTCCCAGCTCCTCCCTCAGCTGCTCCAGCTTCCTTTCCTTCACGAGCGCCTGGTCCAGGTCATGTCGCAGATAGCCAAAGAACTCAAGGATGTCGAACCAATTGAAAAAAGTACTAAAGGAGGGAAGATCATGAGCTCGAACCCCCCCCGCCAAGTTCGGTCCGGAGCCTTATTCGAGCCTTCGGACATCCGGACTACACCAGAAAG
>Ga0080004_1133045_pt1 | contig 11188 bp, 16 predicted proteins | sample WasSprMetagenome_FD_69207 | JGI IMG/M metagenome (GOLD analysis project Ga0080004, IMG submission 69207) | Sulfidic aquatic microbial communities from Washburn Spring, Yellowstone National Park, USA - WS (SPADES assembly) (version 2) | ecosystem: Environmental > Aquatic > Thermal springs > Hot...
ATTGAAGAACATCTTCAACAGATGACCACATAACCATTACTGAGAGGAATAGCAACGCTCTGAATAACCATGTAGAGAAGTATGCGTAGTAAGAGACTGATAGCAACAGCATTGCAAGCCCAATCATGAACATGACTCCCTCGAAGATGATATCGAAGAACATCAGCGATCTGGGTATAAACCTCTTCCCGTAGATATAGTAGTAAACATCTTCGAGTTGGTCGAGAGAAGCTAGGAAGAATACTATGGATAGCAACGGGTTGTACTGAAGCGTTACAACACCCATAACGATTGTGAGTACAAATGCGAAGCTGTTTGCGATAACCCTGAAAACCCTGTACATGTGGATCGCCATTTAAAAAATAAAGATTTGTTTTGACTTAAAAGATCTTTACTTTCTTCTTTACTGTTAAGTAGTAGAGAGCTGCTGCTAAACCTATGATTGCTACTACGAATATTGTGTACAGCATTGATGTGAAGACCACTACCTCTGTGAACGTCATTGCTTCGCTTGCAACTGCTAACGGTATTGCACCTCTGCTTACAAGACCGTAGAACACGAGCATGATGCCTAGTACAAGGATGTACCATAGAGGCATAGCTGCTCTCGATAGTATACCTATCTTCACTAAGTAGTTCCCGATGAATATGAGTATAACTACTAGCGTTATTATTGTCCCTGCGAGCATCGGGTTAAACAGACCCGAAGCTGCTGCTGCTAACACACCTAGCACTATGAATGCGAATAGTAGAGCTGCTACAGCTTCTCTAGCTCCAAGCTCGATCTTCGCTCTTTCAGCCATTTAACCCACCCGAGAGAGAAATACCTGTGTGGTTTAAAATACTTTACTCGCTCACTTCACTTCCTGCTCTCTTTCTCTTGACAAATACGTGCTCAACAGACTCCAACCCGTTTTCAAACTCATAAGCTATAGCCTTAGGCTTCACAAACATTGATCGTGCTATCTCTTCGCTTTCCCCAGCAACCTCCTCCACGTTTTTCGGCCTGAGCTTCACAAAGCTTGACTCATTCTCGTTTTCACTCTTATTCTCTATCATTATGCCTTTCTCCCTCTCCCTTTTCCCTCTCCTTGTAGCTAGCACAGCAATAGAGTTGTGAATAACGTGATAAAGTATTGCTGCTGCACCGTTCAGCATCCATGCAGCTACGTAGAATGCTGAAGACAGCATGAGAACAATCGTATATGTGAAGAGGTATGCCACCCTCTTCGACCTTGGATACGTCTCTATAAGGGAGTAGCGAGATGGGATGTGGGCAAACACCCACACAATTGATCCTATCGCCAGACCTGGGAAACCGCCTAGTATCAGCATTGGGAATCCTCTGAAGAATAGCTCTTCGAAGAACGGGCCTACGAGAGTTATCCAAGTCACGTCACCTGGCTCAAAGAAGACAGGCCTCCTTATCTGCTGGATGGGCATCTTCAGGATTTTCGACACTATAGCACCCGCTAGAACAGAGGGTGTAAAGTCTAGCAGTATCCATAGAGGAAAGAGCTGGATTGCTGCTGTTACGAAGTCTAGCAAAGCTCTTCACCGCTTCATCAATGTGTATATAAGTGAGAATGATGATAGAAACGCTATCATTATCAGCGTACCTGTTCTGATTATGAGCCCTAGCCAAAATGATAACAGGAACATCACCAAATTCATGTAGAGAACATATGTCCTCGGAGGCTCGATATTCTTCGCTAAGAACCTGTATGTAATTGCTTGATCAACTATTAACAGGATTAGGAGAAACACCTCCAGGCTGTACCAGAGCCAGTAGTACTGCTCAATAATCTCTATCGGTATTACCCATGGGAGGGTGGCAACCCTGTGAACAAGCTCTGCAAAGCTTATCCCCAGAACATCGCTTAGCATAGAAAGCGTCAGCAGAGATGTGAGCATGAGGGAAACAATGTTCGCTATCTTCTCAGCTTGTGAAAGCCTTTTCTCAAACTCTTCAAAGCGCTCTTCAGCCAAGCAAAACACCAGCTAAGCTAATTTCCCTCTTAAACCTAGCTTAAATCTTTTTGGGTGAAAGCTGTGGCACAGAAATACGAAGCTGATAAACTCGTGCAGTCCGTAGCAAGGTTTCTCGCAGGCTTGAAACCCAAGTATGGTAAATCATACTACTTTGAGAAATTCAGACATGCAGATGTTCTGCATAAGGTTATGGAGCTTAAAGCAAAAGTCAAAGGTTTTCGATGCCCGTTCTGCGGAAGAACATTTAAACGCTCTTCATCGTTCATTACACACATCATTATGGTTCACTACCATGAAGTACTTGTATACATTGGCACAGACTATCTAGTAGCACCTGCTACAAGATGAGCTATTCCTTCCTAAACAGCTCTTTATAGAGCTTAACAGTGTATGCCTTCGCCTCTTCAGGAACCAGCCTAAAGCCTTCAACAATTATATTGTTCAAGACAAACTCACTATCTTTAATACGCTCCAGCTTGCCATCGCTAACCATGTAGCTTTCGAAGAATGGCTTCCCCGCTTTGTACCTATCCATCTTTCTCCAGTAAGCCTCCCACCAAACACGCCTAGCCTCATGATATATAGGCGTACACTCACCAGACATGTAAGCATCTTCAAAGAGTCTGGAGACTAGCCAGCAATGAGGGTTTGGCAAACCCTCCTCTCTCCACCTTGGGTTTTCGAGAAGGTCGCTCCTACATATAGCAATATCTAAAGTGTCTCCATAGTCATGCTTTGCCTTTACAAACATGGTTGATCCGAAGGAAAATATGTAAAAAACAAAAAGATTTTTTAGGGTTTTAGGCTCTGATACCGAGCCTTGCTGCTAGCCACTTCCAGTCTCCGACTTGCTTCTCTGCCTGCTCTATGATGTCTGTTGGCACATTCTCTATTGTCCCGCCAGGAACTTCCTTTCCCTTGCCCCAGCAGGCTACAACAACTTTGTTCTCGGGGAACCTCCTTCCACCGTACCTAGTTCTTATGATTGGTACTCCGCCACTTGCTAAACACTTCTCAACAAACGATCTTAGTGCGTCTACACCTGAGCCTAACACTTTAGTCATTTTTGTTCGCCCGCTTACTAGCTTGCTCTCCTGCTTAAAAAGCTTTTTGCTTCTAATCACCATGAAAGTATATGCAGAAAGAGCTGAAGTGCCCTCCTAATGATCTCGCTCTTGTTCATGCTCCTATCTTTCTCGATCTCCTTAAGCCTCTTAGCAATGCTTGGAGGAACCATTGCAGAGACAATCACACCGTTATCGCTTGACACAGTCTCTACAGAGATCTTCTCAATTCTTTCAATCCTGAACGCGCCCCTGCCAATATCGCCGACAAGCATAGCTCTATACATCTCGTTAGTGTCTACATCCAGCAACACAGCTATGTACCTGCCTAGAAGCCTCTTAGAGAAAGCGAAAGCGATCATCTCAACATCATTGTTTAGGAGTGTCTTCAGGATCCTGAACTTGTACTTTAAGTACATTTCAACAGTCCACATCTTGTTGTAGAGAAACTCATCTCTATCCCTGGACACATGTGTTAGCGATGGGCAGAAAGCCATGTTGCCGTAGCACGTGCCATCAAAAGACTGAATAGGGATGCTGAACCTCTCAACAACTGACATGTACTTGTCAAGAGTTAAACCGAGCTCGTTAAGAGCCTTCTGAAAGAGGGGGCACCTAACCTTCTTAGGATCACAGCAGAAGACTATTGAGGCTAGCGGGCCACCTTCGCAGAGGTGGCGAGCTCTCTCCAGCTCTCTCCAGCTAAGCTTATCTCCTGCCATAGACAGCACTCTTCAAAGCCCTTAGAAGGATATAGATGTTTGTAGCGAACTCCCTTTCCTTCGACGGGTCATAGCCCCTGACAACTATTTCCTGAAGCCTCACTCCATCAGAGAACCTGATCCTTAGAACGGGGTACATGTTTAAGTGCTCTCTCTGCATCCAGTTCAAGACCTTCTCAACATCCTTAAGCTTCTCTCTCTGCTCCTCAGAGCCGAAACGCTCTATCCACTCTTTGCTAAATGTATGAAAAGCTATCGTATCCTCATAGAATATCGAGTTAGGAGTATTATACCTAACGCTAAACGGTATGTTAAGCTCATCACATATCCTCCTCATAATCTTGTACAGAGCAGCACACCTGGGGCAGGTGACCTCCGCCTCAAGAATAGCCTCAATCAACTAGCTCCACCAGCTTGCTCAATCTGTTTAGCTAGTGACTCTATCTCTTTGAACCAATCCTTTGATGTTGCCTCCAGAAACGTGAAGTAAAGCCTTGCTGGTGGCCTTGCTCTAAAGCTTGGAACCAATTCTGTAGTAGCTTCTACAATATGTGGTATAACGACATGCAGAGCAGTAGCCTTACCAACATAGACAGACTCTGAGTAGCCTAATGGGGTCGCTGTTTCGAACCATCCATACCTCGGAACCTCTTCTCTAGGCTTCTCCTTAACAACTTTTCTTCTACGACCCATCAAAACCTTTATGATTATATCTGTTATGGCCTTCGAGAGTGTGTATAGTGCAGAATAAACCATGCGTTCACCTCACTACCCTAAGCTTCCACCTCCCATCAGGTGTTAGGAGAAGCTTTACAAAGCCAAGCCCTACCAATGTGTTTATAGCTTCATTTAGAGCATCTGCTGATAATCCAAGCTCTTTAGCAACTTCAGCAATGTCAGCTTCTCCTCTCCTAGCCAGCAAGTTGTAGAGCTGGGTTGCTCCCGGGCTTCTCTGGAGAAGCACCTCGGGTGGGTACAGAGATGTTGTTGGTGAAAACTGAAGAACCAGAGGTGTTGGAGCACCAGCTTTTATGAATGTCATGGTTCTGAAGCAATCTCTCAGCCGTTCACGGAGGACTGTAAGCATTCTAATAGCTTCAGAGTATCTCTCCGCAACAATAAGTTTACTTAGCTTGTAAAAGCCCTTGGCAATTTTCCTCAGAGATGATACAGCAGCCTCGAAACGTTCATCAGTAATTCGCTCCGGTGCCATCTGCATAATGATGGCGTCTACCTGATCCTCGAGCTGGTCGAGAGCTTTGAGCACAGCATTCCTACCGATCTTGCCTTGTTCAGCATCTTCAAGCATTTTGAGAAGCTCTCTGATCATGGCACTTATAGATGCTAGTGGTGATGCACTCACTTGCTCTTCGCCTCTTTCTCCTCAGGTTTGGGAGTCTTTGCAGCCTCTAGCTCTACAATCTCCTCTCTCCATGTAGTGAGTATTTCGGCTACGTGGCCAAGCCTATCAACAATATCTACAAGTCTTCTCCTACCCCTCTCAAGAGCCTCTGCCTCAACACCTCTGACAAACACCTCATCCCTAAGCCTGACAAGCTCTTGCTGCATGCTCTGAAGCTCAACAACAGCCTTAGTCAATCTCTCCTGGTACCACATGAGCTGCTCCTGGAGTTTTGAAATCCTTGCCTGCAGCATCACTACATTTGCTCTGTAGTCACCAACATTCTTTTCGTACTCCCATAAAGCTCTCTGCATTCTGATGATCAGCTCCTGCTGCTCCTTAACCTTCTCCATGAACTCATCAGGCGTCCTATCCTTGAGAAGGTCGTAGCGGTCAATAACCATCACAGGATCCTTGACCTGCATAACCCTGTCAAGGTTTATTATCTGCCTCTCAAGAACATCGATATAACCTTTGGTATCTTCAACAACAAAGAACCTCTCAAAGTCATCAGGCTTATACTCAAAGACGTATGTCGTTGGCATTCTGAGAACAAGCAAAGGCACGTAGGAGCCGTTCTTAAGCTCTCCATAGAGTGTTGTGATGCCGAACTCTATGAGCCAGTATCTAACTCCCATTACCTGCATGTAAGCGTGTCTAAGTAACTGGCCTAGGAAGCCCTCCCCATAAACAATTATCGGAATACCGTAGAGCGCAGGTGAAAAAATCATGGATTTTCTTATTTCTGGTGCCAAAGCCTCTCTAAGCTTCTCTAGTGGAATGCTCTTTCTAAGCTCATCCAAAAGCCTTGCAGCGTCCACAGGCATTCAGAGATCCCACACTACAGCTGTTGTTGCTGCTGTGGGGGTCTAGCTATCATTAGATCCGATATGCTTGCATTCACAGCATCAATTCTTCTGCTGATCTCTGCTAGTGATTCCTTTGCGCTCTTCTCAAAGCTGTTCAGCTTATCTCTGATCTCATTTGTTGCATCCCTAGCATCCTTAATACTTTTCCTAAGCTCATCTACTGCGTCGTTAAGCCCTGAAACGCCATTCCGAAGGGCTTCGACAGCCTTTGAAAACTCTGCTAATGCTTTGTAGTACTCAGCTATTTGCTGAGATGCGTCAGCCACCCTCTTTATGCTTTCAGAAGCGTCTTTAGATATTGCTACAAGCTCTGAAACCTTTGATGCCACGGCATCTGTCAAGACCTTCTCATTGACTTTGAGAAGCTCTCCTGTGAGCTCTGTTGCAATAGCCTTCACATTTATTGATATAAAGCCCTTGGCAACGGCTTCAAGGGCGGATGTCTTGAAGTTGTTCACATCTATCTCTATTTGCCTGACCTTCGACTCCAATGCCTCTACTCGTGATGATATGTTCTCAATCTTAGCAGCAATAGCTGTGAGACCCTGCTCAACACTCTTCGTGATCTTCTTTTCGATTGCTTCAAGCTCTCTATTAACAGCTTCTGTAACTTTTTCAAGAACTATGCTCACAATGGATTCGCTCACTTCTCTTCACCCCTAATACTCTTCATAGCCATTTCAAGTATTACGCCGACCTCCGACATTGAGAGAGGGTATGCCCTGCCACCCCTAGGTTGGAGCCTCTTAGGCTTAATGCCCCTACCAATAACAATGCCCACAGCAAGGAAAGCAACAAAGCCTGCACCAACAAGGACTGGTGAGAGTATCGGCATTAGAGCGTAGGGTATTACCAAGACAGCTACCGCCAAACCGATTACTGCACCAATACCGATATACATTATTGCATCTCTCATCTCAATCATTATTCCTCCACACCAGAGAATATATATAAATTTAACAGCAAAAAAGCTTTCAAGAAAGCAAAAAGCAGAGAAAACATGTTCTTCACATAACGAAATATTGAAGAAAAGATAAAGTGCTTTTTTACAGATAATGAAGATGTGGTGAGTGAGTCTGAAGAGAGTGAACTACACAACTTTTTCAGAGTACTGTGTTGAGACTAGGGATAGGGATGCGTGTTGCCACAAGATAAGGATTTACATGGCTTTAACCCTCTACACACTGATTCACCACGGTGGTTGGGTCTCTGCAAAGCAGCTGTGCAAGGAGACTCGAATACCATACTCCTACATTGCGATGGCTCTTCGCAAACTCCAAAGGTATGGGCTTGTCGAGAGAGTGTATGTGCCTGGAGTTCATGGCATAGCATCTTTGTGGAGGGTTAGAGATGACATACTGAATGGGTATGGTAAGAAGAATGCGCTAGACGTGCTGATGAAGCATATCAAGATGTGTATCGAGTATTCTGTAGTAGGTGCTATGCAATTTTCTGAAACTGTTTAAGTCTCTGCTGTGTAGATAGATTTTAGGTGCTGCTTGTGGCTAGGAGAAGGCATTTGAAGAGAAAGGAGGAAGAGAATGAGATTAAGGAAGAGGAGTTTGATGAGGGTGCAGAGAGTAATGAGAATAGATTAAAGGAGCTTGCAGAGCTTGTTGAGAAGTTTAACAAGTCCAGCACATCTGCTGTTGCAACTGTAGACACAGCAGATGTTGTTATAGAGTCCATCGGTCTTAGCTACACCGAGTTCAAGGAGCTTATCACACGTGTCAATGGCTTCTCAGGAACCTTAACCACGCTTCTTGCATCAATGCCTCCAAGGCTTAGACATGTCCTCACAGCTTTGTATAGACATGCTGTTGTCTTCTACGATCCTTCGATAAGTGTGTGGAGAGTGAACTTCATGAGGCTTAGGCAAAGGGTTAAAGTTCTTAGAGCACCTGTAGATGTTTTGCGCTTCTACTTGCCGAAACAACCCGTAGCTGTTGCCCAATCTGTAGCACCTGTTACACAGTTGCAGCGAGTTGAAGAGGCTGAAGCTGCTGAAACTGTTGAAGAGCTTGAGGAAGAGGGTAAAGAGAAGGTGCCTAGAAAGTTCAGGCTTACAAAGCCCATTGCGTATCCTGGCGGTGACTGGCCTCTTAAAGACGTTATAATAGACATTCTTGTTAAGAGCGGCTGCAAGACATTGGTAGAGGTTTTTGGTGGGAGTGGTGTTATCTCTATGTATGCTCCTAGAAATGTGTTTAAGAATATTGTTTACAATGATATTGACAAGCTTTTGGTGAACTTCTTTACTGTGCTCAGGGAGAGGCCGAAGGAGCTTGTGGAGAGGGTTATGCAGATGCCCGCTGCTAGAGAGCTTGTTGAGAAGTACATAGATATGATTAGAAGTGGTGAGATCCACAAGATTCGAGACCCTGTTGAAAAGGCTGCTATATACTTCTACGTGAACAGGCTCTCATTCAACTCAGAGCTTCAGTCATTCAAAGTGCTTGTGACGGGGTCTGCTGCTAAGAGGTTTAGAAACCAGGCTATGCTCCTACCAGAGTACGCCAAGATGTGGAGCGATGTAACGATAGAGAACAAGGACTTCAGAGAGCTTATAGAGCTTTACGACAGGAGCTACACAGCATTCTACTGCGACCCACCATTCCTAACAGTTGAAGGAGCTACAAAGGGTGAGAGGGAGAAGTACTATCTATACTCATTCACAGAGGGTGACATGAGGGACTTGCTAAAGATTCTGAGTGGTATAGAGGGGAAGTTCGTGTTGAAGCTCCCCAAAGACCACCTAGGGATACCGTTTATAAAGAGCTGGGTAAAGGAGCACAACTACAGCATCAGGGCTACTGAACACCCAAAGCAAATGGTGAACGTCAAGGGTGAAAAGAGGGAAAAACAGGTTACAGTCTTTATCTACAACTACAGCGCTTAAACTTGCAGAGTGCGCTTCTCAGAGAAGTGTAAAAAGCTTTGCTTCTATTCAGTTGCAGAGCTTATGGTGGCGCCACCTCAACCCTTACATCATCTGGGTCTCGCGGTGTTGCTGCCCATGTGACGCGCCACTTTCCTTCATACTTTACGTAGTCAAAGAATAGTGGTGCGGTAACCTCTAGCTTCAGTGCATCTATTGCTTCTGGGATTCCCGCCTCTACAAACTTCTTTGGCGCTGGAATAGTACATCTAACCAATAGCCTTACACTAGACAGCGGCCTGTTCTTCTCAATCTCTCTCCTGAAGTACCCAACCCACATCATCCCAGCATCTATTATGGCTTTGCATTCGGGCTCCACACCATACCTCCACCTCACATACCTCTTCACCTTGTCAGAAGCACGACTAAGACTCTCCGCAAACTCATCAAACGATGGCATCTCTGCAAGTCTCTCAATAGGCTCAACAACCCTCTTAACCTCATCATAGACAATGTTCTTAAGCTCCCTATCGCCTTCAAGACTCTTCATAACACTTTCCCTCCACTCTCTAAGCTCCTTAAACAATTCCTCTTCCGAAACAGGCAACTCTTTCACACCACAGAAAACAGCTGAGTAAGCGAGTAGAAAAGCCTTTCGCCCAACAACATCTCATCTCTAGGTACGTGAACAGCCAAAGGCATGCAGATATACTGTATAACATTGCTGTGAACATCTGTATCACAATAAATATACTGTATACCATTAACATGAACAAATGTATCTATAAAGCAGCACCTCTAAAGGTTAATAGTGAACTCCTTTACATGTCCAGCCCACGGAGAAAAATATGCATAACTTGTGTAAATATGCTTACATAGTGGCTCAAAACAGCGTTCATTTAGAGACTGCGCCAACTCATGCTAACTCGTCAAACCCTCCCTCAAGGTCTATACATAGAGATGTGGGAAATATACACAGATATGCTTATATCCATTCAACTACAAAGCCATAAACAAGTACAAAAGTATGCGCCAACTCATGGTAACAAAACACCACGTGGGGCACCTCCTCCAAGCTCTCTACATAAAGACGTAAAAACTTTTCACAACTCATACAAAACAGTGTAGAAATTGTTGAACAAGTAGTAGAATCTAGATATACGCAAACTTATGCTAATCGTGAAACCCTCCGCCTAGGTCTCTACATAAAGACATAAGTTTTTTACATAGCTTATGCAGTATACTTTCTGTGTTGATTGAGAAAGAATTTATTTTAAGTGTGCGCAAATTCATGCTTATTTCGTGAACGTTCCGGTTCTGTAATTGTGTAGCAGGTACTACTGAATGCGTTTTCTAAGCTTTTTCTGAAGCTTTTTGAATAGCTTTATAAGTAGCCATAGTGCTATACCACTACACCGCCAAGATAAGCAATATGCTGTGCTTCTTGTTCATGTCTTGAGTCACACAGTTTTATGCTTGTGTGCAAGTGAAAAAAGTTTAAATCAAATGGCGTGGTGGCACAAAGTGCTACTTTTTTGTTACAAATCTCTTCCTCTTTACGAAGCTCATCTCGTTCTCTATAGCTTCTACAACTGTCTTCCTAGCTATCTTGATCCCTATAACTATTGCTGCTACTGCTATTGCAGCTGCTACTATCAGCATGATTGTTGTTGGGGCTGGTGCGGGGGCTGCTGGGGCTGGTGCCACGGGTAGTGCTGCTACACTAAACTCGTATGTCTTTGAAGATCCAACGTACACGTCATCTCCTTGGTATACAACTTCAACTCTATAGGTGGCGTTCCTAATGAGCTTCATGTCGGGAGTCCTGTAGTAACCGCTAGCATCTGTTGTCACATTGAATGTCGATAGCAGTATTCCATCGCCTGTGTATAGCTTTACCGTGGCAACCCTGTTTGGAACCCCGTTTCCGTAGTAATCAAGAGCCTTACCATCTATGTAAACAGTTGAGTACTGCTCCTGTAGAAGCCCTAGGAACTTTAGGAGCCTTTGCCGCAGAGACATGACCTGGTATGCAGAGATCTCAATCCTTGTAGGTACTCTGTAAAACACTTTTAGAGTGACATCGCTTGTAGATATCTCTACAGCTCTAGATGTATTTCTATAGCCATCTCCGTAGCTGTAGAACTGGAAACCGTTTGCAGATGTAGATACATTGACTATGTATGTAGCCGGGTTGAGCAGGAGGTCTACTGGAGCTGTGTACCAAGTACTATTAACAGCAACCAATGCCTTAACCGGGA
>Ga0080004_1122628_pt2 | contig 11186 bp, 12 predicted proteins | sample WasSprMetagenome_FD_69207 | JGI IMG/M metagenome (GOLD analysis project Ga0080004, IMG submission 69207) | Sulfidic aquatic microbial communities from Washburn Spring, Yellowstone National Park, USA - WS (SPADES assembly) (version 2) | ecosystem: Environmental > Aquatic > Thermal springs > Hot...
ATTTGAACTCTGCTTTACAATTTGTTATTGAATTGCTCTTTACTACTTTTGGATAGCATTCTCCTATTGCTACTTCTCCATTGCTTAGTGTTGCAGAGAAATTGTTTATTGTTATTTTATCATTTAAATTATTCTTCAATGTAAAGAAGAGAACAAGTTTGTTGTCTTGAAGCATAAAAAGTTGATCTCCGCAAGAGAGATTTGAATTTAAACTACAAAAACTTTGTGGTGCAAGATTAGAATGCAAGGAGAAAACGTAAAAAATTAATACGATTGCAAAAATTAACCAATAAGCTAGAATAAATTCTGCTTCTTTGCTTATTCTCCCTTTTTTCCTCTTTTGCATCCTGATTTAATTTAATAAGTTATAAATTTAAATCTTTCTATTTGCTCTTTTTGCTGCTAAAATTCTTTGGATGGCTGTTATTTGTCCAAGAATAGAAATTATTATAAAACAATAGAATAAAGAGCTTTCAAAGAAATTTTGAAAAATTAGAAAAACAACAAACAAGAGAAGCTTTTCTTGCCTTTCAAGTATTCCAACAGCACAGCTTTTCATCTTCCCAGTGCTTTCTGCTCTTGCTCTAACATAGCTTGGCATTATCATGCTCAGAAAAGTTATAAGTGCAAGTTCACCATTTACTAAACCAGAAAGAAAAGAAGAAAAAACCATCACAAATTCTTCATATCTATCAACAACCGCATCAAGAACTCCACCAAAAGTTGTTGCTTTTTTAAACCTTCTTGCTACAATCCCATCGAGTAAGTCAAAAAAACCGCTTAAAAGGAAGAAAATTGCTGAAAAAACAAAATTTCTTTTAACTAAAAGATAACCCCCCAATATAGAGGATAAAAGTCCAAGTAGAGTAATAGAGTTTGGAGAAAGAAAATTTCCAATAAACGAGAATTTCTCAAATACCGAATTTGAAAATTCTCTTAGTTTGCTTAGCATAAATTTAAATTCAAAAAGCATAAATATAAAATTAATTAAAGCGCCAGTAGTCTAGCCTGGTAGGACGCAGGCCCTCCAAGTCTGCGACCCGGGTTCAAATCCCGGCTGGCGCATATTTGCAAAGTGAAAAGATGAAAAAAATTTTGTTTATTTTGCTTTTTGGAATAAGCTTTTGCTATACCTTTAATCTTCCAGCTGTCGCTGGAAACTTTGGAGAACTTATAAAAATAGAAGCCAAAGTTACAAAAGGAAATGGAAGTGTTTATGCGTTTACCAACGGAAGCTTGGATAGTGATACTCTTTATTCTATACAACAAGCTTCCATATGCGCTAGCAAGTTCTTGGGAATAGATAAAAGCAAGTATAATTTCTATATAAATTTTGTAAACGGTGGCTCCTACGCTGGACCAAGTGGTGGTGCTGGATTTGCAATTTCCTTTATTGCTTCTTATCTAAACAAAACATTCAACAACTTTACAATCACGGGAACAATAGATGAAAACTGCAACATTGGATTGGTTGGGGGAATATTTGAAAAGATAAACTCTTCTAAAAACTTAAAACTAATAATTCTACCAAAAAGCAACGACTTAACATATTTTATTGCTTCGAGATTATTCAAAGTAAAAATCGCCCGAGCAAGTAACATAAGCGAGGCTTTTGGATATGCATTTTTAAATAAGAGCCCTTCAAACCTTTCACTCTTTTCAAAAATTTCTTTCGAGAAAAAAGAAAATCCAACAAGCTTTCAAAATGTTGCTCTTAAAGTTTATTCAGAAGCAAATAAAACATTTTCTAAGCTTAATTATTCTTTTGATTTGGATAAAGTTCTCTCTCAAGACCTTGAGCTTATAAAGAATGGTTATTCTTATGCTGGTGCAAACGACCTTTTCTCAAAAATTATCTATGCTAGAGTTTTGCTTGATGTTAATTCAAGCTTTACTCCTTCTTCTGTTTATTCAATCGCTTATGATGTTTTAAGAGAATGCAAGAATGTAGAAGAACCTGTGATTGGAATAGATAACTATGAGCTTGCAATCTCTGGAATGCAAAGAAAAAATTGGGGAGAAATAAAGATAAAAGAAGTTCTCAAGCAAAATATAACAAATTATGAAGATGCTATCTATGCTCTCGTAGATGTTGAAACCGCAAGAGCATGGTGCACAACATCAAAATTCTTCTTCTCAAACCCAAAAAACACAAACTTTATCCTTAATCAAACAAGATTAATAAAAATCGCTGAAGATGGATTAAAGAATGCTTCAGAAATAGTAGCAAGATTCCCAACACAACAGGCTGAATTTTATCTAACTTCTGCCCAAGAAGCTTTTTCAAAAGGAAACTATGCTGAAGCGATAATAAATGCAAAGTGGGCAATAGGCTTTTCTTCTATACCAAAACCAAATTCTTCTATTTCAATCTCAATAGCTAAGCTCTATGGGGGAGTAGCAAAAGAATATGCTCTTCAAGCACAAATTAACAATTCAAGTGAATTTGCTTATACTTCAATGCTAGTTGGAAATGGCTTCTTTGAAATAAAAACATCTTTTGTTGAAAAACAAAACATTAATGATTTCCTTGCACCGCTCTTCTTCTTATTATTCTTGATTTGTTTATTCCTATTGTTAACTAGAAAAGAAACTAAGGAAACTAAGAGAAGAGCAAAGGTAAGAAGAAGCCGAGCAAAGCCAAGAACATAGCTTCTAGAGTTTTATTTCTTGTTTTTCTTATAAAATCTACCTTATTATAGTTGTGTAAAGAGAATGTTGCTACATAAAACAAAAGAACATCGCAAGCTCCTACAAATATTAAGTAAATAAAATTAAACTTGTAAGGCTCAAAAAGAAGAAAAACAAGAATGCTTAGAAATATTGCAAGAATATAAAAAATAAATGAAAGAAAAGCTGCTTTCTTTTTCCCTATTATATGCACTAGGTTTTTGCTTCCTCTTGCAATCGCATCCCCTTTATAATCTCTTATACTCTGAGCAATTTCTCTCGCTAAACCGGCAAAAAGTATTATTGAAAAAATAAAAACATGCTTTTCATTTAAATTCCCTGCAACTACTCCGCCAAAGATTATTGGAATTGCCATGCATAATGCAACATAAAGATGTCCGACAAAAACAACATCTTTTAGCTTTGAGCTATAAAGAAATGAAAAAATACCAAAAATAAAAGCTATTTCAAAGGCAATTTGATTTAAGAAGAAAGAAAGGTAAAGAGGAATAACAAAAAGAATGATTGAAATTATCAACGCTTCATCTCTTTTTATGATTTTTGCAACCAATGGCCTATCAAACCTTTTGTTTATTCTATCACTTTCATAATCAAAATAATCATTTATAGCAAAAGCACTCATGCTAAGAAGGCTTGGAACCAATAAGCTAGAAATAAAAGTTATCGCATTTAGATTAAAGTTTTTAATAGAACCAAAAGATAAAAGCTCACCAATTAAAACTGCAAAAACAAGCATTAAAGAGTGCTCTACTCTTGTAAGCTTAATGAACCCTTTTGCTAATTGTGAAAATTTTCTTTTCATTTTACTTCTTCTCTGGTATTCTATATTTTGAAAGGATCTTTACAGCAGCTTCCAATGCTTTCTTAACATCTGCTTCGCTTTTTGTTCCTGTGCATATTAGCTTTCCATTCTTGAATAATAACAAAGAAGCTCTTGGTTCTTTTAGCTTAAGTATCGCTCCCGGAAACTGCTCTGGTTCATATTCGACGTTTCTTTGTTCACGAGCAATTCTGAAAAGGTCGATTTGTATATTTAGTTCTGCGCTTGCTACAATATTTTCTATCTTATACCTTATCTTTATCTCTTCTCTTGCCATAACCATCACAATTTTATTTAAAAAGTAAATTTTTTAATACTTTTGAAAGATTGAATAAAAATTTATAAACAGCTTTGTTGAAATAAGATTATGCCAGAAGAAGAAATTGGTGAAGTAACCCATTATTTCACAAAGATTGGAGTTGCTGTTGTAAGAATAAAGAGTGGAGAGCTAAGAAAAGGGGATAGAATAGCAATAAGAGGAAAAACAACAAACTTCCAGCAAGTTGTAAATAGTATGCAGATTCATAACAAGGATGTAGAAGTTGCAAGAGCCGGAGATGAAATTGGACTAAAAGTTGATGAAAGAGTAAGAGAAAAAGATATCGTTTACAAGATAACAGAATAAATTATCTAAAGAACCTTTGAAAGAAGTTACTTTTTACTTGCTTCTGACTTGTTTTATCTAATTCTCTTTCTTCTTTAAAATTTGGATTGTTTAAAGCATTAATTCTTGTTAAGTTATCGATATCTGCTGCAAGCTTTAAAAGAATTTGATAGTTGGCGTTCTTATGCTTTGCAATTTCTCTTCTTATCTCAGCATCGTTTGAAAAAGAAAGTTCATAAAGTATTCTTTGACTTGTGTTTGGATGCTTGCAAATATTCTTAACAATCTTATAGTTTTCTTTATTTTGCATGTAAATCTTTTCAATAACCTCAGCCGGAGTATTTGGGTTAAGGGTTGCATAATATTTTGTAAGCTCACTCTTGTTCCATATTCTTAGAATCGTTGAAGGTTTGATGCTTGGAAGAAGTATTGCTTTTTCAGCAACCTTGCTACTAGAAGGAGCTATCTTCTCAATAACTTCAATGGGGGTATTTGGATTTTCACAAACAGCAAGTCTAACAATTTCTTCTTTATCTTTTGAAAGCATTGTTATTACTCTTTTACTCTTTGTTGTAAATGCAACACCTTCTCTAACAAAGGGGTTTTCATCTTTAGCGAGTATAAAAGAAGTATAAAAATCTTTGTTTTCGTTCCAAGCAACCTCAAGCCTAACTCTCCAATCTTCATCCTTAGCGAGTTGAGCTAAAAGCTCTGGATCTTTTGTTCTTCTTGCAACTATTCTTCTCACATCTGGAAAAAGATCCTTAGCAAGAATTTTTAAAACTTTTTCGTTTGCTCTTTTAGCAACTTCTATTCTAACAGCCAAGCTTTTATCCTTAGCAAGTTTTTCTAGATCTTTAAAATTTTCGTTTTTAGCTACCTCTAGCCTTATTAGCTCTGAGCTTGAGTTTGCGAGCTTTGATAAAATTTCTTTGTTTGAGGTTGTTCTAGCAAGCATCAAAAGCTTATAATTGTCGTTGATTTCAAAGTTTTTGTTTTCTTCTGAAGAAGCATTCTCCATAATTACCACTGGAGAGAATAAAATATTTAATTGAATGGATTTAAATACTTTTTTGTTGACTTTTAGGAAAAGTTGGAAAAAATTTTATTTTTAAAAGAAAAAGAAAATTATGCTTTACCTTCTGATACTCCTTATTTCTTTTTTGTTTGGCTATCTCTTAACATTTTTATTCGGTTGGCTTAGAACAAATATCGAAAGAATAACTTTTGCTTTTCCATTAGGGATATTTGCTTTCTCCGGAACATGCTTTCTTTTTTCTTTTTTATTTGGTGTGGGGCTTTCTTCTCTTATTACTCTTGCTCTATTTTCATTAATTTGCTTCTTGCTCTATAAAAAATTCTACAAAAAAGCAAAAAAACAAAAATGTAAATTTGAAAAACTAACTCTTATAATCCTTCTTCTTACTTTGTTCTATCTAGAACTTTATTATATGCTTGCATTTAGGTTTGATGAAAAAGGAGATATAATCGCTTACAACATGTTTTATCTGGATATGCCTTCCCACATTGTTTTAATAAGCTCGTTTTTAAACCAAAAATTCCCACCAGATTCTATTTATCTTATAAATACTCCTCTCCTTTACCATTTTATCTCTGATTTTTACTCAGCAATTCTCTTAGCGAATGGAAGCAATATAGTGGGCTGTATAAAAACTCCAAATTTTTTCTTGCTTTTCTCTTTAGTTTTTTCAATATTTTTACTCTTTAAAAGTTTGAGTGATGAAAAAACAGCTTCTCTCGCTACTTTCCTTTTCTTATTTTTCTCTCCAGCAATTCTTAACTCATTGCTCTTTGCACTTGGATTTACAAAACCCTACATAAAATTTGGATACAACAGAAGCTTGAATTCTATAATAGACTTTTTTGATATAAGTTCTTTGCCATTTTATTATTTTTCCCAATCATTTATCTATATTTTTGCTGGAGAAAGGTCTATGCTGCTTGGATTTCCAATAGCCATTTTCCTTCTTTTATCGATGTGGAATGGTTCAAGAAAAGATTTCTTTCTTTGCTCTATTCTTCTTGGATTTTCTATATTCTTAAATTATTATGTCTTTGCTTTAACTTCATTTTTCTTCCTTTTCTATTCTATAAAAAGAAAAATTTATTCACCAATTTTTATTTGGCTTCTATTCTCCCTTCCACAAATTGCTTATTCTTATCTTAACTATGGGCAAAAAAAGCCATTTGGATTCTATTTCGATTCAGAATTTTGGGTTTTAGATGAAAACTATGGATTTTTATTAAATCATCTAATCTTTTGGATAAGAACAATTGGGCCAATTCTAATATTTTCGCTTATTGGATTATGGCTTTTTGTTAAGAATGGAAAAATGAAGAGTTGGGTTAAAGAATTTTTCTTGCTAAATTTATTGATTTTCATATTCTTCAACATCTATGGTATTACTAACATGGCAAGTTGGGATGTAAACAAATTGATCATCTATTTCACTTCATTCATTTGCATTTTTGCCTCTTATTCAATTTTAAGGTTAAATAGGATAATAGCTTTCTTAAGCATATTGGTTTTGACTTATCCTTCCTTTTATCTCTTCTTTAGAGATTTCGTAATTTATGGAAGTTATTATACCTTAAGCTACAATACGATTTATCCGATGTTATTCTTTAGAAACGATCTTCAAATTGCACAGTGGATCATAAACAATACAAATAGCTCTTCAGTATTTTTAGTGCTACCAAACGCAACTTCCCATCCAGTAATGCTAACTGGAAGAAAAGTACTACTACAACGCTATGATTTTGCAAGAATTCTTAGTCAGCACACAAGAAATGGGGAAACTCCAGAAGAAATAAAAGAAATTGCTGATAAGATTTTTCTAACAGCAAATTGTACCCTAATAAAAAAATACGGAATTAACTACATTTTTATCGGACCTTCAGAAACACGTGCATATAAAATAAACTTTTCAAAATTTGATAACTTTCAACTAGTATTTAACAAAACAATAGATGGAAAAGAGTTCAGAATTTACAAAGCAAATTGTAGCTAAAGATTTAAAGTAGCAAAAGAAAATAAAAGTATGGAATTTGAAGAAAATTTTGTTGAAACAAAAGGGGTAAGGATTTCTGTTAAGGAAAATGGAAAGGAAATAGGAAGATGTTTTATTTATCTGATAAAAAATGATTTGCACAAAGAACCATATGCTTTGCTTGAAGATGTATTTGTTGATGAAGAGTATAGAAAAAAAGGAATAGGAACACAACTTGTAAAAAGAGCAATAGAATTAGCAAAGAAATTAAATTGCTATAAAATAATCGCAACAAGTAGATTTGAAAGAGAAAATCTGCATGAATGGTATCAAGAGCTTGGATTCAAGAAACATGGCTTAGAGTTTAGAATCGACCTAAAATGAAAATTGGCATTCTTTACTCCGGTGGAAAGGATTCAAACTTAGTTTTGCTAAAGCTTTTTGGAAAGGAAGAAGTAAAAGTTCTTATCTCAATAATACCAAAAAGCATAGAATCTTACATGTTCCATTTTCCAAACGCCAACTTAACAAAGCTTCAGGCAAAAGCTATCGGCTTGCCAATAATCACAAAAACAACAAAAGCTGAAAAAGAAAAAGAACTCGAAGATTTAAAAAAAGCTTTAAAAGAAGCTAAGGAAAAATTCGAAATAGAAGCTATTGCTAGCGGTGCTATAAAATCGAAATATCAAAAAGAAAGAATAGATAGAATAGCTAAGGAGCTTAATCTAGAATCAATTGCTCCACTTTGGCAAATGAACGAAGAAGAAGAGCTAAAGCAAATAATTGCAAGTGGAATAAAAGCTATAATAACTGGTGTTTTTGCTGAAGAGCTTAAAGGATTTCTTGGAAAAGAAATTGAAGAAGTTTATAATGAACTTTTAAAGCTTAAGGGAAGAATAAACATCTCTGGAGAAGGCGGAGAATATGAAACATTTGTTTATGATTCACCAATCTTCAAAAAAAGAATAAAAATTGTTGAAAAAGAAGAATTGAATTTTGGAAGCTATTCTTTGCTAAGAATAAAGAAGGCTGTTTTGGAAAACAAAGACTAATCTCTAATAATTTTTTGATTTCTATCTACTACCCATTCTACTATTTCTTCTGGTATTCTAAGCTCTTTAATTAAGGCTTCTTTGATTTCTTCTTTTGAAAGGTTTTCTTTTTCAAGCTTTTGAGCTAAGTACTTTGCTGTTTCTGCCATTTCCCAAAAGTAAATGATCCAGCGGTCTGTTTGTTTTATAAAATATTCTGGCTTTATAGAGCTCCATGGTTTATAATGCAAAGTAGCTATTCTAACTTCTGAAGCACCATTTTTTAGCAAATAATCTTTAGCTACCCTTAAGCTTTCTCCAGTATCCGCAACATCATCAACTAGCAAAACCTTTTCACCATTTAATTTGTTAGCAAGAGGTTCAACAACTCTTGCTTTCTTTTCCTTTTCAACAATAGAATAATGCTCAACCCTTATGCTTCTAACATCCCTTATTTCCAAAAAATCGCTTAGAAGTCTAGCGATTACCATCCCTCCTCTATTAACGCAAACAATAACCTCTGGTTTGTAACCTGATTCTTTTACTAATTGAGCCAATTCAAGAGAAAGCTCAATTGTTTTTTGTGCATCTACTGTTTCAAATCTAAGCTTTAGAATAGAGAATAATTTTTCTTCCATAAAAAATTACTCTTTTCAAATTTAATAAATTTTACCAAAAATAGCCCCAGGCGGGGATCGAACCCGCGACCTTTTGCTTACCATGCAAACGCTCTACCACTGAGCTACTGGGGCAAATCTCTTTGCTAATTTCTCAAAATCTTTTTTTATTCTTTGCTCACCTTTTATTTTCTTGTTTCTAACTACGAGCTTTCCATCTATTATTACTTCGTTTACATCTTTTGAAGATGCGGAATAAATTATTGAAGAGTATGGGTCATAAAGCGGTAGCATTTGCTCAGTTGGTTTAAACAAAACAAGGTTTGCACTTGCGTTCTCTCTTATTTCATTTTCAAAACCAATTGCTTTAGCTCCTTCTCTTGTCAACATTTGAAACACATCTTTTGCATTTATAGATTTTGCACCGTATAATAACTTTTGAAGAAGTATTGCTTGCTTTGCTTCTCTTAAAATATCTAAGCTATTGTTGCTAGCTGCTCCATCTGTTCCAATTCCAACGTTTAATCCAATTCTTTTCATTAAGCTTACTTTTGCTATTCCATCTGAAAGCTTCATGTTTGAGCTTGGGTTATAAGAAACGTTTACTTTTTTTCTTTGCAATAGAAAAAGCTCTTCTTTTGTTAAATGAACCCCGTGAGCAAGTATAAGTCTTTCATTAAGAAGCCCAAAAGAAGAATATAGCTTAAGCGGATTTCCTAATTCTTTTTTTACCTTTTTAAGAAGCTTTTTTGATTCTCCATAATGGAAATGAACAAGCATGTTGTTTTCTTTTGAAACTTCTGCTATCTCCTTTAGAATCTCTGGTGGGCAAGAATATTCACTATGCGGTGCTATTGCTACTTTTATTCTTTTTTCATTCCTTAGCTTTTTTGCAAGTTTTATTGCTTTACTTATCTTTTCTCTTTTATCTCTTACAACAGTAGATACAACTCCTTTAATTCCCATTTCTTTCATTGCTTTTGCTGTTGCTTCTGGAAAAGCATACATATCATTAAAGAATATTGTGCCACTCTTCAACATCTCAACAATAGCAAATTTTGAAGCAATATAAACATCTTTTGCTGTAAGTCTTTCTTCCAATGGCATTATGATTCTTGTTAGCCATTCTTCAAGCTCGGCATCTTCTGCAATACCTCGAAATAAAACCATTGGAGAGTGGGTATGAAGGTTTACAAAACCAGGAGTTACAACTCTATTCTTTATTTCAATATCATCTCTTAAATTTGTTTTTCCCTTTCCTATTTTCTTTATTTTGCCTTCTTCTATCTCAATAAAACCAAAAAAGTAGTTATCTGGAGTAACAACTAGGGAATCTTTAATTAATATGCCCATATTGATATTTGAAAGAAGAATTTTTAAACTTTATTCCTTCTCCCTTCTCAAAAAAGTTTTATTATCAAATTTCTAAATATTTTTGATAAAATGCTTGTAAAAAAGTTTCCTCCGATTCTAAAAAAATTAAAAAGAGGACCGCAGGTTGTTGTAGCAAAAGACCTTGGAGCAATAGTTGCTTATACTGGAGTAGGAAAAGAAAGCATTGTTGTTGATGCTGGCACAGGAAGTGGTTTTCTTGCAATTTTCTTAGCGAATATTTGCAAAAAAGTTGTTAGCTATGAAATAAGAAAAGATTTTTATGAGCTTGCTCTTGAAAATGTAAAAGAAAGTGGACTAAAAAACATCGAAATAAAAAATAAAGATATCTTTGAAGGAATAGATGAAAAAAACGTTGACCTAATAACTCTTGACCTTCCAAATTCTGAAAAAGTTCTTAAGCATGCAAAAGAGGCTTTAAAAGAAAATGGCTATGTTGTCGGAATTCTTCCAAACATTGAACAGCTAAAAGCTTTTTATGAAGAGCTAAAAAACCTTGGCTTTAAAGAAATCTTTGCTATTGAAACATTTCACAGAGAAATAATGGTAAGAAAAGAAGGAACAAGGCCAGTAAACAAAGAAGTTGTTCATACTTCTTATCTTTGCTTTGGAAGAAAATAAATAGATTAAAAAGGAAAGAAAAATATGCTAAAAATTGGTCATCGCGGAGCTCGTGGAAAGGTTGCAGAAAACACAATTCAAAGTTTTGAAGAGGCAATAAAAGAAGGGGCAAATGCTATTGAGCTAGATGTTAGAGAAACAAAAGATAAAAAGCTTGTTGTTTTCCATGATGAAAAGGTCGATAAGCTAACGAATGCAAAAGGTTATGTAAAAGATTTTACATTGAAGGAGCTAAAGCAATTAAAAGTAAACGGGGTTGGAGAAATTCCAACTCTCGAAGAGGCTCTTGATTTTTTGAAGGATAAAAACATTAAGATTCTTATAGAAATAAAAGAACCCGGAACAGAAGAAAGAGTAATAAAAGAAGTAAAGAAAAGAAAAATCCAAGATAAAGTAATA
>Ga0080004_1150353_pt1 | contig 11186 bp, 10 predicted proteins | sample WasSprMetagenome_FD_69207 | JGI IMG/M metagenome (GOLD analysis project Ga0080004, IMG submission 69207) | Sulfidic aquatic microbial communities from Washburn Spring, Yellowstone National Park, USA - WS (SPADES assembly) (version 2) | ecosystem: Environmental > Aquatic > Thermal springs > Hot...
AAAGGAGTTGAACCACCAGTTTGGATAAGCATGAATGTCCCTGGAGGTCCAGAACATAATCAAAAATATATAGAAAAATATTTTAATAGAATAAAACATATGTAAGAATTTAATTCGGCTGAAAATTAAAAAAAATGCTTAGAGAATCAATATTAAGTCTGACTTTTGATATAGAAATGTGTACAAATTTTCCATATTGGACTAGTATATGGGATCATTGTAAAGGTTTAATAGATGATGAAACTCATCGTTATATTAATGATATCTTAAATATAGCAAGAAAAGAAAATGTTAGATTTCAATTTTTTCTTTTAGGAAGAAGTTTCAAGAATTACAAAAATGTTAACTTATTTAAAAATATCATACGTGAGGGACACTCTATAGGAAACCATACTTATAATCATATAAATATTAAAGCTAAAAGGTTTAAGCAATTACAGACATTTTATATTAAAAACCAAAAATTACTTAAAGGTTTTAAAAACGTTTTTGAAGTTATTCGATATGAAATAGAAAAAACAAATGTTCTTATTCAGAAAAAATTGAGAGTTAATGTTATAGGTTTTAGAGCACCTTATGGATTTGAAAATGGTATTAAAGATTTTCCAAAATTACAATACTTTTTATTGGAAAAAGGCTTTAAATATATTTCTAGTCAGTATAATTTTCCAGTAGGAAAAGTTTCAGATATAATTATTCCTGGGGGTTTCTTAACAAAATCCAACTCCATGAATCTAAAAAAATATAAACCACAAATGAAGGAATTAGAATTGGCTTTGAAGTGGAGCATAAAAAATCTTCAACCCTATAAATATTCTAATGGACTTTTAGAAATGCCTATGATGGGTTTGACTGATGTATGGGCTTTCAGACTTTTAGATTTAGATAAATCTGAATGGCTTCATCTTATAAATCTTGCGATACATTATGCTCACAAAAATTCTTTAATATGTAGTTTAGTATTTCATCCTGCAATTTTAGCAGTAAAGGACCCACACCTTGAAACTATTAAGTTCATTTTAGAAGAGGCGAGAAGAGAATCCATAAAAGTTCTCACAAATGATGATATAGTACATATACTTAAAGAAAATAAAAATAAATAAATTATAAGTAAACCTAATACTTACATGTGAAGGTTATCTATTTTAGTTAAAAATAATTTTAATTAACTTTAACTTTAAGAATATTCTTATAAAGTTGACATCCTATTTTTTATCCTTGTAATGGATAAGCTTAAATATCATTAAAATTATTCCATAAAATATGAATATGGATTTATATATGTGGGTAGGTTATCCAGTATCGCCATATTTTGAAAAATGGGTTGGAACATTAGAAGGCATCGATTATATGATAGACAATTTAGTAAAAAAAGGTTTTAATGGAATAGTAATAGGTCCTTTTTCAGCAATGGAAAATCCTGAGGGTAAACGTCAATATGGGCCTTTTAATTCAGAAATATATAGAGAATCTCTTAGACAAAAAATAGGGTCTAATATAATAAAGGCAGACTTTTATCATCCATTTTATCCAACTGAAAAATATTACCGAGATACAATCGTAAAAGCACCTTATGTATCAGGATGCGAAATTTCTGGTAAAAAGTATTTTAAGCAAGTTATGAAGATAGCAAAAGATAGGGGCTTAAAAGTATATTATCTATGGATGTCTGCAACTCCAATAAATGAATTTGCCCCAATAAACACTCAAATAATAACGGATGCTTTTGGTAATAAGAAAGGTTTCGTTTGTATAAATACCCCCGGATTCTTAGAGTACATGGCTGGTTACTTAAAAGATATTTTAGACAATTATTCAGAACTTGACGGGATCATTTTAGATCTTTTGCAATTCCCATCTTATACGGCAGATTTATTGTTTACTTGCTTTTGTGAAGGATGCCGCAATAAGGCAGAAAAGTATGGATATGTCTTTAATGATTTTAAACGAGCGGCCTTAAAAACTTTTTCACAAATTAAGAATTTAGATAGAGAAAGAATTATGCAAATTTCTAATAATGGATTGGGACCTATTGATACAATTGCAGAAATATTTAGTAATGAAGATTTTGTTAATTGGTGGAATTTTAGATTTAGTTCTATTAACGAATTTGCACAATGTGTTCGTGATATAGTTAATGATATTGGCCCATCATTAGAACTTAATATCGATTGTGTATCTCCATCTTTTGCTCCTCTTTTTGGAGTAAATATGAAAAGCTTACGTAAATATGCTGATGTAATTAACCCTAAATTTTATCCATCAGAAGATCTTTTTGGTTGGCGTGGTAGCATAATTTCTTACGCTAATTTTATTAGAGAAAATAGAGAAAAAGAGGTAGATGAATACTTAGCAATTAAATTTTTAGCCAAGCTATTTAACATAGAAGAGTTATCAAAATTTAAAACTCTTATCGAATTAAAGGAAACGCCATTTTCAATTGAACTTTTTAAGAATGAAATAAATAAAGCGATCAATTTAATTAATGATAGAAAAAGAATTAAACCTTGGGTAAGACTTGATTACGCTTTAACTGATGAAATTAAAAATATGATAAAAGCGTTATCTTCTGCTAACTTAGGTGGAGCTATTTTTAGATATTATGCAGCAGCAACTGAAGAAAAACTTAATATAATACAAAAAGAATTTGAAAAATATTAAGGTCTCCATTACAATTAGTAGAAGTAAGTTTAAAAATCGATAAGAAATTAAGATTTACGAGAATTTCTCTTCTGTACTTTAATATAAAGGAAATTTATACAAGTCTTTTTTTATTTTTCTAAATAAAAATAATAAACTCAAAGAGTTTGCTTTAATGGCAATGTCACATAAATACTTCATATCGTTAATTCTATAATTTTACCATCTCTAGCGGATTCTTTAATTGCACATATAATTTGTGTTTGTTTATACCCATCCGTTGCACTACATATTGGCTGAATATTTTTTTGCAAACATTCTATGAAATGTTCATATGGATCTCCTTGGTAAAATTTTGTTTTATGCGGAGATCTTGGTGGAGAAGCAGCTTCAAGTGGTATATTTATTACTCTACTATATTCTTTTATTTCTCTATTTTCCATTTGATAAGACCAATCGCTTTCCCATATTATTCTACATATTACCCCATATTCTTTCAATTTATCTTTAATTTTTATTAAATCATCCAAATTTATTTCTTCATTGAATGATATTTCCATCCCTCTATTTGAAGTTACATAAAAACCCATTGTATGCCATTGAGCATTTATCGTCCCCTTACTTGCATATATGTTAAAGAAACCATCAACTAAATTTGGTTTACTTCTAGCAAGAATCCAATTTGCTTCAAAAATAGCATTAAAATTGTCTTCAAAACTAACTATTGCTTGATAACCATCTGGTGTAAATTTTAAAACTTTTTTGCATGAAACAGCATAAACTTTTTCTGCTTCTTTTTTACAAATCCATCTAATAGCATCCACATCATGACTCATTAAAAAATCTGCAATAGTGGTATTTTTTGCCCATGTTTCTTTTATTCCTCCCCACATTTCTAATGGAACGTCTATTCTATCATTATGAACTATATGTGCAAAAATAGGTTCTCCTATGTATTTTTCGTCCATAATTATTTTTGAAGCAATAAACAACGGATTCCAACGCATACTATAATTTATCATAGCTTTTACTTTAGCTTTTTCAATAGTATTAAGCATTTCTTTTGCATCTTCAATAGTTGTAGCGAAGGGTTTTTCTATAAATAAGTTTTTTCCATATTCGGCAGAAACTATTACAGGATCTTTATGTAAAAAATCTGGAGTTGAAATAACAACAGCATCTATTTCTTCTTCCTTAAGCATTTTTTCATAATTAGAATAATATTTAGCATTAATAATATTAGCTAAATTCTTAGCTTTTTCTTCAACTATGTCTGCTATTGCTACAACTTCACTCTTAGGATTTTCTTTAAAAGATTTTGCATGCGTATGACCCATAATTCCAGCACCAATTATTCCAATTCTTATTTTATTCATTTTTAATCTCTCCTCCTTTTCATCAAATAAATCTTAACTAAAAATAAGCTATAAATTTATTTCTTTTATTATGAAGGCAAAGAAACCGGTGCTGTAGGAAAAACAGCAACGTTTAATTCTTTATTTTCAAGTTGTTCATCTTTTATTACTTCTTCAAAACTTTTACATAAATATACATCTTTGCATTTACCAAAAATATGATTTACTTCCTTATAACTTAAATTTTGGGTAATAATCACTAGTTTTTTATCTTTTAAAACATATTTGATTCTCTCTCTTATTGCTTCTTCATACTTGCCGCCTGGATTACTGAGAAGATGATATCCTAATCTATCTCGAGCATTAATACTCATTAATACTCTTCCATCTTTCTTAACGAAATCGGTTATTCCTGTAAAAAGGGCCTTAATAGCTACAATAAGGCTAATATCTAATGGAAACGCATTTATTATAGCAACATCTGCTTGTTGAGTAATTGAAATTTTATACATTTCTTTAGCAATCTTTACTCCTTCTCTAAAAGCTTTGATTGGATCCCCTATGAAAATTTTTGCTGTTTCTGCTTTATTATTTATCACGGTATTAATTATAATATTTAGTCCTGCCTTTCTTGCATATTCATCTATGTCTTTTCTATTTTCATTTTCATATATCTCTGCAAGTTTTCCTGGAATTCTATGATTATAATCTATGCTTTTAAGACTAGATACGCCTGGCATAATAATTTTTCCTCCACCTCCGAAACCAGCATCTGCATGAGGTATTATACATCCTATCCCAATCTTAAAATCAGCATTTGCAACAAATTCATTAAGCTCTATAGGAGTGCCACGCGAAGTTTCACCTAAGTAAACTAATCTTTCAAATGGATTATGATTTAGTATTCTTACTTTTTTTAAAATCTCCTTACCAAATTTTTCTTCTATCTCTTTACCTGTCATAGGCCTATGAGCGCCAAGAGCAATTATTATTTCTACATTCTCTTCCGGTACTCCTCTATTCTTTAATTCTTTGAGCACATATGGAAGAAGTTTTTTAACATTTGTTGGACGAGTAATATCGTCACATATTATTGCTACTTTCATTTTATTATTAATCATGTCAGAAATTCTCTTTGTTCCTATGGGATTCATAAAGCTTTTAGAAACTTCTTCATTGGAAATGGCAGGATGGTCTGAAATATCGTATATTTTTACATTCCATTTAGATGGTACAATAATATTTTTTTCTTTTTTACCAATTTTAAGTTTGACTATATTATTAGGCATATTCTTTCACCAAAAATAACAACAATAAATTTATCTTATCTTTCATTCTTTAAGCACCTTTATTTCATATAATTTTACTTTTATGGCTTTATTATAACTTTTATTGTTTCTTCTCTATTTTTAGAAAGAGTCTCAAATCCTTTTAATACTTCTTTTAATGGAAAAACATGTGTTATTAATGGTTTTAAATTTACTTTCCCTTCAGATATTAATTTTAATGCTATTCTAAAATCTAATGGAGTATATCCATAAGAACCAATTATTTGTTTTTCTTTTGTAACAATATCTAGCATATCCAATTCCATTTTTTAACCAACATGCCTATTACTATTACACTTCCACCTTTCTTTATCATATCGATAGCTTGTTGCACAGTTTTTGAATTCCAACAGCTTCAAATGCAACATCTATACCTTTACAATTTGTTAATTCCATAACTTTTTCAATAGGGTCTATTTCTTTTGCATTAATTAAAATATTTGCACCAATTTTTTCAGCTAATTTTAATTTAGATTCTCTTAATCCAGAGCATATTATTCTTCCAGCACCACTTATTTTTGCTGCTTGTAAAGTACATAAACCTATTACACCTGTTCCAATTATAGCTACATAATCATTTATTTTCATATTAGCTAAATTTGTAGCATGAACTCCAACAGCCATTGGTTTTACCATGCTTGCTTCTTCAAAAGATAAATCTCCTTTCAGAAATTCCTTCATATGCATGAAGTTCAGAACCATATATTCCAACAGCTTTAACTTTTATAAGAACATCATTTTCTTTTATTTCTGGTTCAGGCACATCTTCTATTCTAATATCTTTACCTCCATACCATATTGCAGCTTTCATAAATAATTTATTTTTATGCAATAATATATATTTTCTATTTTTCGATTTTTATACCACCATAATAATTTAATAAAAATATGACTTCTATTAAGATTTAGAGGATGTTACTGGAAGTATTTAGTAATTATTATATATGGAATATCTGATTTAAATAAAAAATCAAAATAGTAAAAATCTTTGTTAAATTTATAAAAATTTTAGAGACCAAAACCAATATTTTAATGATCACTTTCATACTTTAATATATTTAAGTAATGTTCAGAATATAGCTATGAATACTGAATTAGACATAGTTATTTAAACCTAGCAATGTAATTGAAATTTCTTTCAAATACTCATATAAACATTTAAGTAATATAAAATGAAGAAAATCTGCAGAATATATAATAAGATCTAGTAGCTTCAAAAAGATTAAGAAGAATGAAATTATTCAATGGTTTTTCAAAAATAATGTAAGATTTTGTACATATGATCATAATTAACAGAAAATTTTAAACTAAAAATTTAACTTATTTTTTTCTTTAAAACCACTTCACTATTCTTTAAAATACCTATTTCCAAATCTTTTCCATATTCTTTACAAGCTTCTAAAGCTTTTTCAATATTATATATTTTAGTAACTCCAAGCCATTTGCACATCTCTTCTGTTAAGCCATCTGAAAATATTAAAATTTTTGCTTTTTCTTTTATTTTCGCAAGAACCATCATAATAGATGCTGCTACACCATCTTTTATTTTACCTTCTTTAAATTTTTCTTCTATCTCTTTATAACTAAGTTTTCCAAATCTTTTAAAAGCTTCTATATGCACATTTCCTGCAGAAATGCCTTCATAGCATGGTGTAACTAAAATTATTGTTCCTCCATTTTTTATAGCTAAATAACTTGATACAATAGCTTTACCTGCTACCCAATAATCTAAATCCATAGGGTGAGAACTTGCTATTATCACATCTACTTCTTTAGGAATTCTATGACAATATGTTTTTTCAGCAATTTTAACTCCTTCTCTATGAGCTTTTATAAAATCTCCTGAAAAAGCTTTAACTATTTTTCCTTTTTTATTTAATACAACATTCAATATCATATCTAAACCAACATTTTTAGCGACTTCTTCCATTTCTTTACGCATAGGATTTTCAACATTCCCTAAAAGCTCTTTAGGATCATATTTTGCAGAAATTAAATGAGTAGCTGCTGTAGTTTCTTCTCCACTTACTCCAGGTTGAATGATTTTTGCTCCTCCAGACCATCCTGAAAGATTATGTGGCATTATAGTTCCAACTCCTATTTTTACATCAGAATTTAATACTTCATTATTAATCCATATAGGAGTTCCTTGAGGAGTATCCCCTAAGTATGTAAGTTTCTTCTTATTTTTAAATTCATGATTAATAATTCTTATTTTATCCGCTATACTACCATATTTTTCATAAATTTCAGAAATCGTTAATGGACGATGCGTGCCTAAAGCTATAACAATTTTAATGTTATCTTTTTTAACACCATGTTCTTTTAATTCTTTAAGGATAATTCTCATTATTATATTACAAGGAGTTGGTCTTGTTAAATCATCTCCGATTAAAACAATTTTATCATTAGGATTAATTAAAGATTTAATATCCAGCGATTCTATTGGATTATTGATAGCATTCCTAATTTCTTTATATTCATTTTTTACTGAAGCTATGTTAGCTATATCTGAAATGAAAGCTAGGTTTTTTCTTTTTATTTTTAATAATATTTTTCTTTTCCCATATGGAATTATTATTTTTTCATTCATTATAATCGTAAAAATAAGAAATTAAAAAATATATTAATTTTTATTCATAAATTGAGAGTTAAAGATAAACTGTTGAATATAATACTAAAATTTTTAGATATTTTCTTGTACTAATTCTAAAAATTATCTTTTTATTGCTCCTGATAGTAATCCTTTTACCATATATTTTCTAGTTGCGTAATAGAATATTATTGGAGGAATGGAGTATATTGTTGACTCTGCCATAAGCAGACCCCATGGAATAGTATCGCTTGCTAAAAACCACATAAGACCTAAAGGTAAAGTAAACATTTCAGCTCCAGAAGTAAGTATTAAAACATATAATAATTCATTCCATGCAAATAAAAATACGTATGTAGCTAAAGCTGCTAACATTGATGTTGAAAGGGGAAGCATTATCCTTACAAAGGCTTGTGCTTTACTTACACCATCAATTAAAGCAGCTTCCAAAATTTCTATCGGAATTTCTCTAAAATGCTCACTAAGAACCCATATACAAAAAGGTGAAGTGAAAGTAGTTACTGCTATGATTACTGACATATAAGAGTTTATTAATCCATAATAGACCATCATCCTAAAGAATGGAATGGCAAGAAAAGAATATGGAATTATATATGTAAATATTGCCATTCTCTGTACAATTCTATTTCCTATAAAATTGATTCTAGCAATAGCATAACTACATGTTGTACTTACTAATAATGCTAATATTGTAGAGCCTAATGCAATAATAATGGTATTAAACAATTGACGATAAAATAATGTAGTTAAGTAATGTGTTTGTGTAATAACTCCAATGTAGTTCTCTAATGTTGGATTTAAAACGATAATAGACGGTGAAAAAATTTCAATAGGGTTTCTGAGAGATGTAACTAACATCCAATAAATTGGAAAAAGCGAGAATAAAAGAATAAAGAGCGAAGGAATGTAAACAAGTAAGGAATGTATCTTTTTCATGTTAGCTCACCTGATCATTCTAAAAAGCAATAATAATAGTATAATAACTATAGGTAATATAAATGTAATTATTGAAGAGGCCATTCCGAAATCACCTACAAAAAATGCATATCTATAAGCTAATGTTGCAAGAACATTAGTTGTTTGCGCTGGACCTCCACCAGTTAAAACATAGACTGTATTAAAATCTCCCATAGTCCATATTGTTGAAAGTAAAACACATATTATATACAATGGCTTAATTAAAGGTAATGTTATATATCTAAAAGTTTTCCATACGCCACCCCCATCGATAGAACATGCTTCATAAAGTTCTCGTGGAATACTTTTAACACCGCCTAAAAATATAACTGTCCAGAATGGCAACCATTTCCATATATGAAACATTATTATCGAAAACATAGCAGTTTCATATTGTGAAAGCCATTTAACCTTTGATAAACCAATTTCAGAAAGAATTTGATTAATTATCCCCATATCAGTATCAAGTATCCAACGAAAATTTAAAAGGGCTGAAACTGTTGGTATTGCCCAAGGAAGTAAGAAAAGAATTTCAACTATTGTTCTTCCTTTAAAATCTTTATTTAAGTAATTAGCTATGAGTAAAGCTAATACTAGCTTAATATTTACAGCAATACCAACAAAGAGAGCAGTATTTAATAATGCTCTACCATAATCTAAAGAAGAGGCCAACGTAATAAAATTTTTAATACCTATAAACTTATGCTCAGTGCCAATTTTTGCCTCATAAAAACTTAATGATATCTCTTCTATTAAAGGACTTATAACAAAAAAAATAAAGAAAAATATAAAAGGAAGTACAAAAATTATCCCTAAAGTATTTTCAGAGATTTTCATAGGGATCTAACTTCTACGCAAATTCTTCAAAGGTCTTCTTTAGATCATTTAAAGCTTCATCAATAGCTTTTTCAGCAGTCCATTTTTCAACAACTACTCTTCCTATCATTCTATGCCATTTGTGTTCAATTACGAATTTTGCATAAGCAGGATGCATTTGCCAATTAACTGGTACCATTGAACGCTTAAAGTATTTCGTTGCAGCGGTTATATGCGGATCTTTAGGATCATTAAAGTAAGGGTCTTCTAGAGCACTTTTATACATAGGATGGAATCTACCAAGCATTGATTTAGTATATAGTAGATAATTTTCAGGTTTGCATAAAAATTTTAAGAATTCTTTAGCTTCTTCAACATTTTTTGCACCCTTAGGGATTATGACCGGATAAATAGTATAAGAAGTCGGCGTTTCTTTACCTGTTGGTCCATTTGGCCAAGGACAAGTAGCTGTAAGATTATAGTAAGCATCTCTTGCATTTTCATAAAGCCAACGTGGTATACTCAAAGTTCCATTCATGGTCATAATTATACTTTTACCCTGAAACGCTTTATTATTGTCTGGATCGCCCCATTCTATAACACCAGATGGCATATATCCTGAGAAATATAAGTTCGAAAGCCATTCTAAAGCATCTATCATTCTTTTACGATTTTCTTCAGTTATATTTAATTTTCCATCAGGAGTTAGTAGTCTTACATCATAAGCTAACATTAAAACTTCCCAAGGCCATGCAGTATCAAATTCTGCCCTATCTGATAATGTCCAACCTATAGCTGGTACGCCAGTGGCATCTTGAGCTTTTTTGAATGATTCCCAAAATCCATTCCAATCCGTTGGAGGTTCATCATACCCTGCCTTTTTAAGCAAATCTTTCCAATAGTGCATATAAGTAGCATAGAAGTTTAATGGAATAGCATAATAACTTCTTTTTCCAGTCTTACTATTATAAAGATATACTGATTCTAATGCTGCTGATAGAAGATCTCCTTTAATTTCATCCATTATATCACTAACATCTTCAAGTAAACCTCTATAAGCAAGGTGACACATTTCATGTGAAAGGACTTCTGTGATATCGGGTACTACACCTGCTTCTATTCCCGCTGTAAGTTTCCTTGAAATATCAGTGGAAGAGTAACCAGTCCATTCTATACTTATCCCCGTTTCCTTCTCAAATTTTCTTATCAATTCGAGTAATGTTGCTTTTTCAACAGGAGAATACTCGACAGTCCACCAAACAACCAATTTTCTAGTTGTCGGCGTAGGCGTTACAGTTTGTACTACTGTTTTTTCCTCAGTTCTTACGATTGTTGTTCCAGGTAGTGTTTCCGTTCTTACTGTTGGAACTGTTGTTACAACTGTAGTAGGTGTTGGAGGTGGTGGTTTTGTTAATTCAGAAACACCATAACCAATTGCTGCAGCAGCTGCTGCAACTACTGCACCTGCACCAACAT
>Ga0080004_1223689_pt1 | contig 11183 bp, 16 predicted proteins | sample WasSprMetagenome_FD_69207 | JGI IMG/M metagenome (GOLD analysis project Ga0080004, IMG submission 69207) | Sulfidic aquatic microbial communities from Washburn Spring, Yellowstone National Park, USA - WS (SPADES assembly) (version 2) | ecosystem: Environmental > Aquatic > Thermal springs > Hot...
ATCTTTACAATAACTTGCTAGTATTTCACAAGCAAGCATCAAGTCACTTTCTTCTCCAATAAAAATTCCACTCGGTCCTTTGCTTTTTGGCTTTAGAACAATATAGCTTCTCATTTTTTCCAAAAGCTTGCTTTCGCCTTCATTTCTCCCAAGAATTAGCTTAGATTTTCCAATTCTAAAATGTCTTCCTATTTTTAGCAATTCAACATCTTCTGTAGTAAAGTTTGGATTATGTTCCATTAAATCTTTCAACCTCTTTGAAAACATTGGGTCTGTAAGCAAACAACCACCAGCAGGCTGAGAATAAAGTGATATTCCTAAATCTTTAACCAATTGAAGTTGTTTTTTTCTTGCTCTACCTTTAATATCCAAAAGCTTCTCTCTATCTATTAAACCTTTATTTTCTGGTATAGTCTCTGGAAGAAGCTTTGCAGATAAAGGTCTCACAACCAATCCTTCTACGCCAGCTTCTTTTTCTATTAATTTCAATTTATCCAAAGTTTGAGAAAAGCTTCTTTGGTTCAAGACTTCTCCAGTAGCTATAAAATCAGCATTTTCTTCTTCTAAAAATTTCTTTGCAATCTTGTACATGTAAATCTTACAATCAATGCAAGGATTTATTTGTTTTCCATAACCAAACTTAGGATTTTTTACAATTTGTAAGTAATCGTCTTTTGCTTCGTAAACGATAACCTTAGCTTCTTTCTTTATCTCATTCAAAACAGCCTCATTAATCTTGTTGAATGGTGTCTTGATAACCAAAACGATAACCTCTATACCCACTTTTTTTAACAAATGGAATGCTAATAGGCTGTCTATACCAGTTGAAAATAGCAATACTGCTTTTACCATAAAACCACTTTTCATGAAGTTAAGGGCCGCGACCGGGACAAAATTAGCTACTTCTAGGTCCCCTATGTTATTTTTTGTATTAAAGTTTAAATACATTTGTGGCTCATCATTGAATATGAACACGGAGATATCAGCAAAAGTAAAACAAATAGCAAAATTCCACAAAGACTATGAAGAAGAATTTCTCAAAGATAGAATTAAGAATAAGAAATTGTACTTAAGTTCTCCGAAGGACGCTCTTTTCTTTATTTTCTCTTATTCCTTTTATCAAGGAAGAATCGATGAATTATCTCATCAATTTGAAGAAAGAGCTAGAAATACAGTTAATCTATTCTTGGAAAATAATGATATTTTATCTATTTCAGCATCAAGAATAACTGACAAAGATGTACTAAAAAATCGTTACAAGAGCTTATACAATAAATTAGAGGAAAACGGTGTAAATAAAGAGGGAGATAGATTAATGGTTTTAAGCCTTATTAACTTCATACAGTCTAATAATCAAAAGAACATAGTAAAGTTTATAATCGAAAAAATAGAATCAAATGCAATTTCCGAAGCTTATAAGAAACTTGATGAAATATACTCAATAGGACCCAAAGTTGCATCTTTCATTTTGAGAGACATTGTTTACATCTATGAATTGGAAAAGAATCTCAACAAAAATGATTAATATTTTTTACAACCGATTGACACATGGGTTCATAAAGTCTCTAAAATGATAGGATTAATAAATAAAGATAAGTCTTACAAAGACGAGGCGAAAGATATTACAAATAGATGTTTTGAGTTCGGAGTAAATCCAATACACTATAACCAAGGCGCATGGTATATAGGAACTCACTCACTAGAAATTTTATTGAGAAACATTAAATTATTGGAATAAAATTTTCTTCTTTTTATAAGGAATAAGTAAACTCAATCAAAAAGTACCCAGATTTTTAAACTAATTTTTTAATTGCTTTTCTGTTAATATTTTCAACTTTTTGAGATATTTCATCTTTCTTTTCAAAATCTTCAATCTTGATACATAGTAATTCCAAAGACCTTGCCAATATAATTTTACTAACCTTTTTGATTCTTTATCCAAACAATCCCAGCATTTTTTACTTTCTTCTATTTTTCTAATTTTTCTCACACTAATTCCAGAGATTTTTGAAATTTTAATTGTAGAAACTCCAAAAACAACTCTTATAATTTTCAAAATCTCTCCAGGAGAGATATAAACATCTTCCCAATTATCTAGTGCCCATTTCCATTTTGGTTTATTAGTTGTATGAATTATAGATTCCTTTTTTCTGTATTTTTCTTTCAACCTACCCATTAAAAAGTCGGTGTTTTGCGTATAATCTATGTACTGATGGAGTGAAGGATTTATTCCTAGATATTTTTCTGCCTTTTCAAAATCTATTGTATGAGAAGGAATAAACTTGTGTAGAACTTCATGAAAAAATGCATTAACTAACTCTTTTTTGTTGCTTAACAGTTTTTCTGAGAGGTAGATAGTATTCTTTTTGAAATCGTACTTACCGAGACATTTTCTTAACAGTTTAAATTTTACTTCTTTTATTCCAAATTTCTTTGCTATTTTGTTTAATACTGATAATATCTTTTCTTTTTCTCTCTGCATATTGAATTATTAAATTATAGTTTTAAGCTACTAGATTTATTTAAATTTTATTGAGAATAAAACTTATATTTGAGAAGTATAAATTAAAAAATGGATGGAACATCATATAAAGAAAATTATTATCTCAAGTTTTATCAAATGATAGACGAAAAAGCTAACGATATAGCAAAGAAAATTTCAAATAATGAAAATGTTACAAGCGATGTTCTCCAGTTTATCAATGAAATTTATAATGAAGTAGCTTCTTACAAGGAGTATTTTCATGATGATAAATTTGAAGCAGCATACCATGAGCCTATAACATCTTATTTGGAATTTTTCATTGCTAGAATTTTGTATCATTTCTCGGAAATTAAGAAACTCGGTTGGAAAATTTATCTTAGAAGGCAAGTTGGTAAAAAGCCTTATAGAGTAGCTCCAGATATTAGAATAGAAAAGAATGGGAAAACTATAGCAATAATAGAAATAAAGGCCAAAGTCGGATGGGCACAAGGAATGTTCTCAGAACAAAGATTTAAAAAATATGAAAAGAGGAGTAGGAAGATTATAGATAGGTTTAGAAAAACATTAGAAAAATACAAAAATCTATTCAATATTGATTATTCAAAAATATTTTTACTCATTCCTTCTCTCAGGGAGGCTCATAAAAAGATTCACAATGAATCATTCGGAAAACATAGAGATTGGACCTCAAAATCGACTGGATTAAGTAAAGAAAACATAATTGTTCTCTCTGAGAATCTTGAACTTGAATTAGAAGAAAAAGAAGTAGACCGATATAAATTATCCCCCACCAATTATTTTGAGAATATGATTAAGAAATTAGAAAGATTACAATAATTTTTTGGCTATTGGTAAAATTTTTTGATAAACATTTTCTCCTTCTTTTGTTAATTCAACTCTATTTTCTTGAACTCTGACTAAACCTTCTTTTTCGAAATCCTTCAGAATTCTCTTTACTCCAGTAAAAGAAGTTATCATTCTCTGTTCCATTCTGGTTTAAATTTGTTGATGAGAATTCTTTCGAGCAATTTTCTGTCTGGTTTTTTAACGCTCAAAAATTCATCTCTTTTAATGAATAACCTTACTTTTAGCTTGGTTATTGCTCTTTCTTCCAGAAAATAAACGAAAATCTTATTGTCATTAAGAATTGACTTATGAATTAATTTGTTTATCCTTTCACTTGTTTGTGCCCCCTTTGGTGGTATTTCATAGTTTCTCATTCTCTTTCTAAAATTCTCGCATTCACCAACATACTTGATAGTATTATTTTCGCATAAAATGTAAACTCCAGGCTTTTTATAGTCAGAAGCATCACCACCAATAAATTTTATTTTTCGTCTTTTCTTTCGATTAATTTCAAAACTTCCTACCTTCTTAAAACCAAGTCTTTCAAGCATAAATTAGTTAAAGACTAGCCTTAAATCCAATTTACTCTTTGCTATACTTTTCATCAAAGAAAAACTTTAATTTGTGATTAGAAGGAAAAGAGATTAAAAATTGCAAATGAGAATACAACGTAAAACTTTATGTGATTTAAAAATTGAAAGTGTGATAAAAGAACGAAAAGAAAAACATAAAAGTAGAAAAGAGATTAAGTCAGGATTACCTGAAATTTTGCAGTTGTTAAAATTGTTAGAACGTATAGAAAAAACATGGAAGTTCTAGTTATTCTAGGCTGAGAATCACTATTATGCTCTTTAACCCTTCAACTCAAACAATTTATTACTTGGATTGTTTAAGGATGGTATTAAGGTTTAGTTTTTCTACCGTTACTTTAATAGCTTCTCTTGCGATTTCAGAAAGATACGGCTCTATTTTTTCTTTCTCGAGATCTGCTTTTGGATGAGCTAGAGTATTTCTTATAGAAGAAAAACTCCATTCTCTTTGATTTATTATTAATTTTACATTCCTTGTGCTTCTCTCACCAAACAATTTTTCCCAAACAGAATGAGAATAGACTATAGCTTCTACAAATCTTTCTTCAAGATAAGCTGTTAAAGAAGCACTTAGGTGGAATAAAGACAGTTCAATGATTCTCTCTCCATCTTTTTCTAACATTATTTTAGTCATCATGCCCAAATGTTCTTTTATTTTTTCATCTTTTTCTAATCTTTTCATAAAATCAAGCGGATGCGTACCGAGAATAGAAAATAATTCCAATTCTCTGTTTTTTCGTTTAAGAAAAGGAATGAGCAAACATATATAACCGGAAAGAATGAAAAGGAGAGCAAAAAAGTTAAAGTTAGAAACAACACCAGCATAGCCGATAAGGAGAATTAACAAATAGAACTCTTCCCTAGCCATAGGCTCTATGGGTAGGTAAAGATTTCCTACTAATTTACTTTTAGAGATTCTATATACAAAATACTTATCCTTTGGGAAACACAGCCTAACATACAGAAATACAATGATGAGTAGGAATATAAGGAGTAATAAGAGGGAATAACTACTAACTACACTCAAGGAAAATATCATGATTCCACTTAAGATAAAGGCATTTGTTGAGAAAAAGAGGTAATTGTAAAATTTATAAAAGAACTTTTTTCTGATATCGAACAGCAAAAGAGTAATTTCAGCAAAGAGTAAGAAATAAATTATTTTAAAGAAATAATGAATGTCGAATTGGAAGAAATGAAAATAATAGAAAATGTAAGGTACAAGAAATCCGACAACTATGCTAAGAGTTATAATTGTTCTCTCTTCCATAAAAGTTAGTTAATGCTAAGTTATTTATTAACAAGATACGTGAGTATTTTTTGTTCAAGTATAAAAGTTTTTTAAATAGACAAGGAAAATCTGATTATGACAAAAGTAAATGGTGATAACAAACTAAAGTGGATCCTTGTAGGTCTTGTTATCGGTATCGCTATATCAATAGTAACTTCAATAGTTATGAATTACTTCCTTCCACCTGGCACTATTATTTTTGAACCGCCAAGTAAATGCTTCACCAAGGAAAAAGTTACACAGCTATTCACCGGAAAGTTAGAGTCGATTGAAACTGAATCACGAGCAGAAGGCAAAGATATTGTATGCAAGTTGGAGGGAGAACCAGCTTATTCTAACCACATATGGTATGGCGTAGCAACTTGTAGTTGGTCGGTAGGATCACAAACCCAAGGATTCTACATTCTTCCACGTTGGCATCCAAGAATACATCTAATTCTCCTTGATGATGTAGGATGGGTTCAGTGTGACAATACTGTATATTATTACATTGAAAGAGCTAAGTAGGAAAAATTTAGTGAAATACCCTTATGATAATGTTATAAATCGTTTTGAGATATCCATATAGATAAGCAATCATATCTTCAAATACTGTTGGCTTTCTTCCGCCTTTTATAAACTCTGGATATTCATAATATTCCATTGAGTTAAAGGCATTCCAAACATACACATAAGGATAAGTTCTGCTTTCATAATAAGAAAATGGCATTTGCCATGTTGAATCTAGCTCGACCCATTTTCTTTCCTGCCAATAAATTTGATATAATGGTATTGTCTTTCTCAAATCTTTTGAAGGATCATATAAAGCTATTTTTTCTGGCAATTTTGTGTGATTTATTGTAACATCGTTCAAAATAACATATTTAGAATTTAATATTGTAGAGTTTCTGGTGTCAAAAATTTTAAAATTGAACCATTCGCTTGGCAATTTACTCGCCTCTATTATGTTCCAACAATGTCCACCATCGCTTACACCATCATAATTAAGATCAACCTCACCACATACCATGTAAACTGTTTCATTTGGAATATAGCCATGTGTTTTATAGAGTAAAGCCTCCAGTAAAGATTGTAATAGTATTGCATGATCTTCACAGTCTCCTGTACCCAATGTTATTGTTTGTTCTGGAGTTTGCCAATAGTCTTCAACACCCCATCTATCTTTGTCGTAAACATAAACTATGGAAGAAACGTAATAATAGACCCTATCAAAATTTCTACCAAATTTTTCGATACTATAATCTCCATTTGTAAGTTCATCTAATTTTGCTAGAACGATTGGATTGAATGGTGTTATGTATTTTTGTGCCATGTTATAAAGCCCTGTTGTTTGAACGCAAGCATGATTTATTGCTGTTTGTCCTTTAGGACAAGTTAATTTCATACAAAATCGATTTGAACAAATTTCATCGCTCTTACAGTCATAATCCGTTAAACATTCGTACTTTATACAAATATGATTTTGAATGTAACCATCAGGACAGTAAATAGGAATACACTTCCCATTCACACATTGCTTATCATAATCGCAGTCCTTCGAGTCTCTACATTCTTTGCATTCATGATTAATAATAAATCCAAATGGACAGTATATGTCTACGCATTTTCTATCTACACATCTTTTGTTAGGTGCACAATCAAAATCAGTAAAACATTCGTATTGCTTGCATATGTGATCTTCTATGTACCCATTCGGGCAATTAATCTTGTAACACTTATTATTAGAACAAAACTCGTCAAATTTGCAATCAAAAGAGGTATAACACTCTATTTTTAATAATGTCTCATTTCCAAATTTCGTTTTATTCTCTGATGTTTGTGTCCTATTTTCTAATCCGCCGTGCTCCGGATAAGGTCTCAAGTATATGTCTACCCGCTTAAACTGCAATTGATAATTTGCATAAAAATATGAAGAAAATATCAAAATAGAAGCTATTATAGTTGCAATTAAAATTGGGTTTTGAATAAACCCTTTCATAATTATTTTTGATAAAGTAACATTAATTAGCAATGAATCGTGATAGAGCTCTTATCAAAGATTTTATAAGTTTTTTGATTCGACTATAAAATTGTCTTTCGCGAAATTTGCTGCTCTATTTTCATTTTCTTCTCCTCATACCAATAGTATACCCAACTATCCCTGCAACTGATATAGTAATTAAAACCACGATAATACTATATCCTCTTAATCTATTGTAAAATTCGTTCCTTTCTTTTATAGAAATACAGGTAGGTATTTGATTGATGTAATCACAATATTCGTCGGGAGAACATGATTTCACTTCTTTCCAAGATGTGCAATATTCATCACATTCCAGGATTTTATTACCTAAACATGTTCTTTGACCTCTAGTACAAAAAGCATCAGGTTTATCACACTTACCTTCTTTAGTAAATGTTATGAAGGCTTCAGCTCGATTAGTAGTACCCATTGCTACTACTATAACCTTTACTGTATTAGAGCCATAAGGACAACTAACTGAGATTTTTTTCTCTACTATTGAATTAGCTTCTATAGAAAATATATCGGTAGGCTCAATCTGCTTACAAGTAGATGATTCTATATAAGCATAAAAATTTGCAGTTTCTCCTGTATTTTTAACCTTCAGAATAATATATTCCTCTGAGTAATTTAAGGCAAGTATTTTTGGATTTCCTATAGGTTGGTAAATTTCAAGTTGAGATACTGCTACAGTCGGTATAAAAATAATAGATACAATAGCGACATCGATTAAAATTGTCTTTTCTTGAACTTGTTGTTTCATTGTTTACACCTTTCCAAACATTGATTATACGAAATTGCACACCCATCTTTACATAATCCACTAAACCAGCCACTTCCGCACCTTTCATTACAGCTATTAAAATCAGCTTTACAACGTTGTTCACAAGTAAAAGCTACCATTCCACCTGTTATTGTTTCTATATGTGTAAAAATGAACCATAGAACAAAAAGAAGTATTAAGATAATTATTGCAATTATAATTGTTTTACTAGCTCCCATAGTGTAGTTAAGGAGTTAATATATTTAAATTTTTGAACTAAACATCTATTTATGACATCATTTAAAGGAAAATGGATATGGATATATTTATTGATAGTAATCATAGGCTTACCTGTTAGTTATTTTGTTTTTTCTATAATATCAAAAGCATTTTTTATACCTAAACAGCTGGTATTGAGTAGAGAAGATTTTCATATTGTTGAAGCTAGATGGACTCTTGACGCAAGAAGCTGTAGCCAACACATAAATAACTGTCCTTTAGATGTCCCAAGAATAGAAATTTACATAAAACCAAGATCTGATGACCTTGAGCTTATGTGTACTCCTCGTGTTAATGATGATATATATGACACAAAAGTGCTTTTTCCATCCTCCTCATCAGGAAATCAACTTCTGCTTCTGATTTCATCTTCTACTACTGTTTCTCCTTACCGTAAGACTTGTGAAAACCAAAGAATAGAAGTATGTTGTCGACTCGTAAAACAAGAAAGTAGTAATACCTGGACGTGGGTTTCTAATGAGTTTTCTGATTCTGCTACTCTTCAACATTTATGTTAAGCCAAGAAAAATTAAACTATCTTCAACCTTGATATCCCGTTTATTTTTCTTTCCTTCTTTGGAATAATTTTATTAAGAATGGAATTCAATTATAGTACAATTATCTTAGGTGAGTTTGAAAGTTTGGCTTCTGTAGGTGAAATTGAGTCTGTAGAGTAAGATAACCAAAGAAAACTATGCCAATTCCTTATGATTTCTTTCAAAGGCTAACGTTGTTTTGTTGTAATCGCTATCAGGTCTACCTAAATATAAAAGGAGGAATTTTAAAAATACTATCCGAACTTTCTCGATATTAGGAGCTAATTTTTAATCATTTGAATATAATAACTCATCAATGAAGATGCTTCTTTTTGTTAATGGACAGAAGGTGAAAAATAGTAAAGCTTTAAAACTGATGAAAAATTATAAGGTTGAATTTCTTTACTTACCCTGTTGGAAAACTATGATTAAGATCCCTACGGAAATAATTAGTGAAGCTGTGGTTCTTGCTGGAGAGTTAGAAAAGATGGATGAAACCTTTAAATGGAAGTGGGTCTATTCCTACCTACCAGACGTGCAAAGACAGAGATGTGTACTTTTTGTCATTTATAGTCCAACCAAGGATCAAGCATACAAGAGAGGAAGTTACTTTATGCAGAAACTCAGGCTTACAAGATTTAAGAGAATAGAGAAAGGTTACTATTGGGTTGAGGAATACCCATCAAATCTTCATTATAAACACGCAAACAAAATAATTATACTTCCCGAAGATAATGATCTAATCGAGAAAGTAAAAAACTCCTTTAACAACATCCTCAGTTGTGAATATTAAAATTTTTCTTGTTCTTATTATCAATATGTTTCACTTAAATAAAAAATTTAGGTGACTTAAAAACAGAAAAATAATTGAAAACAGGATTTTTTTATATTTAAATTTCTTTGTTAAAAATTTGTTCAAGAATTTAGCATTTTCACTAATTTCTCTCTAAACTCTTTTGGCATTTCATTGCTTTTTAGCAATTGCTCTGTCCTTTTAACCATTGCTTTCAAAACTTCTGGATCTTTAACTAAAAATTCCAAAAACTTATCCAGAAATTCTCTTTTTTCTTTACTTCTTTCTTCCAATTCCATTGCTGCTTTTAAATTCAGAGGCATTCCACAAACTTTACAATAATTGTTTGTTGCTTCATTAACAGTTTTGCATCTAGGACAAACAATTGGTTTTAGTTTTGTCTCCTCTTTAGCTTCTTTAACTTTGGTTATTCCATAAACTTTACTTAATATAGCTTGATCAGTATCTCTTGCCGATAAATGAACATAAATTCCTGCCATTTTGCTGCTTTGTGCCCATCCAGCTATCATTTTCAATTCTTGTTCAGTCAGAATTTTTGCTAGAAAAGTTAATCTAGAATGCCTAAACAAGTATGGAGAAACATCTTTTTTTATTCCAGCTAAATTAGAAACCTTTCTTATCATTTTTGCTAATGCGGCATAAGTCATTGGCTGATATTTACCAACATTGCCTGTTAACACCCATAAGGGAGCTTCTCTATTTTCCTTTAATGGGTGGTTTTCAATCCAATTTGCCAAGTAAGGAGAAGCAACAACCAATCTTAGCTTTCTTGCTCCCGTTTTTCCATGCAAAACAATAAAGCAACCATACTCATCAAAAGTTACATCTAAAATTTGCATCGTTAAAATCTCGCTTGGTCTTGCTGCGCTCTCATACAAAGTTGCTATTAATGCTTTGTCTCTCAAATTATCGCATTTCTCGATCATTGCTTTAACTTTTTCCTCTGTCAGCAAATCTTCTGGTAACTTAGACTCGTTAGCCTTTATATTAACTTTAAACCAATTTACTAGCTTTTCTTTCCCTAGCCACTTGAAAAATTTTCTTAGAACAACTCTGTACATTTGAATCGTCCAAGGAGAAAAATCTTGCTCTTCTATCTTTTTGAGTATGGATATGATATCATCTTTAGTCAGTTTGTTTAGTTCCTTTTTTTCCTAACCATCTGCTAATTTTATGCAAAGTTTCAACGTATCTGCTTATTCTGGATTTGCTTATTCTTTCAGTAAAACAGAACTCGGCAAACTTTTTTATCAATCTTTTATTGGCTTCTGGAATTGTTCTATCTTCTTCTAGCCTCTCCAAATCTTTGATCAATCTTTTATCAGATTCGTGAACATCAATCTTCAGCATAATATTACAGAAATATAAATTTAAATACTTTTAACTCAGAGTTAAGGGCCGCGACCGGGATTTGAACCCGGGCATAGGGCTCCACAGGCCCCCGCGCTGACCAGGCTACGCTATCGCGGCCATGATAGATTATTTTTCTTTTTTAACCTAAAACTTTTTACAAAGATTTTCTTTTAAATCTTCTTTTGTTAAACTTTTACCACTTTTAAGCTCACTCTCAAAAATTT
>Ga0080004_1133046_pt1 | contig 11181 bp, 9 predicted proteins | sample WasSprMetagenome_FD_69207 | JGI IMG/M metagenome (GOLD analysis project Ga0080004, IMG submission 69207) | Sulfidic aquatic microbial communities from Washburn Spring, Yellowstone National Park, USA - WS (SPADES assembly) (version 2) | ecosystem: Environmental > Aquatic > Thermal springs > Hot...
CTTGGTTATGGGCAGCGGGCCGAAGCTGGTCTCCTCTTCAACGAGCTTGTGCGCAAAGGCGAGGTGAAGGCGCCCATCGTCATCGGCCGCGACCATCTCGACTCCGGATCCGTGGCCTCACCCTACCGGGAAACGGAAGGGATGCTCGATGGCTCTGATGCCATTGCGGATTGGCCAATCCTGAATGCCCTTCTCAACGCCGTCTGTGGGGCGACTTGGGTTTCGGTGCACCACGGCGGCGGGGTGGGGATTGGAAAAAGCATCCATGCGGGGATGGTCATCGTCGCCGACGGCACGAAAGCCGCGGATCGAAGGCTGGAACGGGTCCTCACGGTAGACCCAGGTCTAGGCGTGGCCCGCCATGCTGATGCCGGCTACGAAAAGGCCATCCGCGTCGCTAGAGAACGGGGAATCCGGATCCCAAAACTCGAAGACTAGTAAGCGGAAGAGGCCAAGAGGAAAGCGAGGGCGGCGAGGGTTTTGCCGTCGCCTTCTCCCTGCCGGGCGAGCTCCAAAATTTCGCCTTTGGTGAAAAACCGGACCTCCTCGATTTCGCTTGAGGCCACGGCCTTGTCCTCCGTCTTAGCGGCAAAAAGGAAGATGCGCTCCGTGGAATAGCCGGGCGTGGGGTAAATCACCCCTAAAAACCGCGGCCTTAGGGACAAACCCGTTTCCTCGCGAAGCTCTCTTACGGCGCAGGAATACGGTTTTTCTCCGGATTCCAAAGTGCCGGCGGGGATTTCCCAAAGCTCGCGGCCCGCCCCTTCCCGAAATTGACGAACAAGGAGGATTTTTCCCGATCCATCGGTGACGAGGATGGCCACGGCGCCAGGGTGCTGGACGACCTCACGGTAACCGTGGCTAGTGTGGCGGAGAACGACCCGCAGAAGGCGCCCCTGAAAGGCGAGGCTATCCAAGTCTACCCCGGCCGCCTGGCCGCACATAGTTCGCCAATCCCCAAAAACCGAGGAAGAGCCCGCCTACCTGACAAACGAAGGTCAAAAAGTTGAGACCCAAAGTAGGGGTGAGGATTCGCAGGACCATGAGGAAAGGAAGGGCAGCCCCCGCGAAAAGCCCGCTTGCGCCGATCAGGATCAAAAGCCAAGGCCTTTCCCTCATTTGTAGAGCCAGCAAGAGACGAAGTGCCCCGGCGCTGGCTCGAATTCCGGCGGCACCTCCCGGTCACAAACCCCGGGGATCATCTGGGTACAACGCGGATGGAATCGGCATCCCGGCGGAGGATTCACGAGGCTCGGCGGCTCACCCGGCGGAACATCCTTGAACCGCAGAGCGTTCTCGTAGTCCGGATCAGGGATAGCAGCAAGAAGGGCCCGCGTATAAGGATGAAGCGGGTTCTTCACGATCTCCCGCACGTCCGCCTTCTCCACCACCTTGGCCGCATACATGATGAACACCCGCTCCGAGAAGTAACGCACAGTGGAAAGATCGTGGGTGATGTAGATCACTCCCAAATTATGGGCTTTTTGTACCCGCCTTATGAGGTCCAGGATTTCCACACGTACGGAGGCGTCGAGCATGGACACGGGCTCGTCGGCCACGATGAGTTTGGGCCGCAAAACCAAAGCGCGGGCAATCACAAGCCTTTGCTGCTGGCCTCCGGAGAGCATGTGGGGGAACTTGGGAAGAAAATCGTCCACGGGAACAAGGCGCACCTCTTCCAGAACCTCGCGGATGCGGGCCTCGCGCTCCGCCGGCCGACCAACTTTGTTGATGATCATCGGCTCAAGGAGGATGCGGCGCACGTTCATGAACGGGGGCAAAGCTCCATAAGGATCCTGCATCACGTATCCCACTTGACGTCGCAGCCAAGCCAGGTTTTTCGCGTCCACCCGCCGGCCCGCGAACTCCAGCGTCCCCTTCGTCGGAGGCACCAGGCCCAAAATCGTTTTGAGAAGGGTGGTTTTCCCGGAACCGCTTTCGCCCACAATGGTCAAGGCCTCACCATAACGCAAATTGAAGCTAACCCCATCCAAGGCCCGCACATAGCCAATGCGGATGAACCCAAATTTACGGAGTTCGTACCAGGTGTGGAGGTCTTGCACCGAGAGCAAAACGTTGTCCGCGAGCATTGCCATCACCTCGCCAGAAGCCAACAGCGGGCCACCCCGCCGCCGTCCAGGGGAAAAGCAGGCGGGTCCTCCTCGCAACGCTCAAAACGATAAGGACAACGCTGAGCGAAACGGCAGCCCTTCGGCGGGTTGAGGAGGCTCGGGGGCTGGCCAGGGATGAACTCCAAGGTTTTGTCCTCCCGTAAAGTGGGAACGCTAGCCATGAGCTTTTGCGCGTACGGATGCACCGGAGCTTTGTAAAACTTCTCAGCCGGACTGTGCTCCACCAGCTGTCCGGCGTACATCACCAAAACCTCGTCGGCAAGCTCGCTAGAAGTGGCAATATCGTGGGTGATGAGGATGTAAGTTACGTCAAATTCCCGTTTGATCCTTTTAAGCGAATTCATGATGTTGGCCTGGGTGAGCACATCCAAGGCGGAGGTGGGCTCATCGAGGATTATGAGCTCTGGCCGAGTGATGAGGGCCATGGCGATGACGGCGCGCTGCCGCATGCCTCCAGAGAGTTCGAAGGCGTAACGGTTAAGGAAATCCACAGGAAGCCCGACAATCCTGGCTGTCTCCTCTGCCCGCTTGAACGCTTCCTCCCGACTCAGGCCAAGGTGCACGATGAGGGGTTCGGCGATTTGGTAACCTACGCGCAAAACGGGGTTCAACGCGTTCATTGCTGCTTGAGGCACAAAAGAGATCTTGCGCCAGCGAACCTCCCGCCGAAACCATTCCTCGTTCATCTTCATGAGATCCACCCCATCGAGGATGATCTCCCCGGAGAAGGTGTGGACGTTCCGGGGAAGGAGGCGGAGGATAGCCCGGGCCAAGGAGGTCTTGCCGCACCCGGATTCCCCCAACACCGCCAACGACCGCCGCCGCTCCAGGGAAAAGCTCACGTCATCTACCGCCTGAACCACGCCCTTCGTGGTCTGGAAGTAAAGGCGAAGGTTGGAGACGGTAAGAAGAGTCGGGCTAGCGTTGGGTTTATCGTTCAAGGCCTCTTTTGCGGAGATCGGTCGCTCAGCCATAGCTACCCCCTAAAGGCTCCGCAGGCGCGGGTTAAAGATGCGGTCCAAGGTGAAACCGATCATGGCGAAACCAAGCCCGGTAATCATGAGGAGGCCTGCCGGCTCCAAAAGCCAATAATAAAGGCCTTTAAACTGTGCACCCATGCTGTAAGCATCGTTGATGATCTTTCCCCAGGTGGGCAGGATGGGATCGCCTATCCCCAGAACCGCCAAACTGGCTTCAAGGAAAACATAGTCGGGAATAGCCAAGACGAAGCCAGGAATGAGGACTGGGATGAGCCTAGGCAAAAGATAGCGGAAGACGATGCGGAAGTTTCCAGCTCCGTAGGCCTTGGCAGCTTCGATGTACGGAGCCTCCCGCGCCTGCAGGAACATGGCCCGATAATTTTTCTGCCCCCCAAGGCATCCAAACATGAGGAGCGTGGCCAGAATCACCCAAATGCTTCGGGACCAGAGCATGCCCACCAGGATGAGGATGGGCAAAAGCGGAAGAATCATGCGAAGCTCAGTGAGGCGATCGATGAAAATGTCCATCACTCCACCGAACCATGTGCCAATCCCTGAAAGGATGAACTGGATTAGAGCAATACCTACAGCAGCGGTGAAGCCGAAGGCCACAGCTACTGGAGCCCCCCAAAGAAGTCCAATGCTCAGATCGCGCCGCAAGTGATCAGTACCAGCCCACCCATACACCCGGCCATAAACGATGAGTTTTGCCGAAAGATCGGCTCCGGGCTCAAACGTATACACCTCTAGCACAAGCTCATAACGGCCGCGCAAAGCTTGCGCGGGGTTCGCCGGATCAGCAAAAAGGCTCTCCTCCGGAGCCCGACCAAGCCGACGAAGAAGGTTGGAATCCCCGGAAAGAACATATCTTTCCTCACCGCGAAGCGTGCGGGTCCCAAGAGGAATTTCCCGGCCATCAGGCGTACGCCAGCTAAGCACCACTTGGGGAGGAGTTTTCGAGTAAGTGGGCGTGAAAAATATCGCCAGTTCCTGAGGAAAACGCTTGTAAAGGAAATCGAAGGAGAGGCGATAAGTGACCCGCCGAGTACCTTCGCCCAAAGCTTCTTCCGCCTTCTCCGCACGGGAGGTTTCGATCTTTATGGTCTCTGGAAGGCCTGCGCCAAACCAGTTGTACCATTTGGGCGCAGCGTTACGCGGATTCTCCAGCCAGACCACTTCCCCGGCCCGCCAAAGTCGCACTGCTTCAGAATAGGGAATCTTGATCACCGCGTAGATGGACATGACCAAAAGGAGGGAGATGATAACAAGCCCGATCACTGCCGAAGGATGGTATCGGAGTTCGGCCAAGACCCCCTTAAAGCCCATTACGACCTCCTTGTCCCGCCCAGCCGCACCCGGGGATCCAACGCCGCGTAAGCGAAATCCAAAAGGAGCACGGTTATCGCCAAAAGATACCCATAGATCACGTTTGAACCAACAATCACCGGTGTATCCACATGCTGAATGGCATCATAAAGGAGCCGCCCAAGCCCCGGCCAGGCAAACACAGTCTCAGTCACAATTCCTCCCATCCATAGCGAAATCATCATCATCGAAAAGGAGGTGACAATCGGAGGGAGGGTGGGCCGGAGAATATAGCGGCGCTCAATGGCCCGGGAACTCAACCCCTTAGCCTTGGCCATTTCCACATAATCCTCCGAGGAATAGATCAAGAAGAACGTACGCCAGCTGTATAGGCTGGAGAAAATGAGGGCAATGAAAACCGATAACACTGGAAGGACCATGTGTTTTGCCACGCTCAAGGCGTAGCCCAAGGTAGTCGGCGGAGGAGGAGCATCCACGAAACCTCCATAGGGAAGGACACGGAGGGCAGAGGCAAATAAAAGGATTAGAAGGATCCCGTAGAACCATATCGGTGGAGTGGAAACAGGAGCCAAGGCCACGGAAAGCCTATCCACCAGTGATCCATATCGTCGGGAAAGGGCTAACGCCAAGAAGACGGAGACGAAAAACACGAGAAGATCAGCGACTCCCCAAAGGAGGAGGGTATGGGGGAGCCTCTCCACCAGGATCAGCCGGACCTGGTTAGAGCCGCTGTCGCTAGTCATTTGCTCGGCCCGGCCGAAGTTCAAAGTAATCCCCCGCGCCAAATACTCCAAGCTCCGCCAGGGGAAGAAAGGCTTGTCCAGGCCTGCCTGACGTTTAGCGATCTCGATTTGTTTATCCAAAATGGCCTTAAGTTCGCTTGGGGAAAGACGTTGAAGCGCAGGATTGCCCCGGACCGTGTTGTAAACCTGTTCCATGATCTCGGATTCCTTGATCTTGTCCATGTATCCGCCCATGTTGGCGATGATGATGATGAGATAGATGGCCACCACTACGGTTAAGAAGAGAAGCAAACCACGCACGAAGAAATAGGAGAAAAGCCGCTTGAGGTTCTCCATGTTGCTCCTAGGATAACAAAAGGGCGCCGGCGGACAACCACCGGCGCCCCATCCGCTTCCTTTCCACTCTCCGGCCTACTTCACCGCGGTGAATTCAGCCTTGGCGAAGGCCGGGATGGCCACAACCTTGGAAACCGCGACGGCCTCAAGCCGGATCGAGCCCACCGGGAGGGTAGCGGTGACGGAGGTGGGGATGGAGAAAACGAAGAGCCCGTCCTTCACGGCCTCGGCGCGGCCGGAGTAGACCAGGTTCCCCTCAGCATCGAAGAGCAGGCAGGTGACGAAGTCCATGTCCACAAGAGGATAGGGCTGATCCTTGAACGTGACCTCCACCATGAAGTCCCAAGGCGCGCCGAGCTTAAGCACCGGTGCGGGTGCGCTCACCTCAGCCGTGGGAATCCGCGGCTCCGCGAACATCAACCACTTCGTGGCTAGATCAGGATAGTTCTCGAACCTCTTGAGGACGAGGATCTTCTCCACCGGCCGGACCTCGGCCACGTAGAACGGCCCAGAGCCAACCCAGAAGTGCCCAACCTTCTCGTACCAGGCCTTGAGGTTGGCGTAGCGGGTCGCGGCCTCCTCCGGCGTCACATACTGACCAAGGGTCGGAGCATACGGGATGTAGTTCGTGGCAATGGCCTCGTCGAGGTACTTCGCCAGGATCTCGAGGCTTGGCCCGGCGAGGTAGTTCATCCAGTCTACCCCAAGGGTCTTGGCCTTGTCCGCGGAGAAGGCCAGCTCTTTAGCCGCCTCAGCCTTGATCCCGATGGCCAAGTTGTGCCAGAACCCCGGCCCCTGGCTGTAGTACGGGAACCAAGTGGTCACGATCCACTCCGCATCCAGGTACCAAAGATCCGAATAGGTCTCGATCACTAACGGGTCAGTGGAGATGATCCGCACGCCCTTGAAGTACTCCATGAAGCTCTCGTAGCTCGGGACGGCGGACTCATCATAGATCGGGGATTCAGGCTTAGCCCGGTCAAACTGGAGAATTATCCCCATGATGAAGTCACCGATGGAGAGGGTGCTTCCATCATGGAGGGGTATGGACCAAAGATCCTTCGGATAGTAAACCACGCACTTGGTGAGGGCTGTAAGGCCTTCCGGATACTTCTCGGAAGCGGTGATGAACCTCTGAGCCACCGGATCCCAGTCCACCCAGGCGTCCCCGGGCACCTTGATCTCCGGAGCGAACTTCAAGTCCACCCAGTCCAGGGTCTTGCTAACAGGTAGGCCTTCCTCCACGGTCACCTCGGCCCGCTCGATCCGCTGCGGTCGGTAGAGGCCAGTGTATGGGTCAGGGACCACACCGTAGTCAGCAGTGGCCCGGATGGGCGTCATATCGAAGATCCAGTTCGAACCAGCGATGGGGTTCCAAGGATCCACAAGGATGTTGGAGTTAGCCGTGCGCAGCGTCCCGCCCACCAGACGCTGGTCCGTAGCCGGATCAACAAACCCCACGGTCAAGCCCCATAGATACGCTCCGGAGATACCACCGGCAAGGTCCGCAGCGACCTGCACGTTCTTCGCATAAGCCTGGTAGGAGAGCTGGTTCGCTATCCACACTCGGACGGAGTCCTTCATGGAGAGCTCAAGGGCCTTGGTGAAAAGCTCCCGCCTTTCCTCGAGAGTGGTATAAGTCGAAGACCACAACTTCTCAGCAACTTCGTCAAACTCCGGGCTGGGCTTATAAGCCTGCCACAGGGGCGAACCGCTCCCGCGCGGGGTGTAGAAATACCCAAAGTTATCGGCCTCGCTGCGAGCTACCACCGTGGTAATCCAGCCACCGGTGTACACATGCCATTTGCCCTCCGCGGGATCCCCGCGCATCCAGATCGGGGAGGCCTCGCGGGAAGTCTTGTACAACCTGGTCACGGTGAAGCCAAGCTGCTCAAACAAAGTAGCAACGTAATCGCCGATCTGGCGGCGCTGGTCCTCCACGCGGATGAGGAAGATCAGCTCCACTGGCTGACCCTTGTAGTACCACTTCCCATTCACAAACTCAGCCCCGAGCTTCTGCATCTCCTCGAAGATCACGGCCTTGGCCTTCTCCGGGTTATGGGCGTACTTGAGCTCCAACGCGCGGGCCACATCAGCATAGCGGGCATAGTCCGGGAAGAACGGACAGATGCAGAAGTACCGAGGCACTGCGGTAATGCCGCCGTAGAACTCGGAAACGATGTAATCCCGGTCGATGAGCCAGTTCACCGCTTCCCTGATAGCCGGATCGGAGAAGGGGTTAAGCCGGCCATCCTTAAACTCCGGTCCATACGGGTTGAAAGTGAGCTCGTTATAAACGCCGGCAAGCTTGGCATAATTGAGCTCGGAAACAATGATCTTCGCTAGATCGGGATCGGATATGTCCCACCAATAGAGGTCGATGGCTCCGGTCCGCAGCATGTCCAGGCCCTTCGCTCGGTCCGGCTCAACCTGGAACACCACCTCATCAACCCAGGCTCCGGTCCGAACTTGGGCCCATGTCCCTAATCCCAATAACGCTACCAGTAAAACAACCCAAAACTTTCGCATGCTCACCCTCCTTTTTAGGGAGTTTCAAACACCTCCGGTTCTTGCCGCTCCACCTCCTAACTGATCTTGTAACCCACTACCTTCACCACCGCAGCCTTGATATCCGTCCCCGCTGGGATCTTCACGCTCACCAGGAGGATGCCCTTAGGAGCAAGGCCATCCCCGGGAAGCGTGACCACCCAGTACATGGGGCCGCCCTCGATGACCGCCGGGCCCGTGCCCTTCAGGGCCAAAGCCCCGGTCACCGTCCCCTCCACAGAAAGGGAGATCCCGAACTTGTTTAGGGGGAAGTCCTGGGTGTTGGGGATAATGAGGAGGACGTAACCCGGAGCTCCGGCCTTGACCTCGTAGCCGACCTCACCCACCCAAATGATTTTGGCGAGGCCGGCTACCCCGACCAGCGTGGCCACAAGGAGGGCCACTAGGAATTTGGCCCGCATGACCACCTCCTCACAAGCCTTATAATAGCTGATTGGGATCCCCTCTGTCAAGACCTCGCTTTTTGTTGGCATTGGCAACAATAATCCTTTTCGGCCCGGGCTAGCGCAGGCCAAATAAGAAAAGACGCCAGTGAAGATCGCTCGGCTCCGGTCTATACTTAAGCCTAGTGGCTTCGCTGAGAATTCCGAAACGATATCTTTGGGTCCTGGGCGGGCTTGGGCTCGGCGGGATTGCTGCACTGGTCATAGGAATCCTCGTGTTCTGGGTCCATCCCGCCTTACAAAAGGCCCGAAGTCCGCTAGCGGAGATCAGCTACCCGCCGCTTGTCCTCCGCTACCTGAAAAGCTCGCCTGTGGCTTCAAAAATTGAGGACCTCAAATCCCAACTCAGAGACCAGTGGCTTGAGACCTTAAAGGAACTCGGGCTTTCTTCTCAGGTTTTGCCCTCGCCAATTTATCTTTACGTCTTTGCCTCGCCCGCGGAAGTTCCCGCAGGCATTTCCGCCCGAGCCGAAGAGGAAAGGACCTCTTTAGCCGTAGCGGATTTGGTGCTTTCCAGAGCAACGCGCGGGGATTTGGCCCGACTCGCCGGTTCTTTGGCCTTCGGCCGGCCGGGAAACCCCCTGTTTCCCCGGGGGTTAAGCTTGTATTTTGCAGACCCTCAATACCCTTGGGCCGCGGAGGCAGGGGCTTGGGCGGAGCGCTACAACATCCGCGAAATCTGGGCCAACGCCGACCGACTCCTTCCCAAAGATCCGTGGGAGGACCTCTATTTTCAGCTCAACGCGCCATGGGCGGGAACCACGCTGACCTTGGAAAAGATGCGAACCGTCCTTGCGGTCCTCAATGAGCCCAAACAGGGGGGCGGAAGGCTCGCCGAGATCTTCGCCGCCGCATTAGCCCAATGGGTTTTGACACGGTTTGGTCCACAAGGCGTCCAAATTTTCTGGAAGTCCTCTTCCTGGGAAGCAGCGGCGAACCTCATGCAAAAGGACCCCAATCTTTTGGCTCAGGAGTTTCAGGCCTTCCTCTTACAGAATTTCCGGGAAAGCCCAGAACGAGAGCATCTTTTGGCGCTAAAGGAGCTCAATACTGGACGAGCCGAAGAAGCCCTTCAGCTTCTCGCAAACGTGGATGATCCCAAGGCCCGGGAAATCCGGGGGCTCGCGTACATCGCAAAAGGCGAGGTAGGGAAAGCAATCGAACTTTTGGGAGAAAAAGCGTCGGAGCTTTGGCCGCTCCTTAGCGCCCCGAAGGTAAGGAAAGAGCCCGTGATCTTGGTGGGGGCGGGAGATGAAGCGCGGGCTTTGCAGGCCCAACAGGTTTTAGCCCGCCTAACCACGATTTGGCCGGAGATTCCGGAGCTTCTCCCCGAGAATCTTGTTTTCTACGTTCTTGCCCAGGCGCCCAGTCTCTCTACCCCTTGGGGGGTGGTTTGGGTACGGGATCCTGAGGAAATCCCAAGGTTGGCCTGCCGGCTGGCTTTGGAGGCCCTCTGCCCTTGGGGGCTTCCCACCTACAAAACTCTGGTGGAGGGGCTTATCCTTCGCCTGGTTTATCCAGAAAGGGATTTCCGCGCGGAGGCCAGGGCGCTCCTGGAGGCCGGTCGTTGGGTCTCCCTCACCCAAAATCTCTTCGGCGTATATCCGCAGGAGCTCGCGGAGGCCGAGGCGGGCGCATTTGTGACGTTTCTTTGGGAAAAGTTTGGCGTTGCCGGGCTACGCAAATTCTGGGAATCCCTTTATGAAGGAGCGAGCATCTTCCGCGCTTCTGAGCTCGCGTTTTCCCGCTCTTTTTACGCCTTGGAAGAAGACCTGAAAAACTGGGTTAAACGACCCTAAAGGGGTCGAACGCGTCCCGCAGAGCGTCGCCCAAGAAGTTGAAGGCCAAAACGGCAACAGTGATGAAAACCCCGGGGATCAGGAGCCAGGGATAGCTCTGAATGGTAGCGGCATTGTTGGCCTTGGAGAGGAGAAGGCCCCAGCTCACCATGGGCTCGTTGATTCCGATCCCCAAGAAGGAAAGGCCGCTTTCCCCAATGATGGCGCCGGGGATGCCCAAGGTCACGCTTACGATGATGTAGGAGGCGAGGTTGGGAACGATGTGGCGGAGGATGATGCGAAGGTCGTTTGCGCCCACAGCTCGGGCGGCCTCGGTGAAATCCATGGAGCGGATGGCCAAAACCACGCCGCGGATGACCCTGGCCCGGCCGGCCCAGCCGATCAAGGCCATGATTCCCGCAAGCCCGAAGAACCGCATGGTCGGGGAAAGCCCTTTGGGAAGCGCAAGTCCCAGGGCAAGCCAAAGGGGCAAAGTTGGGATGGACATGATGATCTCAAAGACCCGCTGGAGGAACATGTCCACCCCTCCGCCGTAGAATCCGGAAACGCCACCAAGCAGAAGAGAAATGGGCAAAGAGATAGCTTGAACAAAGGGGCCGATCACGAGGGAAACGCGGGTCCCCATCATCACTCGGGAAAAGAGATCCCGCCCCATTTCATCGGTTCCAAAAAGGAAAAGTTTCCCGTCCGCTTCCACACCAAAGAGGTGGATATCGGTGGGGATAAGGCCAAGAAGCTTATAGGGAAAGCCGCGAACGAAAAAGCGAATAGGATATTTGCGCGACCGATCCTCCTGGTATTCCCAGCGCCAAAGTTCTGTATTGAGGGTCCGGGTTAACCCATAAACGAAAGGC
>Ga0080004_1113238_pt1 | contig 11180 bp, 11 predicted proteins | sample WasSprMetagenome_FD_69207 | JGI IMG/M metagenome (GOLD analysis project Ga0080004, IMG submission 69207) | Sulfidic aquatic microbial communities from Washburn Spring, Yellowstone National Park, USA - WS (SPADES assembly) (version 2) | ecosystem: Environmental > Aquatic > Thermal springs > Hot...
AGTGTTCCACATTTGATTAAAACTATTTTGAGTGAGTATACTAGTGGGAGATTGAGATTTATTACTCCGGAGGAGGAGGCTTTACTTAAGACGCGTATGGAATTGATTCCTATTAAGGATAAGGTGGAGCAGCTTGAGAAGTATATTAATGAGTATATAAAACCATATGTTGATGATGTAGGTAAAAATGTAAAGAAGGTTCAGGAGGATGTTTTGGCATTTAAACAGATTATAGATCATGTTATGGTTTTAGAGCAAAGGTTGAACTCCATTGAAGTAAGGGTTAGGAATCTTGAGAAAAGTAGGAGATGACTTATATGTATATTCGTGACGCAATGTTTGATCAATTGGTTGAAATAGTGAAAAGAATGAACCCCTGGTGGGAGAATGATAAATGGTATGAGCAAGACCGTGATTATAGTGAGAGGGCTCGTAAAAGCCCTTTTATACATAGATGGTTTCTCATTCTGAGTAAAGCTGTAAGGGAATTAATTGGTGGAATGGGAACTTATGATGTTTTAGTTATTGCTGGTCCAAGGAGGGTTGGTAAAACGAGTTTGATGAAAAAGCTTATTGAAGAAAATTATGGACTCATCGGGAAGAATTCGATTTATTTAAGATTGGATGATTATTTACTACAAAAGGCGGTTAGAGATTTTGGATTGAAGGAATTTCTATGCAGCATCATAGATAATGTAAAGCTCAGCGACCCCCTGATAATAATTTTAGATGAAGCATCAGCATTGGAGAATTGGGATTTACATGTTAAAAATGTAATAGACTCCTTTACAAGTGAAGGTAGAAGGTTCTTTCTCATTGTAACGGGTAGTTTGGGATTGAGGTTGATTCGGGGAAGTACAAATATTCTTGCTCGTCGCGGCGATATCCCATCTTTAGGTTCGATAGCAAATCCAGGAGCAATTTTGCCTTATAAGTTTTCAGAATATGCTGAAGCTTCTGAGCAAGTCCGACAATACATAAGATTTTTTGACTTATTAAAGAGAGTTAGGAGGGAGGAGGTTTTACTCGACCTCGTAAAAACTAATGTTCTGAATTCAAACATTCAAAAACTGAGAATTATCTACGATAAAGTTGGTGCTCTTTTGCATAATTTATTTGACTCTTATTTAGTAAGTGGGGGGTATCCGTTAATTCTTTATGAGCTTATTGTTCGAGGCGGATTTAAACAGCTTGATAGAAAATGGTATAGTGAACTTGTGGATGGTTTACTCCAAGATTTAAAATACACAGGTCTAAGAGAGGATATTGCTAGGTCATTTTTGGACTACATAAGTGAAGTGAATAAGCTTTCACCATTATTTGATTTAAATAAGCTTGAACATTATGTTCGTGCTAAGGTGAGTTTAAGTCGTAAGGATATGGAAAAATTCAGGATAGAGGACTATGTGGAATATTTCAATGAAATATTTGTCATGGTTAAGGCTACGGATATAGCGCAGATTATTAAGGCTGAAGATATTGTTAGGAGAATCAAACTCTTTATTATAGACCCTTTCATTATTCATTCTATTATGTTTAGGGATTATCCTGACCCATTTATGGAATCCAAGAAAATAATTGATGATCCCTCGAAAATGGGTATTTTAGTGGAGCATATTGTTTGCGGTCATTTTTTAAGGCTAAAGGAAAGACCGACACTATATTATTACATGCAAATGCAACAAGATAAAGTGCTCAACGAAATTGACTGCATTTGCCATTACATGCACACATACATACCAGTAGAAGTCAAATATACTGAAGATGAAGATAAACTTAGGGAAGAGGCTGAAAAGGTAAACGAGATTTTACATAAGTTAAACATAGAATCCAGACCAATTATAGTAAGCAAAAACATATTCGAAATAGAACCAAACTATGTAATAATTCCAGCGAACACTTTCCTACTTCTATTTTAATGCCATCTCACGTTTTTGATCATAGTTAAAAAGCAAAGCTTTATGTGTATATTTGTATACTTTATGGTGTCTTCTTTGTTAGGAGGGCTGAATTAATGATGGAATTTCGAGAGGATGTATGAGAGAAGGAAGATGCTCTTTCGTAATTGAATGGAAGAGTTAATCCTCAAAATCTAAGAATTGAAGGGATTATGCAGTACTCATAGTATCTAGATATGATGGGCGATATAGAATTGGAAAACTACTTAAAGGATTGAGGAACTTCTATGATGAAATTATTGGTATACTTTAAATTGTTATTATTGATTCTTCCAATGACTAACTATATTTACATCGAGGAAAGTTCGAGTTGTTTGCATGCCCTGAGAGACTCTATAAGCGGAGGAGGTTAAGCATGGCAACATTTATAATGCTTTTCTAGGCATTATATCTTGGTAGTGGGTTTTTGATGTCTACGACGATGCCTGTTGAACAGTTGGTTTCTAGGTTTTTGGAGGAAGCTGTTTCTAGGATTGTTAGGAGGGCTTCTGAGGGTAAGAAGCTTAGTGATAGGGAGGTTACAATGTTGTTTATGAGTTTGATGATGAGGAGGTTTGACGATTTAAGGGGATATGTTGATAAGAGATTTGACGATTTAAAGGTATATATTGATGGTAGGTTTAGTGCCGTTGAGAAGAGAATCGATAGTCTTGAGGGTAGGATTAATGTTTTGGAGAATAGGTTGAATGTGGTTCACAGTGAAGTTTCATCGATAAAGACTGATATAATTAAGATGATGAGGGAGTTTCTTGAGAGAGCTTATGGGGGAAAAGAGAGCTTAAACTTTAAATAGGACCTTTAGTCTTGTGAGTCTTCCGTGTGGAATTTTGTGTCTTGCATTGCTTCCCTTTCTTTGAATGATATTACTAGTATTTTGCCTTTTTATGATTGGGCTGACTTCTTTCAGTTGGGTTGAGGTTATGTTGGTTATTGGTATGTTGAATATCACCTTTTCCTCCTATTATTGTTTTTGTGGGGAGGGTTAGTTTATTGTTTGTTAGTGTTGGTTCTCTTTTCAGGATTCCATGGTTGTTGGTCTTCGATTTTTATGCTCATTTTTAGATTCTTCCCATTACCATTTACATTAAAATAGCGTATCATGTGTTGTTGGTTTATAAATTCTAAAGGGGAAGGATTTAATTTCATGATGTAACAATCTTGATATTCTCCATTTTTCGAGGGCTTCTGGCAATGAGCATAAGGTTAAGCGGTTTTTGCGATGGGAAAGCATGTTTGATTTTGATTTCTGGGGTATGGGTGAACTCTTAGATGTGTTTAAAGGAAATGGAGTTGACTTCGCTTTAAATTCTTGTTTTCTGTGTTTCTTGCATGATAGTGTTTTGTAGGGTTTTTTTAGCTTCCATCCAGAAGGTTGTCATGAATGATGCTACTATGATTAGGATCCAGCTTGTCATGGGGAGGGAAGTGATTTTTAAGGATTTTTGGAGGGGGGCAAGGTTGACGCTTAGGGATAGGGCGAGAACTACGATGATGATCCATATTAGCATGGGTTTGTTTGAGGTGAGGCTCATGTGGTGAAGTGGCTCTTTTTCAGATCTTAGGTTAAGAGCTAGGAAGATGTGTCCAAGCATCCAAGTTGCGAAGGCGGCGGTCTGCGCTTGGATAAGACTGTAATTTTGATACCAGTGGAATAGGTAGCTTACTGTGACTGCCAAGAAGAGTCCTAGGGCGCTTGTGAATATGCTGTTCCACATAGCTTTTGTCATGAATTTTTCCTTTGGGTTGCGTGGTGGTCTAACCATTACGTCATGTTCTTCTGGTTCTGCGGTGAATGTTGCTGAGGCTGCGAGATCCATGAAGAGTTCCAAGACAATGATCTGGATGGGAGCAAAGGGTGGGGGGACGTCCAGAATGATTGGGAGGAGGAAGCTGGATATCAATGCTATTTTGCAGGCAAGGTAGTAGCGCACTGCCTTCCTTAGATTGTCGTATATCTTTCTCCCTTCTCTAACTGCTATTGCAATGGTGGCGAAATTGTCGTCTGTCAAAATCATGTCGGCGGCTTCTTTAGCGACATCTGCGCCTCGGATGCCCATGGCTATGCCTATGTCAGCCTCCTTAAGAGCTGGAGCGTCGTTGATGCCGTCTCCTGTCACTGCAACGATTTCCCCTTCCTCTCTCAAAGAGCGTACAATGCGTAGCTTGTGTTCAGGGGTGGTTCTGGCGAATATGGAAGTAGTCTTCAGTGCTTTCTTTAATTCTTCATCGTTCATCTTGGAAATTTCGATTCCAGATAGAATTTGGCTATCATCGATTCCCACTTCTCTAGCGATGGCTCTAGCTGTTTCTGGGTGGTCGCCAGTGATCATTACAACCCTTATTCCTGCATTACGACAGGATTGGATGGCATCTTTGACTTCTGGTCTCGGAGGGTCAATAAAACCAATTATGCCGACGAAGATTAGACCCCTTTCCAAATCCTCCGTCCATGGCCCATCTTTATTAGAGATTCTTCGAAAGCCAAACCCTAGAAGTCTCCAGCCTCTGCGAGCCATAATGGAGATGGCATCTTTTATTTCTTCTTTGTCCTTGGTACATAGGTCCAGCTCTCCATTACTTTTCCATATTTTGAGGGATCTTTCAAGGATTACTTCGGGTGCTCCGCTGGAGAATATGTGGAGTGTGTTGTCATGTTCATAGATGTAGGAAGCCATCTTCCGCGTGTTGTCAAAGCTGAGCTCATCTCTGAGTACGTAGCTACTTTGCAATTCCTGAACGTTAATGCCGGCTTCTTGCGCCGCATCGAGAATGGCTTTTTGCAAAGAGTTTCTCAATGATGCTCTCTCGTCCTCAAGAACCGTGAAGATGCCTTCTGCCAGGAGAGCTGTTTCCAACAGCTTTTTAGGAATCGCCCCAAGCTTGTCAATTTGAGAAATCTTGCTATCGAAATAGAAGCCCTTTATGGTCAATTTATTCTGCGTAATGGTTCCAGTTTTGTCGGTGGCTATAACTGTCACGCTTCCCAAGGTTTCCGCTGCACGCAGGCGTTTGACCAAGGCATGTTTTTTAGAGAGGGTGAGGGCGCCTAGTCCAAGCACCATTGTAATGATTATAGGCATCTCCTCGGGTATTGTGGCGAAGGCAAGTGAGAGACCAGTGAGAACCATTTGTTGCCAATCCAGCCCTCTGACGATTCCAAGCAGTGGAACTAGTATGCTGAAGAAAAGGGCAATCCAGAGGAGTGAGCTTGAAAGCTGTTTCATGGCCAGTTGTAGTGGTGTTTTGGGCTCTTTGACCTCTTGGGCAAGTTTGCCCACTCTTCCTAATTCTGTATTAGGTCCGGTAGCTACGACAATTGCTTTGCCCTGACCTCTGACGACAACCGTTCCTGCGAAGACCATGTTTTTTTGATCTGCGATTTCTGTCTTTTCAGGTAAAACGACCGTAGCGTCTTTAGGGATGGGGAATGATTCACCGGTAAGAGAAGATTCGTCGATTTGGAGGCCATATGCTTCAACAAGTCTCGCATCAGCTGGTATCCTTTGACCAACCTTTAAGAGTATTAGGTCGCCTGGAACAAGTTCGGAAGTTTGGATTTCTTGTGGGCGACCACTTCTTATCACGATGGTTGAAGGGGAAGCTAATCTTTTCAGTGCCTCGATTGAACGTTTTGCTCGAAACTCGTTCCAAACTTCGATGAAAACCAGTGCGAGAATAATAGCGAAAATTGTTAAGGCATCTTGCAGCTCGCCCCAAAAACCGTAGAGAATACCCACAGCTAGGAGAAGGAGAATCATGGGCTCTGTGATCTCTTCGCGAACTATCCCTAAGAAACTGATTTTCCTTTCCTTGACGAGAAGGTTTGCTCCAAACCTTTCAAGCCTTCGCTTTGCCTCTGCATCTTCTAATCCCCTATTGGGGTCAGTTTCTAGTTGCCGAACTACTTCTTGCAGTGGAAGGGCGTGCCACCTCATAAAAACAGCTCCATTATTTTCTTTATGGTTTAATTTTTGCTTTAATATTTTTGTTGCAGAACTCTATGCTAACCTCACAACTTTAAGGATCCAAGCCGTTTTTATAAAGAATTTTGAATTAGATACTAAAATTTAAGTAGGATTTTGTGGCTGTCTTTCTCTTTTTCATTCATGGACATATTAGACCTTAATATTTTAGGAGGATTTCTAAAACAGATTTGAGGGTATGGACATTGATAAAGTATGGTTGCAAACTATTCAATGAATATTTGGGGAGGGAGGTTTTCAAGTTGATGTTAAGGAATTGGTGGATGAGGCTGTGGGGATTGTTGCGGGGTTTATCCTTTGATTGTATGGGGATTTTTGGGGTGTTGTTTTTCATAAGTTTTAAGTGGTGTGTGTTGTTATATTTTGTTTTGGGTGTGTTGTTTTGCCTTTTGGTTTTAATGGTAGGTGGCTTAGGGTTAATCTTTCTACTGGTGAGGTTAGGGTTGAAGGTGTTTCTGAGGATGTTTATAGGGCTTTTTTGGGTGGTAGAGGCTTCTGTGCTTATGTGCTTTTTAGGGAGTTGAAGCCTGGTGTGGATCCATTTGGGCCTGAGAATAAGCTTGTTTTTGCCACTAGTGTTGTGACTGGTGTTCCTGTGGCTGGTGTTAGTAGGGTTAGTGTGGGTGCTAAGTCTCCTCTCACTTATACTTATGGGGAGGCTGAGGCTGGCGGCTTCTTTGCTGTGGAGATGAAGTTTTCCGGTTTTGATGCCATAATTTTTGAGGGGGCGTCTGAGAGGCCTGTTTATTTGTGGGTTAGGGATGGTTTGGCTGAATTGAGGGATGCTTCGCATCTTTGGGGTTTGAGGACTGGGGAGTTTGCTGATGCTGTTAGGAGGGAGTTGGGTGAATCTGTTGTTAGGGTTGCATGTATAGGTCCTGCTGGGGAGAAGCTTGTTAGATTTGCGAATGTGATGTTTGATAATCGTTATGCTGCTGGTAGGGGTGGTTTGGGTGCTGTTATGGGTTCTAAGAGGCTTAAGGGTGTTGTGGTTAAGGGTTCTAGGAGGCCTTTCAGCTTCCATGATGAGAAGAGGCTTTTGGATGTGGCTAGGTGGTTTAGTGAGAATTGGAGGAAGTATCCTGGGGCTGTTTCTAGGAGTATTTATGGTACTAGGGAGGTTGTATCTCCATTGAATAGGGATGGCACACTTCCAACACTGCATTTTAGGGGTGGATCTTTTGATGGTGCTGATTTGATAAGTGGGGAGGCTTTGAATAATACTTTGCTTGTGGGGAGGGAGGGGTGTTTTGCATGTCCACTTCAATGTAAGGCTGTGGTTAAGGCTAAGCCTCCCTATGAGACGGATCCAATTTATGGTGGACCTGAATATGAGACTGTTGCATCCTTCGGTTCACTTTGCGGTGTGGCAGATTTGAATGCAATATCCTATGCTAATCAGATTTGTAATGCTTATGGTGTGGATACCATTAGTGCTGGTGTTGTTTTGGCTTTCGCCATGGAGTGTTTCGAGAGGGGGATTATAAGTGAGCGGGATACTGGCGGGTTGAGGCTAGGGTTTGGTGATGCTGACTCCATGATCAAGATGCTGCTCAAGATTGTTAATAGGGAGGGGTTTGGCGATATACTTGCTGAGGGGGTTAAGAGGGCTTCTGAAATTATTGGTGGGGGTTCAGGGAATTTTGCATTGCATGTTAAGGGTAAGGAGATTCCCATGCATGAGCCTCGCAGTAAGGTTGGTGTTGGTTTAATGTATGCCCTATCACCCATAGGTGCAGATCACATGCAGGCTCCACATGACCCAGTCTATATGAGGGTGCGTGAGGATTTGAAGTCTATGGGTATTATGGGGGCTGTGGATAGATGGGATATGGGGCCGGAGAAGGTTAAAACCACATATTATGGTATGCTTTGGTGGGGGTTACTGGACTGTTTGGGAATATGTAAATTCACCTTCATCCCACACTCAGCTGGGGTTTTAACGCCAAACCATTTGGTTGAGATTGTTAATGCTTCTACGGGGTGGCAGACAAGCTTATGGGAGCTTATGAAGGCAAGTGAGAGAGCCTTCAACCTAATAAGATGCTTCAACATCCGTGAAGGAGTAAAAGCTGATGAGGATATGCTACCAAAAAGATTCTTTGAGGAAATGGAGTTTGGTGCAAGGAAGGGTGAGAAGCTGGATAGGGAGGGATTCCAGAGGGCAATAAAAATCTTCTATGAAATGGCTGGATGGGATTCTGAGGGGAAGCCGACGAAAGCTAAATTATACGAGCTTGGATTAGGATGGGTTGCAAATGAAATATATAAGGGTTAAAGTCAAATACCTCGCACCATACATTAAGAATCTCATGGGATTAGAGGAGGAAACCATAACAATTGAGGGGGAAGCCTCATTAAAGGATTTAATAGTGAAGATAGCTGAAATCCATGGTAAACATGTACTCACACAACTACTCAACGAAAGTGGGGATAGGTTGAGGGAAAGCCTCCTAACCCTAATCAACAACACAGTAATACAAGACATAAACCATAAACTCAAAGATGGAGATACAATAACCCTCCTAATAGCCATAGATGGTGGATAAAAGGGTTATGGGATATTGAATTGGAGGATTAAACCTCGATACCCCAAATCTAAGAATTGAAAAGATAACGCACTATTCAAATGTGACAAGTTTGGTCTAAGTGGGGGAATCTCTTTATATATTGTTTATTTATATTGTTTTAGTGTAGGGCGGTTGTAGTGGCGTATGAGGTTGAGTTGAAGTTTGAAGTAGTTGACCGAGTTTTATTGGAGAATTTTCTTAGAGATTGTTTAAGGCAGGGTGGAGAGGTGCATACAGTTGATGTCTACTTTGATAGAAGGGATGCTGCACTCTTCCGAAGAGGTATTTTCATTAGAGTTAGGGATGGGAGGCTTTTGGAGTTTAAGTTTAATCCTAAAGATTTTAAACATGAATTTGCAGTGGAAAGGAGCTTCGAATTACCTTTACGTGAAGATAAAGTTGGACCCCTTAATCAGCTACTTTCACTGCTTGGCATGAGACAACTTTCTCCAGGTCAATTAAGCCTCGAATCCTTCTTAAAACTTAATGATCTACATGAATTTGTGAGGATAGAGAAGACTCGAACAGTATTTGTGAAGGAGCCTTTCACATTCAGTTTGGATGATGTGAGAAACTTGGGGCAATTCATTGAAATTGAGTGTCATACTGATGAGGAGGCAAAGGTACATGAGTTCATATCAATTATTAAGGGGTTAGCTGAAAAATTGAAGCTCAAACCAATAAATGTTGGATATGTTGAGCTGTATTTAAGAAAATACAATTATGAGCTTTATAAGCAGGGGTTATACATTTTAGATGCCGATAAGCCTAAGCTCTGATAAGAAGAAACATGGCAAATTTAGAGGGATAAAGTGGACTGTAGCTGAGCTAAATGTTGAGATGAGCATGCGCTTCACTGGACATAAGCTCTTTCATCCTCTCTAAGCTCAAAGGTTTTTAATGGTTACAAAGGAAGTTATTTAAGTAATTATCCAATATGATGACGTAAAAGGTGAATGGAAGGTGGAATTGAGAATTGAAATTCCTCCTGAATTGGAGGAGGAAGTTAGAAGGATTCCGAGGGAGGAGCTCTCAAGGATGATTATAGAGTTCCTTAGATTGAAGGTTTTCGAATTGGAGCTTAAGAGGCTTAGGGAATTGCAGAAGCTTATACTGGAAATGCTTTCAATGAAGAGTAAATTGACTGAGGAGGATGCAGTGAAACTTGGAGAGAAGGTTAAGGAGGATATACTACAAGAACTTAAAGAGAAGGGAATGATTTAGTTTATGAATGTGAAATTGGTGATGGATATCTTAATGAATTATTTTCTGCAACAGTAGGGGAGGTAAAAAGTTACAAAGCTTCCTTTTCAGCTTGCAACTCTGCCTGTTTCCTCAACTCCTTGAATGGCCTCTTAATGCTTAGGGTCCCCTCAAGTGTTTTGAATGGGTCTGAGGGTAGAGGGATAAGCTTTAAGTGGTCTCCAGCATTTATGACGAGGACCTTCCCCTCAATCCCCAAAGTTTCCCTAAGCTTTTTCGGTAAAGTCAGCCTCCCCCTCTTATCAAGCTTTAAAATGCTCATAAGCTCACCCAATAATTTTCAAATATAATGGTGAATTTAAAAACTACTATGATAATTGGTGGGAAGAGGCTATGGGATGTTTAATGGGGGATTGAACTCAGCATCTAAATCTAAGCAAGCTTTAAGAATAATGTACACAATGATGAAGTGTAGTTTGGAAGGGTTTAGAGCGTGAAACTCATGTTCTTTCGGGAAAAGTTATATTGGACTATTGTGATTTATAGATTGTGGAGTAGAAATGAGTGGGGATTGGAGGAGTAGGATAACTATTGACCCTAAGGTTCTCTCTGGGAAGCCAGTTATAAGGGGTACGAGGATATCTGTGGAGTTTATCTTAGATCTGCTTGCCAACGGCTGGACTATTGAAGAAATCTTGGAGAATTATCCTCAATTGAAGAAGGAGGATGTTATTGCTGCTTTGAAGTATGCTGCTGAGATTTTGAAGAAGGAGAAAGTTTACCTCCTACCATGATTAAGCTCTTAGCCGATGAAAATGTACCTCTTAAGGCAGTTGAGGCTATTAGGAAGAAGAATGTAGATATAGTCTCGGTGGTAGAGTCTACGCCAGGCCTGAGCGACATGGAAGTGCTGGATTTGGCTAATAGGGAAGATAGAGTCATCGTTACCTTTGATAAGGACTTTGGCGAGCTAGTGGTTAAGAGGCAAGCGAGGATTAAAGGGTTGATTTTATTGAGGTTTATACCGAAATCCCCACAACAAGTAGCCAAGAGGATATTGCAAGTATTGGCTTCTGGGATTTCTGTGGAAAACAAAATGTTCATCGTGAGGGAGCATACTGTAAGGGTTGTAGAGTTAAAGTATTGAAATCATTTACTCAGCACTTTAAATGTAAGAGAGATCTGTGGGGATCATATGGCTTAGTTTTCTTCAAAGTATGTAGTAAGCTCTGCTGGCACAAGTTTTATTGGTTGCTTGTTTCAGTTCTTGGGGAATAATTGGAATAATTTATCCTTAATGTATATAGCTAGGTCATAGAAGGTTTTGGGCTCGAAGATCCTTAATGTCAAGATTACTCCACCATGATTACGATTTCCCGACGTACTTCTTGTGGTAGTATTTGTGTTGCCATTGATGTGAGGGTTTCAAGTATCATGAATTTATCTATCCCCCTTTCGTTCATCAG